>OKVS01000461.1_pt1 | contig 13479 bp, 11 predicted proteins | sample 1606911 | NCBI WGS metagenome assembly OKVS01 (sample SAMN03281016, study PRJEB24777) | human gut metagenome | isolation source: fecal sample PR161 from 1 month old female Malay infant, caesarean... | reverse complement strand
CTCATATCCTTCTCAGTCCGGAGCGAGCGTGTGCGGCCCTGCTGCATTCTTTTACTGTCTGCAACAAGACCGTCCTGATGTATATGCCCAGGCCGCCAGGGAACTGTGGCGATATGGAAAAACCTAAAATAGGCGCACTGACAATCTCACCAGGAGAGGGATGTAGACATCCAACGGGTATGTTTTTTACCAGTGATGGGCAGCCAAGAATATTAGGACTAGACTGGATAACGCTTGCTGGCCTGAGGGATTCAGAGAATGCAGCGCTGAGCTTCGATGCTCTCGATTCTCCAGTGGCAGGTATCACCATGTGGCCCACACTAGCGGAATGGTTTGAAAAAGCAGGTTATGAAATGGTCTTTAGTAATGTAGGAATCACTCAAGCTGGTGTCCAAGGAATCCGAGATTTAAATAGGTATGTAGCGCAAGGCTTTAAAGTCGTCACATTAATAAATGACGGACTGCTCGAAGGCAGTACAAATAACACAACGTTACCTACACACTGGGTTGTATGGGATAGTTCTGTAACACAAGACGATAATGGATATGTTAATTTAAAATTATTTTCTTGGGGCCGTTCAACTTACTGGATAAAAAAGGGAAAAGATGTGCGTTTTTTTCTCAACAGATTCTTTGGGGGAATGGTTTTCAAGCCATTGAAGTGATTATGAAAAAATTGAGCGTTGTATGTATTACCTCTTTATTGTCAGCTTGTGTTTTACATGCTGACGTTACTCCATATGGTAGCTCACTTGCTGATGCAGCAGTTGGGAAAGCTTATTCCAGTGAAATAATAATAAAGGGAGGCGCCGTATCAGCTTTAGATGAAAACGGGAAGGAAAGATTTGTAGGTGAAATAACCCCATCCGACACCGGATTAACTTTGAGTTATTGTAATGATTCTCCTGCGCATAATTGTGTCAGGGTGCAGGGAGTACCCGTAAAACATGGGATCGTCACCATACGAATATCAGGCGGACTGTTTGGTACAAATGTAGCGACAGGCGGAGAATTTGATAAAACCTATACGATTAGGATTAAGAATTCAGAAGATTCTTCTTAAGATATTTTATGAGGTGCTGTTGCCATCATGCATCAAAATACCTTGCCCCCAGGTAATTAACAAAATAACCAGGAAGTTCAATAATTATCGAAATCCAAACTGATGCCAGTCGCAAAGGGAAGACCATGGTCTTCCCTTTTGTTCACTGTCGAGTTTGCTTTTACAGCGCCATATCGTGCTGCGGCGAGGCCTCGCGCGGCGTCTCTGCCGGCTTGGCGGTCGCGGTAGGCGCAGCCGCTGGCATCTGGATCACCGGCGGTTTCGTCAGCTGCAGGGTCGCAGCGGTGTCATCCCAAACCTGCTGGGTCAGCGCCACGTTACCGTTCAGCTTCTGGCCGTAGCTCGGCACAATAGCGTGAATGCGGCTCTGCCACTCCGGCGAGTTAAACTGCTGCGGGAACATCTGCTTGAGCACGTTCAGGGTGATCGGCGCGGCGGTGGAAGCCCCCGGCGAAGCGCCGAGCAGCGCGGAAATGGTTTTCTGCTGATCGACCACCACTTCGGTACCGAGCTTCAGCACGCCGCCCTTCTCTGCGTCTTTCTTGATGATCTGGACGCGCTGGCCGGCCTGGATCAGTTTCCAGTCTTCTTTACGCGCGTCCGGGTAGTACTCTTTCAGCGCAGCGAAACGGTCATCATCGCTGAGCATCACCTGGCTAACCAGGTATTTCACCAGATCGAAGTTGTCGAGACCGACGTGGGTCATCGGCAGCACGTTATTGGTGGTGGTAGTGCTGAGCAGATCGAAGAACGAACCATTTTTCAGGAACTTGGTCGAGAAGGTGGCGAATGGCCCAAACAGCACCACGCGCTTACCGTCGAGGTAACGTGCATCAAGGTGCGGCACCGACATCGGCGGCGCGCCGACTGAAGCCTGGCCATACACTTTCTCCAGATGCTGCGCGGTGACCGCCGGGTTCTCGGTCATCAGGAACGAGCCCCCCACCGGGAAGCCGGCATAGTTATCCGCTTCCGGAATACCGGTTTTCTGCAGCAGCTTCAACGCGCCGCCGCCGGCACCGATAAAGACGTATTTGGCGTCAATAGTCTGCGCTTCCCCGCTCTGCACATTCTTAATCGTTACGTGCCAGGAGTTGTCGGCATTACGTTTGAAATCCGTTACCTCAGAGGAGGTTTGCAGGGTGAAGTGGTTATTTTTCTTCAGGCTGCCGATCAGCTGGCGAGTGATTTCGCCGTAGTTGACATCGGTACCCACCGGCGTCCAGGTGGCGGCCACTTTCTGCTGCGGATCGCGGCCTTCCATCACCAGCGGCGCCCACTGTTTAATTTGCGCGTGATCGGTGGAGAATTTCATCCCCTGGAATAAGGTGGTCTGCTGCAGCGCGTTATAACGCTTCTGCAGATAATCCACATTATCACCCCAGACGAAGCTCATATGCGGCGTGGAATTAATAAACGAGTGCGGATCGTGCAAAATACCGCGTTTCACCTGTGCCGACCAGAACTGACGGGAAATCATAAACTGCTCGTTAATATCGAGCGCTTTGCTGACGTCAATCGACCCGTCCGCCCGCTCCGGCGTATAGTTCAGCTCCATATTCGCCGAGTGGCCAGTACCGGCATTATTCCAGCCGTTGGAAGACTCCAGCGCCACGCCGTCCAGTTTCTCCACCATGGTCAGATCCCAGTCCGGCTGCAGCGCCTGCAGCCAGGTGCCGAGCGAGGCGCTCATGATCCCGCCGCCAATCAGCAGGAAGTCGGTTTTTTTCGAGGTATCCGCTTCAGCATGCGTCGCCGCGCTGACGAACATCGCTAATGCGGTTAAGGAAATAATCGTTTTTTTCATTGCAGGCATAATAGAATTATCACGTAGCACACGGTCATAAGAGGCAGCATATTAACGCACTTTTACTTTATTTTAAAATATCATTTACACTCTCGCATTTTAAACAAAACAGTTATTTAACTTAAAAAATCAATTTTAAAAATAGAGCGAAGACGGATAAAAAATAAGGTCGAAAATTCAATATCTATTGCCGGGTAAAATAAAAGATAAGAATTTCTTTAATTACAAAAGTCCAGGCGCGCATGCTCATCGCGCGCCTGGCAGAGAAGGGATTACTGGGCGGGAGTGACAGCGCTACGCTGGGCTTCACGCAGGGCGAGACGCAGATGATCGTGATGTTTGGTTAGCAGCTCCCGCGCGTGCCAGGCGTCAAGCCCGCTGAGCAGCATCAGGATCGCGGTGCGGCAGTGCTGATGACAGCTGGCCAGGGCGGCCTTTGCTTCACTGCGCGTGCAATCGGTGGCCGCCATCACAATCGCTATCTGCCGCTCCGCCCAGTGCGAATTGTCAGCCTGCACGTCCACCCGCAAATTGCTGTACACCCGACCGTCACGGATGGCGAGTCCGGTTGTCAGCATATTGACGATCTGCCTCTGGGCCAACTGAGCCTTCGGATTGGCTAACCCCGCCACCGCCTCCGGCCCGGTCTGCGGAGCAATAATGATATCCGCCAGCTGCGCCGCCTCGCTGGTCGGCTGCTGGGTGATGACCGCTATCGGGGCGCCCAGCGACCAGGCGTGGCGCATCGCCCCCCACACCCATGGCGTCTTGCCGCTGACGGTCAGCGCCAGCAGCATATCGCGGTTGCTGAAGTCCAGCGACTGCAGCTCAAAGGCGCCCAGGTCATAATTATTCGCCGCAGTCTCCCGCTCGGCCATCGCCGCCGTCTGCCCACCGGCAATCAGCCCCACCAGCGCGTGTTTACCTTCCGGCGAATAGTCGCTGACCGCCTCAATGGCCGTCCGGCCCGAAGCGCCGGCGCCAATAATGACCAGGCGCCCTCCCCGGCTTATCGTCGCGGTGGCGATATCAATCAGCCGGGCGATATCCGGCAGACAGGCGCCGACCGCCTCCGATATCTGCTTATCATCCTGATGCAGCATCGCCAGCATATCGGCGGTGGCGAGGCGATCGATGTGGGTGGTCTCCGGGTGACGACGAGCCTGCATTGACGCGGTTAGCGAACTGCTCATAACAACCTCCATTTACGACAGAAAAAGCGCATCTCGGCAAAATCAGCGGCCTGATGCATATCCTTATATTCATCAGGACTATTTAACCTCTGCCGCCACTATAAGTGGAATGTTCTGCGCTTTACCGCCGTCGGGGTCACAGTTTACCGTCCCCAACGCGCGTTTACGGGTGATTGTCGGTTATCTGAGCAATTCTGTCTGAGGTCTCATCTTCACCACCCGCCTGCATAGCCAGCCAGAAGGATTGCTGGCAAAGGTTATAAAACTGTTTGCGCATCGGGTTGATCTCCTGGCCGGCGGCGTCGATAACCTGCCAGTCAATCCAGCACTCCGGGCAGGATGCGCTATCCTGCTGCGCGATCTCGAGCTCATAGCGGCGCTGGATCACCACCCCGCTGCGATGCCGCCAGCGGGCGATCTCCCACTCTGCTTCCGCTTCATTATCCTGTTCACGATGCTGCGCCAGACGTTCAACGTGCCGCTGCCGGAGGATATCCCGGACCAGAGAAGCCAGTTCCATAGTGTCTCCCTTAAGCCTGTGGCGAAAAGCCGCAGTGTATCGCGCGCTGGAGGAGTCTGCCGTAGCAAAAGCGGCCTTTGCTTTGATTACACGGCTTTATGTATGCCGCGCTATCGGCGATAATAATCGTTTCACTGAATCTACCCGGGGTCGTCATGAAGGCTTCAGAGCACCCGCCTCGCGTTCGCCAACGCGCCTTACCGTTAAAGCTGAGCACCGCCGTGTCCTTGATGATCGGCAGCGTCATCGGCGCCGTGCTGCTGCTGGTGTATGCCTTGTGGTATATGCAGATCAGCAACGCCACCCGCGACGGTCTGAAAGAGACCGCGCTGGCGGTGGCGCGCACCATGGCCGATATGCCGCAGGTGAAGCGCGGACTGGAGGCGCCCCCGCAGCAGCAGATCATTCAGCCGCTGGCGCAGGCCATTACCCGCCGCAACGACCTGTTGTACGCTATCGTCACCGATATGCAGGGTATTCGCTATTCGCATCCGGACAGCTCAATCATCGGCAAACCGTTCATCGGCCACGATATTCAGCCGACGCTGCAGGGAAAAGAGAATGTCGCCATCAACCACGGGGTGCTGGCCCCGGCGCTACGGGTGTTTACGCCGGTGTTCAACGAACGGCATCAGCAAATCGGCGTGGTGGTGGTCGGCATTTCACTGAGTAAAGTGGACGAACAGATCGCCAACAGCCGTTGGGACGTGCTGCTGACCATCCTGTTCAGCGCGCTGGTCTGCGCGCTGGGCACCTGGAGCCTGGTTCGCGGCCTGAAGCGCGTGCTGCTGGGGCTGGAGCCGCACGAAATATCCACCCAGTTTCAGCAGCGTCAGGCCATGCTTCACGCCCTCAAGGAGGGGGTGGTAGCGGTCGATGCCCATGGCGAGGTAAATCTCATCAACCCCGCGGCGGAAGAGATCCTCTTTTCCGGCCCGGATAAGACTCTCGTTCACAGCCCCCTGCTCGACGATCTGCAGACCGTACTGCAGAGCGGCGAGCCAATGTACGACCGCGAACTGGGGTGCAATGGTCTGCTGCTGATCGGCAATACAGTGCCCATTCGCAGCCAGGGTGCGGTGGTCGGCGCCATCTGTACCTTCCGTGATAAAACGGAGGTCAGCCAATTGCTGCAGCGACTGGACGGCATGATGAGCTATGTGGATGCCCTGCGCACCACCTCCCATGAGTTTATGAATAAACTGCACGTGATCCTCGGTCTGCTGAATATGAAAAGCTACGGCAAACTCGAGGAATACGTGCTGCAGACCGCCCACCGCTACCAGGCGGACATCGGCGACATTCAGCACCGCATTAAATCCCCGGTGGTGGCCGGCTTCCTGATAAGTAAAATTCAGCGCGCCACAGAGTGCGGCTTTACCCTGACGCTGGCGGAGGAGAGCCTGGTGCCGGATTGTCCGAACGAGAAACAGGTCACGGTGCTGGTGACGGTGCTGGGCAACCTTATTGAGAACGCGCTGGACGCCATGAGCGGCCAGGCGGAGGGTGAGATCGGCCTGCTGCTGCACTACCAGGACGGCTGGCTAAGCGGTGAAGTGAGCGACGATGGGCCGGGGATCCCGGAGAACAACATCGACGCTATCTTTAACAAAGGCTTCTCCACCAAAGGCGAGAATCGCGGCGTCGGGCTGTTTCTTGCCAACCAGCAGTTGCGCGAGCTCGGCGGCACCCTCGCCGTCGAATCGGAACCCGGCGTATTTACCCAATTTTTTGTTCATCTCCCCTGGGATAGTAAAAGGAAACCTGCGTGATAAATGTTTTAATTGTTGACGATGATGCCATGGTGGCCGAACTGAATCGCCTGTACGTGGCAAGGGTTCCCGGCTTTCGTTGCAGCGGGAGCGCTTCGACGCTCAGTCAGGCCCAGGAGATGATTAACGATCCGCAGCAGGAGATCGATCTGGTGCTGCTGGATGTCTACATGCAGCAGGACAGCGGGCTCGATCTCCTGCCGACCATCCGCGAGTCGGGGCGCGCCATCGACGTTATCATGATTACCTCGGCGGCGGATGCCGCCACGGTACAGACCGCGATGCATTACGGGGTGGTCGATTACCTGATCAAACCCTTCCAGTTTCCGCGCTTTGAAGAGGCGCTCACCACCTGGCGGGAGAAGCGCAAGCTAATAACCGGCCAGCCCTATTACGAACAGGCCGATGTCGACCGCCTGCTGCACGGCGGCGCGCCGGAGGCCAGCGACGCGCGCAAGCTGCCTAAAGGGTTAACCGCGCAAACGCTGCGCACACTCTGCCAGTGGATTGACGCCCATCCGGATGTCGAATTCTCTACCGATGAGCTGGCGGCGGCGGTGAATATCTCCCGCGTTTCCTGCCGCAAATATCTGATTTGGCTGGCGCAGATCAATATTCTCTATACCACTATCCACTACGGCGCTACCGGGCGGCCGGTCTATCGCTACCGCCTGGTCGCCGAACAGTACAGTTTGCTTAAGCAGTACAGTCAATAACCCGATAGCCGCTGTCCAGCGGCGCAAAACGCAGCCGCTGCGGCGATGAGAGAATAATGTCGCGATTTTTGGTAACGAAAATCGCGTCGATATCCTGCCGCTGACGCAGCGCTGCGCAGCCCTTCTCCACGCCGAGGCCGAACAGCAGCGTGGTCCAGATGTCGCCGTCTAAAGAATCCGCGGAAATGACCGTCACGCTGTCGAGTTCGTTGTCCAGCGGATAACCGCTGCGCGGGTCGAGAATATGGTGCCAGCGTTTGCCATCCTGTTCGAAATAGCGCTCGTAGGTCCCGGAGGTGACTACCGATTGCCCGTTGACCGTCAGGGAACCGATCAGCGCCTGCGCGTCGGCAAATGGTTTTTTCAGGCCAATGGCCCATTCGCCGAGGGTATGCACATTGCCGCCGAGGTTGATCAGCGCCTTCTCCACCTGCTGCTGACGGAGATAATCGCGCACGCGGTCAGCGATATAACCTTTGGCAATCGCCCGAGATCCAGCTCCATCCCCGGCTGTTGGAGAAACACGCTGTAGGTTGCCTCATCGAGGATCACCTCCTGTGGGCGGGTCAGCGCCAGTCGGGCTCTGATCTCAGCCGCGTCAGGCACGCTGTGCCCGTGAAAACCAATTCGCCACAGCTTCACCAGCGGGCCGATGGCGAGGTTAAAGGCGCTGTCGCGCACCATGCTGGCGGCTTTGGCGCACTGGATCAGCTGAAAGACCGGTCGGCTGACGGTGACCGGATGACGCCCGGCGGCATGGTTGATATCCATCACCTGCGACTCGGCGCGGTTAACGGTAAGCAGGTCTTCGTAGCGCTTGATTAGCTGGAAAACGCGGGAGGCCATCGCCTCATCGTGGGAACAGAGTTTGAGCAGGATGGGCGAGCCCATCAACACGGCGGAGTAGCTATAGACGCGGTTATCGGACATCGGGCTCTCCTTAGAAGGGGCAAGCCGGGCGGCGAAAGCGCCAACCCGGCAGGAGCAAGGTTACAGGTTATCCTCTGGCACGTTTCGCCGCCTGATGGCCCGCGAGGGTACCGAAGATGATGATATCCGCCACCGCGTTACCGCCGATACGGTTGCCGCCGTGGATCCCGCCCACCACTTCACCGGCGGCGTAGGCGCCGCGAATCGGCTGCTGCGCCACATTCAGCACTTCGCCATCGGTATTAATGGTCACGCCGCCCATGGTGTGGTGCACGCCGGGGGCGATGCGAATGGCGTGGAACGGGCCTTCGTTAATCGGCGCGCGCAGCGCGGTGGTCCGGCCAAACTGTTCATCATGCTGTTTTTCCACCGCCCCGTTGTAGCACTCGAGGGTGGCGAGGAAGGCATGGTAATCCATCCCCAGTTTCTCCGCCAGTTCCCGCGGTGAGCTGGCGCTGGTGACGAAGCCTTTGGCGATGTACTCGTCGGCAGCTTTGTTTTTCGCCCGCACATGCTCGTCGAAGACGATGTAAGCATAGTGTTCCGGCAGAGCGATAATCGCCGCCGAGACTTTATCGCGGGTCTCCATCTCGTTGAAGAAGCGGTTCCCCTGCTGGTTAACGAGAATAGCGCCGCCGCCGCGAATCGATTCGGAAATCAGATACGAGGTCTGCTGCTCGACGGTCGGGTGAATCTGAATTTCGCCCATGTCCACGGTGCCGGCGCCGATGCGTTCCAGCAACGCGATACCGCTCCCGGTAGCCCCTTTGTGGTTAGTGGTGACGAAGCCTTCAAGGTCAGGACGATACTTCACGACCATCGCGCTGTTAGCGCTGAAGCCGCCGGTGGCCACTACGATGCTTTTGGTCTGTACTTCAATGACCTCTTTTTCGTCGTTGATCAGACGTACACCGCTAACCTCATCCCCGCGCATCAGGATCTCTTCCACCGAGGTATCCAGCAGGACGTCAATACCGCGTTTGGTGATGTTGCGCACCAGGCCGCTAATCAGATAGCCGCCGACCGCTGACCCGTCGCGCGGACGGTGGGTACGGTCAATGCTCATCCCACCGGTGGTGGTAATGTCGTTGAGCATAATGCCCCGGTCCGCCAGCCACTCAATGGCTTGCGGCGCGTTTTCAACGAAACGGCGCAGCAGCTGCGGGTTGTTTTTGTTGTGGCCGCCCTTCAGGGTTTCCTGATAGAACAACTCCTTACTGTCTTCGATACCTTTCACGCGCTGGAAGCGGGTTTCCGCGGCGTTCATCCCGGCGGAAGCCTTGATGGTGTTCCCGCCGATGGTTGGCATTTTTTCAACGATCAGCACGCTGGCGCCTTCGTCGTGGGCCTGAATCGCCGCAGCCAGACCGGCGCCGCCGCTGCCGACTACCACCACATCATAGCTTTTCGGCGCGACGTCATTGCCGCCCTCTTCCGCCGCCAGCGCTTTACTCGATTTCAGCATCGCTTTGGCGACCGCTTTTTTTCACCGCCTCGCTCTGGCTGGTGGCCCCGGAAATGGCATCGACGTGCGGGGTATTGGCGGTGAGAATACGTTCGCGGATCTCTTCGAAGCTGGTGGTGAATTCCACGGTCTGGACCGGGCTCGCCGCCAGTTCGATATCGGCAATATGGTCATTTTCGAGGCTGACGTTGATCACCAGCTCATTGGCGTCATCGTGGACGGTCTCAACAAACATCCCCGGTTTAAATTTCGCGTCGCCCATGCTCATGTCGCGGATCATCGCTTCCACCAGCGAGAAACGCCATAGCGGTTCCGGAATGTGCAGCGCTTCACGCTGGGTGCTGTCGATAAACAGCTCCAGCTCTTCGCCGGCGGCGATACGTGAAGCCCAGTCCGGATAGGCGATGCAGGCGCGGCCTACCGCAATCAGGTCATAGCCGTGATCGAGGCCCTGCTCGGCATCAGCGGCGTTCACCACCCCGCCGACGCCCATCACCGGCACCTGGGCGAGGGTGTCAGAGCGCATCGCGCAGTATTTCTCGATCAGCGGCGTCGGATCGCTGGTATCGACGATAGACGGACGCAGGGTGGCACCCACCGAGAAGTGCAGATAATCGACACCGCGGGCGGCCAGCTTTTCCAGCAGATACATGGTGTCGTCAAAGCGGATCCCCGGGACCTCCATCTCCTCCGGCGAGAAGCGATAGCCGATGATAAAGGCATCGTCGGCGTACTGGCGGGCCATTTTGTGGGTAATATCCAGCACCGCCAGTGGGAAACGGGCGCGGTTGTCGCGGCTACCGCCCCACTCGTCATCGCGCTGGTTGGAGTTCGGCGAATAGAACTGCTGAATGAGATAGGTGTTGGCGCCGTGAATTTCGACCCCGTCGAAACCGGCGAGAATGGCGCGACGAACGCCGTCGCCAAACTTGGCGATCATCCCTTCCACTTCTTCTCCGCTCAGCGCCCGCGGCATGGCGGCGCCCTCACGCGGCGCGGCAATAGCGCTCGGCGCCACCGGCTGGCGCCCCCCGATCAGCTGCGGGTCGACCATACGGCCGCCGTGGTAGATCTGCAGAATCGCTTTTGAACCTTCGGCTTTGATCGCCTCAGCGATTTTCGCCAGGCCGGCAATTTTTTCATCATTATCGATGCCGATCGCTCCCGGGAAGGCCAGACCGTAGTCATCAATAAAGCAGCACTCGACAATAATGGTACCGATGCTGCCAGCGCGTGCGCGGTAGTACTCCACCAGCTCGCTGGTGACGGTGCCATCGAAATAACCGGTGCAGGTGGTCATTGGCGCCATGAGCAAACGGTTTTTCAGCTCGGTACCATTTGGTAAAGTAAATGGCTGCAAAATACGTTCGTTACTGGTCATAAGTTACGCTCCAGATTTTAAAATATTAAAAGCTCAGAATGAGGTGACGGAATCATTAATGGTTTTGGTTTTTTAATTCCTGTTGTCATGCCAATAATATAACGCGTTTTTTAATTACTAAACCAATTACGTTAGTTATAAAACTATTTAACCCCAGCAATAACATCGCTACCTCTATTGTATTATTAAAATAATAAATAGCATTTACATAATACAAATGCGTGATAACAATTAGGATACTTTTGTTAACATAAACAATGACAAGAAAAACCGCAAAAATACAATAAAATCATAAAGATACCAAAAGTGAATATAATTTCAGCATTTATTGTTCATTTTTCTTTTAACATCTATCGATATTTTCGCCAAAATAACACCTCATCATATAGGGTTATACTGATAATAAAAAATAGTGAAATCACCGGCTTTTCTTGATCTTGATCAATTGCAACGGCCATTGAAAGCGCAATATATAAATAACCAACAAATTTAATTTAACGCCTCATAAAACGCGTTAAATAAGCGCCCTGTCGATACTCAGAAACGCAAAATAAAAACTAAAGTAACTTTTGTAATTAAAGAAACCACTGAGCAAGACGCTGGCGTAAACGTTATTTTCAACAACTTGCAGATACTCATTATGAAAGAGAAAAAGACAACCATACCGCCTGCCGGTGCAGTCAAGCCAACGACTGCGAATAAAAAACCTCTCCTGATGATGGCGCTGCCGATTATCGTTGCCGTGCTGTTATTGTTCGTCCCGGTCCCCGAAGGCCTGCCGCCGTACGCCTGGCACTACTTCGCTATCTTTGTCGGGGTGATCGTCGGGTTGATTTTTGAACCGCTGCCCGGCGCCGTTATCGGTATCACCGGCGTGGTAGTTATTGCCCTGTGCAGCCAGTGGCTGCTGTTCAGCCCGGATCAGATGGCCGCGCCAGGCTTCAAAATGGCTGGCGCCTCCTTTAAGTGGGCGGTGAGCGGCTTCGGCAACTCCACCGTGTGGCTTATCTTCGGCGCGTTCATGTTCGCCGCCGGCTACGATAAAACGCAGTTCGGCCGCCGCCTGGCGCTGATTCTGGTGAAATATCTTGGCCGTCGCAGCCTGACGCTCGGCTACGCCATCACCTTCGCGGATCTGCTGCTGGCGCCGTTTACGCCATCTAACACCGCACGCAGCGGGGGGACTATCTACCCGATTATCGCTAACCTGCCGCCGCTGTACGGTTCAAAGCCAAACGATCCGAGCGCACGTAAAATCGGTTCCTATCTGATGTGGGTAGCGATCACCGCCGCCTGTATTACCAGCTCGATGTTCCTGTCGGCTCTGGCCCCGAACCTGCTGGCCCTGGCGCTGGTCAAAAGCATTGTTGGCATCAATATCTCCTGGGGCACCTGGTTCATCGCCTTCCTGCCGCTGGGTATCCTGCTGATTCTGGCCATGCCGCTGCTGGCCTACTGGTTCTACCCGCCGGAAGTGAAAGTCAATAACGAAGTGCCACTGTGGGCCGCGCGTGAACTGGAAAAACTGGGCAAACTGTCGCGCAATGAAATTCTGCTGCTGGTATTCGTCTGCTTCGCGCTGATGATGTGGATCTTCGCCGCCGACTGGATCGAACCGGCGCTGGCTGCCCTGCTGGTTATCGTGCTGATGCTGTGGACCGGCGTGCTCTCCTGGAGCGATATCACCAACAACAAAGCGGCATGGAACACCTTTGTCTGGTTCGCCACCCTGGTGGCACTGGCCGACGGCCTCTCCTCCACCGGCTTTATCGCCTGGCTGGGTAAAGAGGGCGGCGCGCTGATGAGCGGCATCTCCCCGGGGATGGCGACCATCGTCCTGCTGCTGGCGTTCTACCTGCTGCACTATCTGTTTGCCAGCACCACCGCGCACACCACCGCGCTGCTGCCGGCCATGCTGACCATTGCCTCGACTATCCCGGGAATGAATATGGAAGTGTTTGTCCTGCTGATGGTCACCTCGCTGGGCGTGATGGGGATCATCACCCCGTACGGTACTGGCCCAAGCCCAATCTACTACGGCAGCGGCTACCTGCCGACCAAAGATTACTGGCGCCTCGGCACCATCTTTGGCGCCATCTTCCTGGCCGCCCTGCTGCTGATTGGCTATCCGTGGATGTCCATGATGTTCTGATTCATAACCGCCGGGACTACCCCGGCGGTTTTTATCTTTATGGAGTAAGTGACTATGTCGACTAAACCGTTTGTTTATCAGGATCCGTTTCCGCTGGCGCACGACGATACGGAATACTATCTGCTCAGCAAAGAGCACGTCTCCGTCGCCGAATTTGACGGACAGCAGGTCCTGAAAGTAGGGCCGCAGGCGCTGACCCTGCTCGCTCAGCAGGCCTTCCACGACGCCGCCTTTTATGCGCGCGTCTCCCATCAGCAACAGGTCGCCTCGATTTTCGCTCGACCCGGAAGCCAGCGATAACGATAAATATGTCGCCCTGCAGTTCCTGCGCAACTCGGAAATTTGCCGCCAAGGGCGTGCTGCCGACCTGCCAGGATACCGGCACCGCCATCATTATGGGGGAAAAAAGCCAGCGCGTCTGGACCGGCGGCGGCGATGAAGCCGCTCTGGCGCAGGGCGTTTACAACACCTATACCGAAG
>OKVS01000460.1_pt1 | contig 13492 bp, 10 predicted proteins | sample 1606911 | NCBI WGS metagenome assembly OKVS01 (sample SAMN03281016, study PRJEB24777) | human gut metagenome | isolation source: fecal sample PR161 from 1 month old female Malay infant, caesarean... | reverse complement strand
CACAGGCTGTCGCGCAGCGCCCCCGCAAGTAAATGGGTTTTCAGCCGCGAGCGAACATCCGGTCAGGCGCGCCAGCTCCTCAGCGCGTTCTGCGGTATACCCCAGGCTGGCATAGGTGCAGATATCGCCCAGCACGGCCCCGGCCTCCACGGAGGCAAGCTGATCGCGGTCGCCGAGGAAAATGACGCGCGCGTGCGGCGGCAACGCATCAATCAAACGCGACATCATCGTCAGGTCAATCATCGACGCTTCATCCACCACCAGCACGTCCAGATGCAGCGGGTTACCGGCATGGTAGCGCAGACGCTGGCTACCCGGCTGCGCGCCGAGCAAGCGGTGCAGCGTGCTGGCTTCGTTAGGGAAAAGCGCAAGCCGCTCCCCGGTAAGCGGCAGTTTTTGCAGCGCGCCGCCTAACGACTCCGTCAGACGTGCAGCCGCTTTACCGGTGGGTGCCGCCAGGCGGATACGACACTTTTGCTCACCCGATAACTGAATCAGCGCGGCAAGCAGCTTAGCCACGGTGGTCGTTTTACCGGTGCCCGGCCCGCCCGAAATCACCGATATTCGCCGCGTTAACGCCACTGCTGCCGCCACTTTCTGCCAGTCTGTCTCGTCGTCAGAGGTAAACAGCGTATCCAGCGTTTGCCGGAGCAGTGCTTCATCGCACGGGAGCGGAGCATTGGTCTCGCTGAAAAAGCGCGCCACCGTCAGTTCGTTACGCCACAGCCGGTTCAGATACAAACGCTCACCCGTCAAAATCATTGGCGTACCGGTATCGGCACTGCTGACGGCGGGCGAGCGGAGTAATATTTCTTGCCAGTCCACTGCCTCACCCAGAAGCGCGAAACACGCCTGTAAAGCCGGCGGCATTTTCTCATCCACCACCAGACGTGAAAGCGGCAGACAGACATGCCCTTCTCCCGCATCTTTACTCAGGATCGCCGCGGCAAGCATGACGGCAGGCTCTTCGCCCGCCACCATCATGGCAAATTGTACGTCCAGGTGGCGAAGTGCACGTTGTTCAATTGCGTCCAGCAGTAGCGCCTGCATCGTCATGCTACTTCCTCCGTGCTTGCAGCAAACAGGTTATCCATCTTTTCAATCAACTCCACAGCCGGACGGGTGCTGAAGATACCCGAACGCGGGTCGTTAGCATCCACGCCGCGCAGGAACAGGTAAATGACGCCGCCAAAATGATCTTCATAGCGATAATCGGCCATGCGATGGCGCAGGTAACGGTGCAGCGCCAGGGTGTAAAGCTGATACTGCAGATCGTAGCGATGCATTTGCATCGCTGAGGCCATCGCCTGCTGGGTATAGGCTTCGCTGTTTGCCCCCAGCCAGTTCGATTTGTAATCCAGCAGGTAGTAGCGCCCTTCGTGGCGGAAAACCAGGTCGATAAAGCCTTTCAGCATCCCCTGCACCTGGCGGAAATTCAGCGGCGGACACCCGGCGGATAACGGATCGTACTCGCGGATCAGCGCATCAAGCGCCTCGGCCTTGAGCGGGCTGGCGATGGGGAGGTAAAACTCCATCTCCACCTGCTTATCTTTGGCGGTCAGCTGGCTCAGCGAGATCCCCTGCGCCGTGAGCGGCGCGTGCAGAACAGCGCGGATCCATTCAGTGAGAACCGGCTGCCACTGTGCGTCGTAGCCGCCGCTCTGTAACATCTTCAGCACCCACTCTTCTGATACCGGCTGGGTAAAATCCAGCTCTTCAAACAGGCTGTGCAAAAACGTGCCCGGCGAGGCGCCGCGCGGAAACTGATGCGGCGTGAGCGCCGGCTCGACGGGCACGCTCCCGGCCCCAGCGGCATCCACGTCCAGTTTTGGCATCAGATCTTGCGCAATACTCTGTCCGTGCTGCTGTAAACCGGAGTAACTGGTGACGCGCCAGTCGTCAGTGATTGTGCGAGCCACCTCGCGGGCATGCAGCGCTGACTCTCCCTGCTCCGGCGTCTGCCAGCGGCTGCTGTCGGGCTGGGAGGGAATATGCAGGGCAACATGCTCTGAGCAAAGTGATTCGATGCACTGGCGCAGCCCTGCGGCATCTTTAGGCTCGCCGCGCTGAATAAGCCGCCCCAGCGCGCTCAGATGAAAATCACTCTCGCCGCTCTTTTCGCCACGGCGACGGAACAGCGGCGCGACGCCCAAGGAACAGTGCCAGACCGAACGGGTCAGCGCCACATATAGCAGGCGCAGGTCTTCCGCGAGACGCTCGGCTTCGGCCAGCTCGACGCTGGACTCCGCGTTGCTGAGGTCGAGTACCGCTTCGAACGACTCGCGATCGTGATAAAAAGCCTGGTCCTGCACGCGATAATTGGCGATAAACGGCAGCCAGACCAGCGGATACTCCAGGCCTTTCGACTTGTGAATGGTGACGATTTGCACCAGATGTTTATCGCTCTCGAGGCGCATCTGCTGGCTGGAAGAATTGCTGTTAGGGTCGGCAATCTGCTGGGCCAGCCAGCGCACCAGAGCATGCTCGCTCTCCAGCTGCGTACCCGCTTCCTGGAGCAGCTCGCTGATGTGCAAAATATCGGTCAGACGGCGCTCGCCGCCCGCTGTCGCCAGCATGTTTTCCGCAATGTGACGATGTGCCATGAGCTCGCGCACCATCGCCATCACGCCGCGCTTCTGCCATTTTTTCACGGTAGCGCACAAACTCTTCTACCACAGCATCCCACGCGGATTCGTCAGTATTAAGCGCATCAATGTCACGCGCGTTCAGCCCGAGCATCGCGCTCGCTAAGGCGCTGCGGAGCGTGCTTTCACGCTCCGGGGCTAGCACAGCCTGCAGCAGCCATAGCATCTCGAGGGCTTCCAGCGTTTCAAAAACGCTGTCGCGGTTGGAGAGGTAGACGGACGGTATATTCAATAGCGTCAGGGCGTCGCGGATAAGCGCGGCCTCCTGACGGCTGCGCACCAGCACCGTGATATCGGATGCCTTTACCGGGGCTGGTTTATCCTCCTTCCACAGCAGCGCATCGCCGCGCGCGCCTGCGCTGAGCCAGTCCCTAATTTGCGCCGCACAGTGCTGGGCCATAGCATTTTGATAGTCCGCGACGCCCCAGCCTTCCCCGTCAAGTAGCCAGAAGTTCATGGCTGGCTGAGTTTCGCCATTAACCTCGAAGCGCAACGCGGTATTTTTAGGGGCGAACTTGACCGGCTGGAAAGGGATCTCCCGGAACATAAACGCCGTATCCATGCGGCTAAAGAGCGCATTGACGCTTTCCACCATGCCGGGAGAAGAGCGCCAGTTGGTGTCGAGCGTGTAGTGCGCGTCAACCTCGCTGCGGGCTTTCATGTAGGTAAAAATATCCGCACCGCGGAAGGCGTAAATGGCCTGCTTAGGATCGCCGATTAACAACAGCGCGGTGCCGGGCTGCTGGCGCCAGATACGGCGGAAAATGCGGTACTGCTGAGGGTCGGTGTCCTGAAATTCATCGATCATTGCCACCGGGAAGCGGGTGCGAATCGCAGCGGCAAGCGCTTCGCCATTTTCACTGCACAGCGCCGCATCAAGTCGGCTCAGCATATCGTCGAACCCCAGCTCGCCCCGGCGACGCTTTTCACGCGCGACGGCGTCGCGGATCTCCGTCATGGCGCGAGTGATCATCAGATCGTTGAGCGTCAGGGGCTCCGCCAGCAGGGCTTCAATCGCCAGAAACAGGGGATGTTCAGGTACGATACCGTCGGCTTTGGTCCGCTCAACCAGGAAACGCCGGGAGAATTTCTCCAGCGCATCCGGGAGCTGGTAACCGCGCGTCTCTTCCTGCGCCCACGCGCTGATTTTCTCGATCCATTTGCCCTGGTTGCCGCGATTGAACTTACGTCGATCGATCCCGGAATTCTCGAGGATGGCGTCAATCTCACCGACTGACTCCATCCACTTTTGCTTGATGTCGGCAATTTTCGCGATGATTTTTTCATGCCGCGAGGCCAGGGTTTCATCTGCTGGCGGCGGGGATTTGATGACCGGCGCCTCACCCTGCAGATAACGATCGATGGCGCGCAGCAGCGCCTCCGGGCCTTTCCATAACGCATGTACCGCTTCGGCGATATCCCGCTGTAACGGATAGCAGTGGCGACGCCAGAAATCCGCGCAGGCCTGATAGCGAAGCACGGATTCATCTTCAATAAGCTGCTGCTCAAACAACATGCCGGATTCAAACGCATTCAGGCTCAGCATGCGCTGGCAAAAACCGTGAATGGTGAAGACGGATGCTTCGTCCATCTGCCTTTCTGCGAGGAGCAGCCACTGGGCTGCCTGTTGCTTATCGGCAATCTCTTCCAGAAGGCTCGCGTAGAGAGGGTTATCCGTGCTCTGGCGCAGACAGGCGATGCGCAGTTCGTGGATATTGGTCCGAATACGGCCGCGCAGCTCAGCGGTGGCAGCCTCAGTAAAGGTAACGACCAGCAGCTCTTCAACGCTCAAAGGACGAGGAAAAGCGGCGTTACCGCCAAGGCCTAACAGCAGGCGCAGATAGAGCGCGGCGATGGTGAAGGTTTTTCCCGTTCCCGCTGAGGCTTCAATCAATCGTTCACCCTGCAGAGGTAAACGTAAGGGATCAAGGGACTCAGCGGTATCGGTCATTCTTTCTTACTCCAGGGCATAGATTGCTGCAACGCGCTGACGCTCTTCCAGACTTTCCAGCCTTTCGGGTTCACGTAGTTCGTTTTCCCGTTCTGGCTACCGGAAACCTGAGACAGGATAGTGATGCCCTGCGGCTTAATCACGGCCTGATGGAAGAAATCGGCAGCCTTCTGCGGCGTCAGCTGTTTTATCTCGGCCACTACTTTATCACGCGAATCAAATTTCAGATTACCGCGATCGAAATCTTTGCTCAGCTGCGACGCCTCTTCGCCCAGCGTCTGCGGCGGCTGCATCACCTGCGCGATGACGGCCTGCTGGATCTGAGCAAACTCTTCCGGCTTCATGGCCCGCAGTTTTGCTTCCACCTGCGGGAAGAACGCCTGATAGCGGTGCCAGAGATAGGCTGGCTGTTTGTCGCTGCTTTGCAGCAGGAAGCCCAGCCCCCATTGACGCCCCACGTTCATTGAGAAAGCAAATACCGCATAGCCAAGCTGCTCTTCTGTGCGCAGCTGGTTATAGAACCACGGCTGAATAATCTGACCCAGAACGGCGCTCTGCGCAGAGCTTGCGAATTCATCATAGCCCGTTGGCACAAACACCGCGGCCAGCGCGGAATCGGTGCTGCTCCCCGCTTTTTCAAAGATCACATTCTGTTTTTTCTCAACCAGCACGTCCTGGTTACGGCACCACTCGTCCCCTTTCGAACCGAGCTGCGTGCGAACATTTTCTGCCAGCGTTTTGGCCTGATCTTCGCTCATGTTGCCGACGATAAGAAACTCCGGGCGCGTGTTGGTTTTTAGCAAGTCACGGTAAGCCAGCACCTCTTTTAATGAGATTGATGGCAGCAAGGCACGGCGTTCGTTCACGCTGGAAATAAGGTATTTGCGACAGCATTTGCGCCGGCATAAGCGCCTGATCGTAAGCTTTGCCCTTTTCTGCAGAATCCATCATCTGCGCATACCAGGATTTAGCCTGCTCAAGCTGCTCTTCCGTTGGCGTGTAGCTGAAGTAACCCTCGAGCAGTGCCTTGAAAAGCTGAGGCAGACGCTGAGTATAGCCATTTGCATTAAGCATCAAACCGTTGTTGGCGTTGGTGGAGAAGCTGATCCCGCCCACGGCCGCCTGGTTGCTGAGCTGATCGAGCGCAATACCGGCCAGATAGTCATTGAGCGCGAACATCACCTGACTTTTTGGCGCTGTTCATCGCTTTCGGGTTACGCAGGACCACGCTGACATCGGCCTTTGGCTCACTCGCAAAATAACGGCTTGGGGTATACACCACGCGCAGCGTCGGTTCATCAATAATAAGCTCCGGGTGCGGATAATCCTTAGTCGTTTTGATCAGCGAGAAATCATCCGGGATATAGGGGTTCAGCTCCGGCAGCTTCAACGCAATCTCACCGGCCTTCTTCTGCCAGTCGGCGAAGGTCTGGTCGCTGATTTTGTCTACCTGATAAGGGGCATCAACAAAGTATGCCGTCTTGTTATGCGGTTCGTTCGGGCTGATGTACCAGATGCGGGCATTTTGCGGCGTCATCATCGCCAGGCGCGCTTTTACCGCCTCGGCATCATAACGATCGGCAATATTGACCGCGTCGAGCGTGTGCGCCACCGGCACGCGGATCATGGTATCCGCCAGCCACTCCACGTAATCCATATCGCGGGTAATGGACGGGTAACGGAAATCGAGATCCAGTACGTGCGCGAGTTCATCAAAATAGCGCTTATCGACGCCTTTCTCGCGCAGTAAAGAGAGGTAGCTAAAGATAGCCGCCACCACTTCATCACGGTTGGCCTGACCTTTGTCGGTCAGGGTGGCGGAGATCGCCAGCACGCCGCTGTTGCCGTTTACCACGGGATCGGAATCGGCGCGGATCCCTTCCACCAACCCCCTGTTTTTGCAGCCAGTCAGATAAGGTTCCCGGGCTGCGGTTACCAATCAGGTAGGTCACCAGCTCGTCGGTTTTACTGCGAAACTGGGCTGTGTTGTTATCAATGCGGAACTCAACGCGCAGCACTTTGCGGGGCATGGCAGGGACGTAGTGGATGACGATCCCTTTTTGCGCGTCCGTGACAACCGGTACGTCTATCTTCGGCAGGTCAATATTTTTATTCGGCACCCGGCCAAACGTTTGTGCCGCCAGTCCGGCAAGCTCCGGCAACGGTTTGTTGCTGTAAATAACCGCCTTCATCAGGTTGGCGGAGTAGTATTTGTCACGAAACGCATGCAGGGCGTCAATGACCGGGCTTCCCGGTTTATCGCTCAGCGTCTCCAGGTTACCGCCCGAGAAACGTGAGCCCGGATGCGCCGGGTTGATGGTCTCGGCGCTGACCTGCGCCATACGCATACCGTCCCGGGTACGGGCCATGGTCAGCTCCGCATTGACGGCATTGCGCTCGCGGTCGGCGTATTTTTTATCCAGCAGCGGCGCGGCGATAGCATCGGCAAGACGATCAACCGCCCCTGCCAGCGCGTCATTTTCGACTTCGAGATAAAAGGCCGTGCGATACGGTGCCGTGCTGGCGTTGTGGCTGCCGCCGTGCATTTTCAGGAATTCAGAAAGGCTATCCGGCTGCGGATATTTTTTAGAGCCCATCAGCGTCATGTGTTCGAGGTAATGCGCCAGCCCCGGATGCGCCTCAGGATCTTCCAGCGATCCAACCGGCACCACTAACGCCGAGAGGGATTTCACCGCCTGCGGATCGGAAACCAGCAGCACGGTCATACCGTTATCAAGGCGGATAGCCTGATACTGACGGGTATCTTTTTCGCTCTTACGGATAGTTTCCTGAACGGGTTGCCAACCGGAGTCTGCGTGAGTGACGGGTGCCCAAAGGGCGACAAACAAAACAAACGCTTTGAACAAGGTGCTGCCTGGCATTACGACCTCTTTATCACGGCTACATCATTAACAAACTGCGTGCTGGACACGCCAACATCTCATTCTTTGGGTACATCAGTCCGTGATAAGAAGTGCATCATAAATGAACAACCCATACTGTGCAATTTTTATACAGCGCTCAGGACTGATTAAACTTAAACAACGGTAACAGGTAGCGCTGTGCCTCTTCCGTAATAGCCTCGAAGTATTCTGGCTCAAGCGTTCGCCATAGACGTTGATACCAGACATCCTCACCTTCACCGCGTACCATCATGTTTCCTTCATAGGCCTGCATAAATTTACTGCGCGCTTTCTGCAGCGAAGCCTCATCCGTTAACATCGCATCATTCTGCGCGTCATAACAGGCTTTTATCCACGCACCGCCACTTTCGGGCAGTAACAGGAGGGGTTTGTTCATTCCCTGAAGATAGCCCTCAATATACAAGGACAGATAGCGTAACGCCTGTTCTGCCTCCATGGGTGGGAAGCGCCATTCGCCCTCTTTGCGCACGAAGATCCGGCTTTCACCTTTATTCCCACCCGCACTGTAGACAAGATGTTCCAGCCAGAGTTGCAATCCTTGTGAAACGCTGAGCAGAGAAGGCCGCCAGCGCAGTAGCCCATCCGGCTGAACCTGGGTTAGCCAGCCCGTGAGCTGTATGCCCTTGCAGCTGAGATCGATTTCGATGCTGTGTCCGGGCTGGCGGTGCTCCCTGACGCGCTCCGCCAGAGCGGTCATCTCCTGGCACTGCGCCTCCCAGACGATTTCCCCAAACGCACCGTAAGGTAGTTGCCCTGCGGCACGGTAGCGGCGGTAAAGTTTGTCTGCATCTTCCTCTTCAACCAGCGCATTAAGCAGTTGGAGGTTTAGCTGATAGCGCTCCAGCCCATCCAGAGTAAAGGGTTCTGCATCAGGAATTTCGCTCTCTTCAGAGCGGAAGTTGACCTGTAATCGCTGCTGGAAGAAGGCGCGCACCGGATGCGCCCAAAACCGCTGAAGCTGTTCGAAAGTCAGAGTGTTAATGGGCAGTGGATCAAGCGGCTGAATAAAATCCGTATGGGCTCTCCCCTCTTTTTTCGCTGCTGGCAGCCATTCGCGGGCATAGCTTTGCTGTTCGCTGACAATATAGTTTACCGGGTCAAACGGCATGCGGCTGTGGATACAGGTAATGTGCGCCTTCACCCGCTGCTCGCTTTCATCGCAGTTAAGCGCCTCATCCCCAGCCAGATAGTGGCTCTGGCCGATATAATCCACCAGTTCCTGCACCAGAACGGAGGGGAAGCGCTCGCTGTTGTCCTGAATGGAACGACCGATATAGCTGATATAGAGCTTACTTTGAGCGGAGATGAGCGCTTCAAGGAAGAGATAGCGGTCATCATCACGACGGCTACGGTCACCCCGCTTTGGATCTGCGTTCATCAAATCGAACCCAGCGGTGCCAGGGCCCGAGGATAAATACCGTCGTTCATGCCGAGCAGGCAGACCACCTTAAAGGGGATTGAGCGCATTGGCATCAGGGTACAGATATTGATGGGGCCTGCCAGGAAACGCTGGCTGATTCGCTCCTGGTCAAGGCGCTGCGTCAACTCATCTCTCAGCAGCGACAAAGGAATCGCTTCGAGATAGTGTGAATTCACACCCTCGTCAACGATAGCCTGCCACTGCGTTTCAATGAGCGCCATCGCCGCTTCGGTGTCGTTGTCTGGCAGGAAGAAATCATTAAGTAACGCCCTGCACACCGGGAGCCACTCTTCGAGCGGACGCGGCTGCATTAGCTCACGGCGCCAGCGGTTAAGCTGCATCAGCAGAGAAGCTAAATGCCCTACCAGGTCAGCAATCAAACCGCTGGACTCATCGTAAGGCAGCACTTCGTTCCATTCGCCCTGGCTGCTCTCCATGGCGTAGCCCAGCAGCATACGCGTCAGGCCAAACCGCCAGGTATGCTGGCCGGTTGGGGGAAGCTCGAACTCCTGGACGTTATCGTCATCGATGCCCCAGCGAACGCCTGATTCGTTTACCCACTGGCGAAGGTAGCGCAGCCCTTCTTCATTGATGTTGAAGCGGGCTGCCAGCACGGGAACATCCAGTAACGCCAGAACATCTTCGGAGATAAACCGGCTATCCGGCAGTGAAAGCAGGGTGATAAATGCCTGCAATGCCGGGTGCGACTGACGGGCACGACGGTCAGAGATGGCGTAAGGCAGGTATCGCTCACCCGTCGCACTGCCGAAGACGGCCTGAATAAAGGGACTGTAGCTGTCGATGTCCGCCACCATCACCACGATATCGCGCGGCGTCAGTTCAGGGTCGTCCTGCAGCATCGCCAGCAGTCGATCGTGAAGCACTTCGACCTCACGCTGCGGGCTATGACAAACATGGATCGTGATACTGCGATCCTCAGCGTCCAGCTTCCGCTTGCTGTCGCTGCGCTCAAACTCTTTCGCCGTCACGCCCATGACGGCGCGGTTCTCCAGATCCAGAATGTCTAACTGAATATTATGCAGCAGACTATCCGGGGCGATCTCGACAAAGGCGTCAACGTCACCTTCGCCTGATGACGTAATATCGGAGAGCATGTGAATGTAATCACGCCCCAGCTTCCCCCATGAGGCAAGCAGTGGATTGGGCAGGTTCTGGATGCCGTCTTCATCAAAAAGCTGCCCGGCAGTCGAGCCGTCTTTAAACAGCGGGACGGATCGTTCTTCAAAAAGGCGCTTTCGCTGGCGAGTCACCAGCCGCGCAAGCCAACGTTCATCGAGGATATCCCCCCAATACTGTCGGCAAGGGTTGGTGAACAAAATATGAATATCGATATGTTTACCCAGCGCATTCAACGCTTTCAGATAAACAGGCGGTAATGCGGATATCCCACAGATAAAAACGCGTGACGGCAGTCGGGCTGGACGCGCCGACGCATTCTCGAGTATTGAGATAAACCGATCGTACAGGTTGGCACGGTGCCACTTAGGTTGCCCAAGTTTCTCCGTATGCTCGACCAGCGCTTTCCAAAGCGGTGCCTGCCATATTTGCGCCTCCGGTAACCCTTCAACCAGTTCGCCCGCTTCCCAGCGAATTAACCAGTCAGAACGGTAAACAAGGTATTGGTCGTAGAGATCGGCGGTGCGCGACGCCAGCTGGAACAGCTTGCGCTTATCGGTATCGTCATTGAGGTAGTGGCGCAGCATGGCGAATTCATCGTGCTGGAGCATCTCCGGCAGCAGCGCCATCAGCTTCCAGCTCATGCCCTGCTTGTTGAAGGCGCTCTGCTCGGGGATGTCCGGTAACACGCGAACAAACATCTCCCAGATAAAGCTCGCGGGCAGCGGGAAATCAATATTCGCGGCAATGCCAAACTTACGGGAAAGCGACATTTGCAGCCACTGTGCCATACCGGTGCTCTGCACCAGCACCATTTCAGGCTCAAAAGGATCGTCGAGCCGCTCGCGCTCAACGATAAATTCCATCAGTGCTTCCAGCACATCCAGACGATTTGAGTGGTAGACCCTTAACATAGACGCTCCCGACTACTGGCTAACCGGGCAATGCAGACGCGTTATTTCACCGCGTCGCCCCAGAGGAGAAATAAGTGTAACCGTGATGCTGACACATCCTGCGTGCGTTGTCTGCACCCGACTGGCCTGCCAGCCTGCGGGCAGAACATTTGTTGAGAGCTGAGCCTGATTCCAGGCGTGGTGCCAGAGCTGACGATACTGGTTAAACAGCGTAAACCGCGCCGCCAGCGCCCGATGATAGCCGGCCAGTGCCGTGACGATGATGACCAGCAGCAGCATCGCCAGCAGAACCTCAACCATGCTAAATCCTTTTTCTTTGCTTACGGCAGCTGGCATAGCGAACGTTCCTTTAGCGGACAAAAATCACTCCAGCCGTGAGGCGAAAAGCGAATATTACCGTCAATAATCTCTCCTGAACGCCAGAGCAGCAGGTCGTTGGCTCCGGCAATCAGTAAAACAGTGGTCTCACTCAGCCGCCGCAAACACACTTGCCGCGCGAATGCCTTTTTGCACTGGACTTCAGGATCGGGTGACCAGCTCTGAACGCGTCCCCACTCAAGCGCTGACTGTACAGAACCCTGCTGCTGCAGCGAACGGCTCTCACCGCCAACGAGCGCGCTGAACGTTGTCAGCTGCTGGTTAAGGCCGGTGAGGATCAGCGTACCAAGCACCAGTAAAAGTAGAACCAGCGCCAGCGAAGACATACCGCGTTGACGGTTCACAGGTTGTACCCCGTGACCGTATACAAAGCCTGATAAGGCTCTCCTTGATCGCCGTTGCGCAGGGCGGACAGTTCGATATTCAGCTCCGGCGCAAACCCGGTGTGTGTTACTTTCCTCACCACAAAATGCGCGATGGCGAGCCTGTCCGGGTCCGTGAGCTTTTCCCATCCCTGACCTTCACACGAGGTTGCCCCACGAAGCGTTTCCAGCGCGCCCGATTCCAGACGAAAACCGGTGCTGTCGTTTTCTGATGCACTGCGGTCCCAGCGACCATTACTGTTGACATCCCACCGAACAATGACGCAGCTGCCCTGCCTTGCGATCGCCAGCCCTTGCCCCTGGCAGTTCCCCGCACAGTAACCCGCACGCTGAAGCTGTTTGCCGAGAGCAAACAGGCGCTGCCAGACCTCTTCTTCCAGCTCTCTCTGGCCGGATTGCAGTAATACCGCCTGATGCAATCCGGGTAGAAAGCGCGATGCGCCAATCAACAACAGGCTACTGATGGCCGTAGCAATCAGAACTTCTGTCAGCGAGAAACCGCGTTGTCTCATCGACATGAACCTCCTTGTGAGACCTTACACATTCTAATACGCCCTCCGTCTGAGACCAGGATAAGCCATTCTCCGGCACGGCTTTGCAGGCGTATCCGCCCTGCCCATGCCGTATCCCTTAACCCATAGAACCCTAATGACGGTGTGACCTCGCTCACCGCGACCTCTGGCCAGAGTGGAATCAGAACAAAGGGGCTGCCCTTCTCACAGCCTTGTACGGCAGCGCTCACCAGACACTGCTGTCCCCCAACCCGCAGCTGGGTTATGTGATGGTCGCGGTTGTACCTGTTGGCATCATTTCGCAGAAACACCAGATAGTCGCGCACCTGGCCAGCGGTTTGCCACAGCCGCTGCTGCCGCTGCCAGCTGTCCCAGCCGTACAGACCTGAGGCGCTGAGTATGACAACCAGCGAGACTGCCACCAGCGTTTCGATAAGCGTAAAGCCGTTCTCTTTTTTCATGCGGGAAGTGTGGCGATTCGCCGTGGGCGTGGCGAGCGGTGAATAATGGTTTTACGAGGCGTTATCCGAAGTATCAGGAGAGTTGCAGCGCGTTGCACGTTTTCTGGATAACGCCTCGGAAAATGGAATAAAGACGAAAAAAAAACCGGCGCTAAACAGCACCGGTTATGTCACGCTTTACCGCATCAGATAGCGACAGGCGCTTTGATGCCAGGGTGCGGGTCGTAGCCCTCAATCTCAAAATCATCAAAGCGGTAATCGAAGATCGATTCCGGTTTGCGTTTGATAATCAGCTTCGGCAGCGCGCGCGGTTCACGAGTGAGCTGAAGATGCGTCTGTTCCATATGATTGCTGTAAAGATGGGTGTCCCCACCTGTCCAGACGAAATCACCCACTTCCAGGTCGCACTGCTGCGCCATCATGTGGACTAACAGAGCATAGCTGGCAATGTTGAACGGCAGGCCGAGGAACACGTCACAGGAGCGCTGGTAGAGCTGGCAGGAGAGCTTGCCGTCGGCGACGTAGAACTGGAAGAACGCGTGGCACGGCGCCAGCGCCATTTTATCCAGCTCGCCCACGTTCCAGGCGGAAACGATGATTCGGCGCGAGTCCGGATCGTTTTTCAGCTGGTTCATCACGGTGGTGATCTGGTCAATATGGCGGCCATCAGGCGTTGGCCATGCGCGCCACTGCTTGCCGTAAACCGGGCCCAGGTTGCCGTTTTCATCTGCCCATTCGTCCCAGATGGAGACGTTATTTTCGTGCAG
>OKVS01000459.1_pt1 | contig 13542 bp, 10 predicted proteins | sample 1606911 | NCBI WGS metagenome assembly OKVS01 (sample SAMN03281016, study PRJEB24777) | human gut metagenome | isolation source: fecal sample PR161 from 1 month old female Malay infant, caesarean... | reverse complement strand
CCTAACACCCTGCGATGCCTGGATCGCCGCACTGGCCGCACGGTAGCCCCATAATGTCGGCGCCCTGCGACGTTAAACTCCGTCCGCTGGAGCGTGAAGACCTGCGCTTTGTCCACCAGCTCGACAACAATGCCAGCGTGAGCGCTACTGGTTCGAAGAGCCTTATGAGGCCTTTGTCGAGCTGTCCGATCTCTACGATAAGCACATTCACGATCAGAGTGAACGTCGTTTTGTGGTGGAGTGTGAAGGTGAAAAAGCCGGGCTGGTGGAGCTGGTTGAGATCAACCACGTTCACCGTCGGGCGGAGTTCCAGATCATCATCTCCCCTGAGCATCAGGGAAAAGGCCTTGCGTCACGCGCGGCCAGGCTGGCAATGGATTACGGATTCAACGTTCTGAATCTCTACAAGCTTTACCTGATTGTGGACAAAGAGAACGAAAAAGCGATCCATATCTACCGCAAGCTGGGCTTTATGGTAGAAGGCGAGCTGATTCATGAGTTCTTTATCAATGGTGAATACCGGAATACCATCCGCATGTGCATTTTCCAGCATCAGCATCTGGCCGGTCACAAGCCGTCAGGTGCCAGCCTGCTGAAACCAACCGCGCAGTAGCCTGCGCGGTTTCATTCTCAGTAATACTCAATCGTGTTTTTGATGGTGTACTTGCGCTCAACGGCGGGTTTGACGCTGTCGTCCGTGATCGTCAGATCGCAGCTCACCGGGTTATTGTGGCGATCGTAGTCGCAGCTCTGCGTCACGTTGCCCAGCGGCTTATCGTTTAACAGGCTCACGGCCGAGTAATCCATTCTTTTGCGCAGATCCTTAGACGGCGTCGACTGTACCGATAAATGCTGATCCCCGGAGACGGTGGTTTTGCCCAGCGGGTAGCCATCCGCATCGTAGCGGTACTTCACCTCCATCTCTTTACCATGTGCGGCCACCACGAAGCCGTTGTCGTCGGTATCCCACGTCACCCCGGCTGACGGCAGTTCGGCCAGCTGGCATTTGCCCTGCAGCTTCACCTTACGCTGCTGGGTTTCTGCATCGATGTAGTAGTTTGCATCCAGCACCAGCGCTACACCCGTGTTAGCCTCCAGATCGTGCAGCTCCAGCGTATCGAAACACCCTTCCGCCGACACGGTGCCGGTGACCCGTTTAGACACTTCACCCTTCTCGTTGAACAGCGTCTGGGTAAAATCCTTGACCGGGCCGCGAAGAGGGTCGAAATCGAATTCGTTCGAAAAACTCGCCATCTCGGGCGTAAACGACAGCGGCGCGGAGTTGTTATCACACCCTGCGAGAGTAGCTGCCAGGAGCGTTATCGCTGCATATTTCTTCACATTCTTTACCAATACAGAGAGATTATTCCCAATCATATTAGCAAATACAGTTGTTTACACGAAGCCTGCTAAAATTAATCTCTACACAGAGAAAAGGAGCTACAGATGAAACGGTTACCCTGGATTACCGCCCTGCTGTTAATGAGTGCCTCAACGGCCGCGCTGGCGGCACCGGATTCCTGCGAGCGCGTGAAAAGCGACATTCAGCAGAAGATCGTCAACAACGGCGTGCCGGAGTCAGGTTTTACGCTGAACATTGTGCCGAACGATCAGGCTGACCAGCCGGACGCTCAGGTGGTGGGCCACTGTGCCAACGACACCTTTAAAATTTTGTACACCCGTACGGGCAGCGGGACGGCGTCCGGCAATCAGGATAATGCGCCGGCTGAACCTCAGTAAATCACCGTCAATCCCCTTTGATTTGACAAGGATTAATATTTAATACCTCCAAATAAGTAACACTCACCCCATCATTAGCCCGGTTATCGTTTCGGGAAAAATAATATGTAATCACAATGGTGGGGTGAGCCATGTCCGATATCGAACATCACGGCGGGATTAGCCGTCGAACACTCGTGAAATCTACGGCGATAGGTTCTCTGGCGTTTGCCGCTGGCGGAATTTCGTTGCCTTTTGGACTGAAAAGCGCCGCAGCCGCGGTACAAAATGCAATGAAACCGGCAGAAGATAAAGTGGTCTGGGGCGCCTGTTCGGTCAACTGCGGCAGCCGCTGTGCGCTGCGTCTGCACGTCCGCGATGACGAAGTGTACTGGGTCGAAACGGATAACACCGGTGAGGATATCTACGGCAATCACCAGGTCCGGGCCTGCCTGCGCGGGCGCTCCATTCGCCGCCGCATCAACCACCCTGACCGTCTGAACTACCCGATGAAACGCGTGGGTAAGCGGGGTGAAGGCAAATTCGAGCGCATCAGCTGGGACGAAGCGCTGAACACCATCACCGCCAGCCTGAAAGACGTGGTCAGCAAGTATGGCAACGAAGCGGTGTATATTAATTACTCCTCCGGGATTGTCGGCGGCAATATCACCCGCTCCTCCCCTTACGCTTCGCTGGTGGCGCGCCTGATGAACTGCTACGGCGGTTTCCTGAGCCACTACGGCACCTACAGCACGGCGCAAATCGCCTGCGCGATGCCTTATACCTACGGCAGCAACGACGGCAACAGCACCTCGGATATCGAAAATACCAAACTGGTGGTGATGTTCGGCAATAACCCGGCGGAAACGCGCATGAGCGGCGGCGGGATTACTTACTATCTGGAGCAGGCCCGCGAGCGTTCTAACGCACGCATGATTGTCATCGACCCGCGCTACACCGATACGGCAGCCGGACGCGAAGACGAGTGGATCCCGATCCGTCCGGGTACCGATGCCGCCCTGGTGGCGGGGATTGCCTGGGTATTGATCGACGAAAACCTGGTTGACCAGCCGTTCCTGGACAAATACTGCGTTGGCTACGACGAAAAAACGCTGCCGGAAGGTGCCCCCGCTAACGGTCACTACAAAGCGTACATTCTCGGCCAGGGTGAGGACAACACGGCGAAAACGCCGGAGTGGGCCTCGCGCATCACCGGCATTCCTGCAGACCGCATCATTAAACTGGCCCGCGAGATTGGATCCGCGAAACCGGCCTATATCTGCCAGGGCTGGGGACCACAGCGTCAGGCGAACGGTGAACTGACCTCCCGCGCCATCGCGATGCTGCCGATTCTGACCGGCAACGTGGGGATCAACGGCGGCAACAGCGGCGCCCGTGAATCGACCTACACCATCACTATCGAACGTATGCCGCTGCCGGAAAACCCGGTCAAAACGCAAATTTCCTGCTTCAGCTGGACGGACGCCATCGCCCGTGGCCCGGAAATGACCGCTCTGCGCGACGGCGTACGCGGTAAAGATAAGCTGGATGTGCCAATTAAGTTCATCTGGAACTACGCGGGCAACACCATTATTAATCAGCACTCCGAATATCAATAAAACCCACGATATTCTGCAGGACGAAAGCAAGTGCGAAACCATCGTGGTGATCGACAACTTTATGACCTCATCGGCGAAATACGCCGATATCCTGCTGCCAGATTTAATGACCGTCGAGCAGGAAGACATTATCCCTAACGATTACGCCGGGAACATGGGTTACCTGATTTTTCTCCAGCCCGTGACCGCGCCGAAGTTTGAGCGCAAGCCTATCTACTGGATCATGAGCGAAGTGGCGAAACGCCTCGGACCGGATATCCATCAGAAATTTACCGAAGGGCGAACGCAGGAAGAGTGGCTGCAGTATCTGTATGCCAAAATGCTCGCAAAAGATCCCACGCTGCCGTCCTATGACGAGCTGAAAAAAATGGGCATCTATAAGCGCAAAGATCCGAACGGACACTTTGTGGCCTATAAAAAATTCCGCGAGAACCCGGAAGCCAACCCGCTGAAAACGCCCTCAGGCAAGATTGAAATTTATTCCAGCAAGCTGGCGGATATTGCGGCGACCTGGGAGCTGGCAAAAGATGAGACCATCAGCCCGCTGCCCGTCTACGCATCCACCTTTGACGGCTGGGATGCGCCCGAGCGCGCGCAGTTCCCGCTGCAGCTGTTTGGCTTCCATTTTAAAGCCCGCACTCACTCGAGCTAAGGTAACGTCGACGTGCTGCAAGCGGCCTGCCGCCAGGAGGTCTGGCTGAATCCCGTTGATGCCGCGAAACGTGGCATTAAAAACGGCGATACGGTGCGCGTCTTTAACGATCGCGGTGAGGTGAGAATAGAAGCGAAAGTCACGCCGCGCATCATGCCAGGCGTAAGCGCCATGGGCCAGGGAGCCTGGCACGATGCCAATATGAATGGCGATCGTATCGACCACGGCTCGTGTATCAACACCCTGACCACGCACCGCCCGTCACCGCTGGCAAAAGGCAACCCGCAGCACACCAATCTGGTACAGATTGAGAAGGTGTAAAAGGTGAATTCTATGACCCTGGTTTATGCTTTGGTCTGTATTAATGGTTAATCACGTCGCGCGGACATAACCGCGCGAGCAAGGAAGGTTTAATGAAAGACGTCTCACACCGTGACTCGTTCGCGTTCAGCGCCCGCGTACTGGGTGCGCTATTTTACTTCGCCCCTGACAGCGAGCAAACAGCCCCGCTGGTGCAGGCACTTACCGCTGGCGAATGGATAGAGGACTGGCCCCTGCCGCCGGAAACGCTGCTGCCCGTTGCCGAAACCTTTGCCTCATCTTCCGATGAGCCGCTGACGGATGCCTGGCAACGGCTGTTTATTGGTCCTTATGCCCTGCCCGCTCCGCCGTGGGGTTCCGTCTGGCTGGACCGTGAATCCGTGCTGTTTGGCGATTCGACCCTCGCGCTGCGCCAGTGGATGCGGGAAAACAATATCGCGTTTCAGATGCAGCAAAATGAACCGGAAGATCATTTCGGCACCCTGCTGCTGCTGGCGGCATGGCTGGCCGAGAATGGCCGCAAATCGGAGTGCGATCGGCTTCTGGCGTGGCATCTGCTGCCGTGGAGCACTCGCTTTCTGTCGGTGTTTGTCGACAACGCCGGGCATCCGTTCTATATCGCGCTCGGCAGGCTTGCGCAGCTGACGCTGGCGGACTGGCGATCGGCGTTGGTTGTTCCGGTTGCGGAAAAGACGTTGTACCGCTAAGGGATATGGCTTGCTCGCGGGTGGCGAGCAAGCCTTTAACCAGGGTTTGGTTGTGCATCACCACCTGATTCACTCACACTCTCTTTGCTTTGAATGAACCGGAGTGCCAAATAGAGGTCTGGCGCCAGAATCATGTCATCATCATTCATTGTTGGCCGACTTTCTTTAAACCAACGTGTTAATTCCGTTTTCCTGCCCGCAAGGATTAACATAATCTGTCGGGCTTTAAGGTCACGCTTTAACTCATTAATAGTTGCCAGGACACTGATATCTGAATAGGTGAAGCAAGCCACGGCATCAATAACCACCCATTTAGGTTGTAATGCTGCACCATCAACCAGGTTCAATACCCGACGTTTAAAATAAGCCACATTAAAATAGGTCAACGGTGAGTTAAATCGATACATCAGCACGCCCGGGACCATTTTAATATCGGTTGTATTCCCTAATGAGTGGATCATTCCATTTTCGTCAGTCCCCAGTAAGTGCTCAGAGGGACGAAATACCGTACGCAGGAACTGTAACAGGCCAAGCAACACCGCAAGGCCGATCCCCTGGATTACACCGATGATTAAAACACAGCCAAACGTAAAGAAGGCCAGGCGAAATGCCTGTTTATTTCTTCGCCTCAGGTTCCATAACCCACGTAAATCAATTAATGACCACGATGCATACATTAGAACAATACCTAATGCAGATACCGGAATAAATTGTAATGGCTGCGTGAAAAATACCACCACTAAACCTATCAGTAAGGCTGCGACTATGGAAACCAGCTGACTTTTTCCCCCAACGGAATCATTAACCGCGGTCCGGGAATCGGCTCCACTGATGGCAAATCCCTGAGATAGCCCAGACATAATGTTCGCAATACCCAGTGCCCGGAACTCTGCATCAGCATTAATTTCATAGCCATTTTTCGCGGCGAAACTGCGAGCGGTCAGCATCAGACTGACAAAACTCACTAAAGCCAGGTTCAGCGCCGGGATCACTAATTCTCGCATCGGACCGGGCTGGAACGCACCCCAGTTAACGACGGGTAAACCAGGCTGGAAGCCATCCCCCCCAATCGTGGCAATACCATACTGTTGCGCAGATGTTCCCCATACCAGTATCGTTGTTATCACAATGGCAATCAGAGGTGCTGGCCAGTGGCTGCGATACGTTTTGATAACCATTAAAATAATTAACGTTAAAAGTGATATCCCTATTGTTAATACATGGCTGTCTAAAAGTCGGCCTGGCAAGGCCAGTATTTTCTCAATAACCTGCGCTTCATCGAGCTTGATCCCTAAAACCTTGCCTAATTGCCCGACAATAATCGTCACGGCTACGCCATTAAGCAACCCTGTAAGAATGGGATGAGAAAGGAGATCGGCAAGTGCACCCAGATGAAATTTACTGGCAAGCAGGCACCACCCGCCCATCATCAATGTCATGACGATCGTCAGTTGCCAGTGCAGTTCAGGATTGCCTGCAGAAAGAGGAAACACGACGGCTGCAATCACGGCGCAGGTCGTTGCATCAGGGCCAACAATAAGCTGACGTGAAGAACCAAACAGTGCATAAGCTATCATCGGTAAAACGCAGGAATAGAGCCCCACTATTGCCCCAACACCCGCCAATTCAGCATAAGCAATAGCAACGGGTAGCGCTACAGCCGCAACGGATAATCCAGCTTTAACATCATGTTTTAGCCAGCTTTTATCATAGGCTAACAAATTTTGTAACCCTGGCATGTACTTTAACAATAATTTTCCGAGCACTTTATTCTCCGGACAGGGATTATAGCCACGTAATATTGGCACACTTCTCAGTGAGGTTATGGTTTCCAAATGCTCCGGAGTCAGGTCGATGCCTCTCAGTTCTTAATAAAACGTCAGTCAACTCATTATTCTGACTGCTGTTAAACATCATTTAAAAACTACCGCCCCATCATCCTTCCGGGGCGGCTCAAATTCGTCGCTATTGCGCGCTCATATCTATAAGCAACCTGCAATCAGAAACTGTACGTCACCTTCAGGCTTCCCGTTGGCGACGTTTTACGTTGCACGATCGGGCTATCACCCGCATCCCCCGTCAACTGCGTTAAGCCCGCGGAGGTGAGAACGCTCCAGCGCGAGGTGAGCCTGTAGGTCCAGTCAAGGTTCATCGACCAGGAGTAAATCCCCGCTCCGGCGTCATGTCGGGCAAATCCCGATGCGGCGGACTGGGCAGCATTAACCCCATAGTACGTTTGCATGTACTTGCCGGAACCCCAGCTGCCCGTCAGCCCCAGCGTCACCGCATTTTTCGACGATGTGTAGAGCGGGCTGGAAATGCCGAAATGCACCGCCTCACCGTTGTCTCTCTCAGAAACCGGGATCTCAGCCTGCAGCTGCAGATTGAGCCAGTCGGTCACCTTATACCCCAGCCCCGGCACCACGATAGCGGAACCTTTGATATCGCCCATCCCCCGCAGATAGTCGCTGCCGGAGCTGATCGAATCACTGCTCACGTCTTTATCTTTACGGCCTGTTCGGTAGCTCACTGCGGCGTTGTAATCCAGGTTGCCAATGTTGTTTCCGTAACCGATACCCCGCGTGGTGCTGATAAAGAAACCATTTGCCATGGAATAATCTACTACCTGAGCTGCCGAGACCCGGCTTTTATCCGAACCCGAGTAGCGTGGCGCGACGTCCACGCCTCCCCCCAGGGTTAAGACATTGCCCTGTTTCTGCTCTGCCGCCAGTACCGGGGTAGCCAGTAACGCCAGAATAACGCCCGGCACGATGTTTTTCAGTCTGCGGCTCGGAAGTAAATAGGGGAAAGAATGACGCAGTTCGATGTTACTCATTGAAGAAGTCCTTTGGATTCAAATGATTGCAATGCAAGCGGTTTACACGCCAGAGCACTCATTCTGAATACTCACCCTGAGGTTCTTATGAGCCGAAAATGAAGAAACGCTGAAGCGCGTGCGGGCGCTGTCAACCGGACGGATTTCCTGCTACCGTTTTTTTCTTAAGTTGTTCTTCATTCACTGTTGATACAGTTACCAATGTGAAAATCTTACTAATCGAAGACGACCTGGATCTCGGCAATGGCGTACGTATCGCCCTTTCAGATCAAGGATTTGATGTCATATGGGTTCGCCGTAAAGAGGATGCGCTGCATCAGCTTGAGGTCGGCGTGCCGGAACTTATTCTGCTCGACCTGGGGCTGCCCGACGGCGACGGCATGAGCCTGATGACGCGTTTGCGCCAGCAGCTTAAGGGGATCCCCGTCATTATCCTGACGGCGCGAGGCACCCTGCAGGATCGCCTGTGCGGGCTGGATGCTGGCGCAGACGACTATCTTGTCAAACCCTTCGTTCTCGCCGAACTGCTGGCGCGAGTCAGAGCCCTTGCGCGACGCAGCTACGGTTTTGAAAATGAAGCTATAGAAATCAGGAGCTTATCGCTTCATATCCCGACACGTCGCGTAACGGTGAACGCGCGTCACGTTGAGTTGACGGCCAGTGAATATGCGCTGCTTGAAACGTTGATGCTGCGCGCTGACCGGGTGATCACGCGGCGGTTCCTGGAAGAGAGGATATTTGGCGCGAAGGAAAATCTCAGCAATGCGCTCGACGTGCATATGGGGAATTTGCGGCGAAAAATTGGTGACGGCTATGTACGAACGGTGCGGGGCGTCGGGTATGTCATTGATACCGTCGCTATCCAGAAGGTGACAGATTAATGCGAAATGTCTGGCACCAACTGAGGCGCCCAACGCTGGTACGGCGAATTATCATCGCCCAGATGCTGCTGCTTACCCTGCTGTGGTGTCTTTTTTAACCTTTATTTTATTGGAAGACCTGCGTAGCCCTCCGATACTCACGGGAAGTAAGACTTACGAAACCATTTTTACTCTGGTTGATCTCAGTGACGAGCGCCCGCAGGATCGTAATGATGCCCTGGAAGCATTCAGCAAAGCGTTGCGGGAAGGCTATGGCGGCGGTGAAGATCCGGAGCTGTCGATAAACCTGATCGTTCGCGAAAACAACGCGGTTATTTTCTCTTCTGATGGTGCACCTACGGGGGTAAAAAACACCAGACTAGGCGAAATGCAGCGCGTTCAGAGTGAAGGTCACGCCTGGACGAGCCGCACGCTTAAATCCCCCCACTCCAACGTGGAGGTTACCCTTTTCACCCCTGCCGGAAGCTGGAACTTCTTTATCTACCTGAACTCGCGGGGCTACTACATTATGCCGCTGCTGGTATGCATTCCTTTTCTTCTGTTTCCTGCGTGGCTGTCAATCCGCATTGCGATGCGCCCCTGGAGCAAGGTGGTTAATGAGATTTCATTACGTTCGCCTGACGATCTCTCCCCTTTAAAGGCCGTTCCCGGGCATAAGGAACTCCGCCAGATGGTGGACGCGATTAATGACTTTCTTGCCAGAGTGCGGGAAAGCGCTGAACGCGAACGGGTATTCATTGCGGACGCCGCGCACGAGCTGCGTACGCCGCTGGCCGCGATGCGCATCAACGTGGAGGCGCTGCAGTCCTGGGTGAGCAGCGAGAGCCAGCGGCAACTGCTCGCAGGGATTGTGCGCAGCAATAGCCGGGCGGCCCGTCTTGTCAACCAGCTGCTGCTGATGATGCACAGTGAAGCGCGCATTGACACCGCGATGGAGCCCGTGCCGCTAACCTCGCTCATACAAGAGCGGATGGCTGCGCTGGAGCCGCTAGCGTCCGGGCGCAAGATTGAGCTGGAATTCTTCGCTGAGGATGAAATCTGGATCGCTGGCGTCAGGGAGCGTTTGATGTCGCTTATAGACAATCTCATTGAAAACGCCGTGAAGTACAGTCCTGAGGGCGGGCGGATTCAGGTAGAGGTACGCTCAGCAGATAAATCAGCCCAGCTACGCGTCTCCGATCGGGGGCCGGGTATCCCGGTTGAATTGCGCGAGCGCGTATTCGACCGGTTTTTCCGCGATCCCAATCAGCTGCAAAGCGGGAGCGGACTGGGGCTTGCCATTGTCAAAGCCGTTGCACAGCAGCACGGCAGCAGCGTAAACCTGAGTACTTCCGCAGAAGGTGGCCTGCTGGTGACGGTTGACTTCCCGAACCGCACGTATAGCTAAACCGGAACAGGGTGTTTGATCGCAAATGCCGCAGATTGCTTCAAAAAAATTACCGTATTTGTTATATTGTTGTTTATTGCTTATTCACCTCTGCGGTGCCAAAAAGAACAAGATTCACCGCAACCCAGGAAAGAGAAATGTTAGATTACCGCTTCCCGACAGCTTTGCAGATGGTTCTCAGCGTAGCGATGGCGGAGCAACTAGGTGAACGTTCGACGAGTGCGATTCTGGCCTACGGCCTGGAAGCCAACCCGAGCTTTATCCGCAAATTGATGGTTCCACTCACGCGTGACGGCATTATCGTCTCCACGCTTGGCCGCAACGGCTCAATTCATCTTGGACGTCCGCCGGAAGAGATTACCCTGCGCGATATCTACCTTTCAGTCACCGAAGACAAAAAACTCTGGGCGTCGCGCCCGGACGTGCCGGCCCGCTGCGTGGTCAGCGCCAACGCCTGCTGGTACTTCAAATCTATTTCCGAAGAAGCAGAGCAGGCCTCGCTCGCGGTATTAGCGCGCCACACCGTGGCAAGCGCGCTGGACGAGGTCAAAAAAGCCGATACCAGCGGGTGCGATCCTTTACCTGAACTGATTGCCCAGTACAAAAAGCCCAGTAATTTACGCAAAAAAAACCGCCCTCATAGTGAGTGCGGTTTTTTGTTATCTGCGATATCCCTACGCAGGCAGAACCTCTCTTTCCTCTTTGCCGCGCGTCACGAACTTACGCAGCGTCACGTAAAAGACCGGCGTCAGGAACAGACCAAACAGCGTCACGCCCAGCATCCCGGAGAAAACCGTAATCCCGGTGACGCCGCGCACTTCTGCGCCCGCGCCGTGACCGAGGATCAGCGGAATGGTCCCGGCGATAAAGGCGATGGATGTCATCACAATCGGACGTAAACGCAGGCGGCACGCTTCCAGCGCTGCTTCCATGATGCCTTTCCCCTGAATTTCCAGCTCGCGGGCAAACTCCACGATAAGAATCGCGTTTTTACAGGCCAGCCCCATCAGCACCACCAGCCCCACCTGCACGAAGACGTTGTTATCGCCCCCGGTCAGCCAGACGCCAAACAGCGCGGAAAGCATGGTCATCGGAACGATGAGGATCACCGCCAGCGGCAGCGTCCAGCTTTCATACAGCGCCGCCAGCACCAGGAACGCCAGCAGTACCGCGACCGGGAAGACGATCAGCGCCGTATTGCCCTGCGTGGCCTGCTGGAAGCTCAGATCCGTCCATTCAATGTTCATTCCGTTCGGCAGGATCTGCTTAGACATCGCGTCCAGCTGCGTCATCGCCTGCGCGGACGAGAGCACGCGCGGGTCGGCATCGCCAATCAGATCCGCCGCCGGGTAGCCATTGTAGCGGATAACCGGATCCGGTCCGTAGGTGGTCGTGATTTTCACCATACTGCCAATTGGCACCATTTCGCCCTGGCTATTCCGGGTGCGTAAATTCGCAATATCTTCCACGCTGTCGCGGAACTGCCCGTCTGCCTGCGCCATCACGCGCCAGGTGCGCCCGAACTGGTTGAAGTCGTTCACGTACGACGAGCCCAGATAGGTTTGCAGCGTACCGAACAGATCGGTCAGCGACACGCCCTGCGCTTTCGCCTTATCGCGGTCAACCTGCACGTCCAGCTGCGGAACGTTAGCCTGATAGGTTGAGATCGGGAAGTGCATTCCCGGCGTCTGCATAATCGCACCGGACATGGTGTTCACCGCGTTTTGCAGCGCGCCATAGCCCAGCCCCGCGCGATCCTGAATATACAGCGAGTAGCCTGACCCCTGACCCAGCCCCAGAATCGGCGGCGGCAGAATGGAGAAACCAAAGCCCTGCTGGATTTGCGCGATTTTCGCGTTGATCTCCGCGTTAATTTCCGCCGCAGAGTGCTTGCGCTGGTCGAACGGCTTCAGGCCAAAAAACACCGTCCCGGTATTCGGCGTGTTGGTAAACTGCAGCGCGTTCAGCCCCGGGAAAGCCACCGCGTAGTCCACGCCTTCGGTATTCATGCCGATTTCGCTCATTTTGCGGATCACCGCGTCGGTGCGCGCCAGCGACGAGCCTTCCGGCATCTTCACGCCGCCAATCAGGTAGAGCTTATCCTGTGTCGGAATAAACCCGCCGGGTACCGCTTTAAACATGACGCCCGCGGCACACAGCAGCAGCAGATACACCACAAACACCGCGCCGCGTCGACCAAGCGTTTTGCCCACCAGCCCCTGATAACCGTTAGAGCTACGATGGAAAAAGCGGTTAAACGGACGGAAAATCCAGCCGAACAGGCGATCGATAAGCCGGGTCGGGAAGTCTTTCGCCGCGCCGTGCGGTTTTAACAGCAGCGCGGCCAGCGCCGGAGAGAGCGTTAGCGAGTTGATGGCGGAGATCACCGTCGATATCGCAATCGTCACCGCAAACTGCTTGTAGAACTGACCGGTTACGCCGGAGAGGAACGCCATCGGCACAAACACCGCGCACAGCACCAGCGCAATCGCGATAATGGGCCCGGAAACTTCACGCATCGCCTGATGCGCCGCCGCAAGCGGCGCAAGCCCCTCTTCAATGTTTCGCTCGACGTTTTCCACCACCACGATGGCATCGTCCACCACGATACCAATCGCCAGCACCAGCCCGAATAAACTCAGGGTGTTAAGCGAAAAGCCCAGCAGATAGAGAATGCTGAACGTCCCCACCACCGACACCGGCACCGCGATCAGCGGAATGACCGACGCGCGCCAGGTTTGCAGGAACAGGATCACCACCAGTACAACCAGCACCACCGCTTCCAGCAGGGTTTGCACCACCGCACGGATGGAGTCGCGCACGAAAACCGTCGGATCGTAAGGTGCCGCCCACTTCATATCTTCCGGGAAACGGGTAGACAGCTCGTCCATTTTGGCGCGCACCGCGTTAGACAAATCGATGGCGTTCGCCCCCGGTGACTGGAAGATACCAATCCCGACCGCGTCTTTATTGTTAAGCTGGGAACGCAGCGCATAGCTGCCGGAACCCATTTCGATACGCGCCACGTCGCGCAGGCGGACGACCGAACCGTCCTCCGACGTTTTCAGGACAATGTTGCCAAACTCTTCTTCGGTATGCAGACGACCCTGGGCGTTAATGGAGATCAGGAAATCGCTCTCTTTCGGCAGCGGCTCGGCGCCAAGCTGGCCCGCGGAGACCTGCACGTTCTGCTCCTGCATTGCCGTGACCACGTCCGAGGCGGTCAGCCCGCGGGCCGCGACCTTGTTCGGATCCAGCCAGATGCGCATGGCGTATTCACCGGAGCCGAAATCTGAATCTGGCCGACGCCGGGCTGACGCGCCAGCTCGTCCTTCACCTTCGAGCGTGGCGTAGTTGCGCATATACAGTGAATCGTACTTGACCGTTGGGTCGAGAACAGATGCACCACCAGCGTCAGCG
>OKVS01000457.1_pt1 | contig 13572 bp, 16 predicted proteins | sample 1606911 | NCBI WGS metagenome assembly OKVS01 (sample SAMN03281016, study PRJEB24777) | human gut metagenome | isolation source: fecal sample PR161 from 1 month old female Malay infant, caesarean... | reverse complement strand
CATTAAGTGGGATGCTAGAAGATTCAAGTTCTGTATTAGAAAACAGTAAATATTTTAGTTAAGAGATGAAACTTGCATGTGGATTTGAAACATGTAAGTTTTTTATTCTGTTTTAATAGTTGATTATTTTTTTGTTTTATACGATAATGAATCTCGTATGATTGAAAATTTTTTAAAAAAGGTATGTTTTATATAGTGACAGAGAAGAGGATTATAATGGGAAATCAAGAGAACAAATTATACCATTTTGTCGGAATTAAAGGTTCTGGCATGAGCTCATTAGCGTTGGTCTTACACCAAAAAGGCTACAACGTTCAAGGATCAGATGTAGAAGAGTATTTCTTTACACAACGGGATCTTGAAAAATCAGGTGTCCCTATTTTACCATTTAATGCAGATAATATTGATAAAGACATGATTGTTATTGCTGGAAATGCTTTTCCAGATACCCATGAGGAAATCGCCCGCGCCATCGAATTAGGCGCAGAAGTAATTCGTTACCACGATTTCATTGCTCGTTTTATCGAACCGTACACAAGCATTGCTGTAACAGGGTCACATGGGAAAACAAGTACGACTGGTTTGCTAGCACATGTATTAAGTGGTATCAATCCAACTAGTTATTTAATAGGGGATGGCACTGGCCACGGCGAACCAGATGCTGATTTCTTTGCATTTGAAGCGTGTGAATATCGCCGTCATTTCTTGGCTTATTCACCAGATTATGCGATTATGACGAATATCGATTTTGATCATCCAGATTACTACAAGAGCATTGAGGACGTTTTTTCAGCGTTCCAAACAATGGCTCATCAAGTCAAAAAAGGAATTTTTGCTTATGGTGATGATAAGTATCTTCGCCAGTTAGAATCAGAAGTGCCAGTTTATTATTATGGCGTCAGCGAAGAGGATGATATCCAAGCCCGAAATATTCAACGAACAACGGAAGGCTCATCTTTTGATGTTTATCACAAGGCTGATTTTGTAGGTCATTTTGTCTTACCAGCATTTGGCCATCACAATATCATGAATGCGCTAGGTGTGATTGCTGTGGCTTATTTTGAAAAACTTGATATGCAAAAAGTCGCAGAAGAAATGCTAAGTTTTAAAGGTGTGAAACGTCGTTTTAGCGAGAAAAAAGTCAGTGACATGATTATTGTTGATGATTATGCGCACCATCCAGCTGAAATTAAAGCAACGATTGATGGCGCCCGCCAAAAATATCCTGACAAAGAAATTATTGCTGTCTTCCAGCCACATACATTTACACGAACAATTGCCTTAATGGATGAATTTGCTGAAGCACTGGATTTGGCAGATGAAGTATTCTTATGTAATAATTTTTGGCTCTGCGCGTGAAACACAAGGCGAGGTACGCATTGAAGATTTAGGTGAAAAAATTCAAAAAGGTGGACAAGTAATTACCGAAGATAATGTGTCGCCTTTACTAGATTTTGAAAATGCAGTGGTGGTCTTTATGGGTGCTGGCGACGTTCAGAAATTTGAACAAGCCTACGAAACATTACTAAGTAACACAACTAGAAACGTTTTATAAGAGAACATAAACAAAATTGGGACAGGGGTATCTGGCTTCAAAAAATAAGAAGCTGCTCCTGTTCCGTTGTTTGTTTTTAAAATCTAGCATGGCAGATAAGTTGGTTTTGTTTAAACATCCTTTAAAGACTACTTTTTAGCTTGCCTTTTAAGTACATTTTGGTACAATTATCTTATCAATAACGGAGGTGTACTAATTTGAATATCGGAAAACCGAGAAAATTAGGCAAAACCATCGAAGATATCGAAGAGGGAGATTCGTTGTCCTTGACAGAGTCAATTGAAGACAAGGACTTATTACTTTACTTGGGCTTGACCAATGATGCGAATCCTTTATATATCCAACATGATTATGCCCAAAAAACAGAATATGAAAAACCAATCGTACCATCAATTATGCTGATGGGAATTATCACTAGTGCGATTTCAAAACATTTACCAGGACCAGGTTCACATGTTGTGAATTTCTCTGTGAACTTTGTGGAACCCGTTTTTCATTACGAAACATTGACTTTCCAATTAGAAGTAATCAAAGTCGACAAAATGAAAGATGTGATTACCATTTCAGTTGAGGCTGTTAATGAGCAAGAAAATCGCGTGTTAGATGCAGTGGTGATGGTTCAACCACCCCAAGTGACGATTGATGAACTAACAGAGAAAGAGGGACTTTAACTATGAATAATCAGAGTATATCCAAACTGGCACAGGTTTGAATAAATTTTATGCCAAAATTTACGGATTTTTAGCGTTAGGAATTGGTATTAGCGCAATCATGGCTTATGCAATGACAACTGTCTTTTACCTGTTCTAGCTACTTTATTCCAATCAAGCTTAGCTTTTTGGATGATTTGGCTTGTTGAAATTGGCTTAGTTTATATCTAGGCGCAAAGCACAGAAGAATCCAACCATTGCGATTGCAGGATTTGTTGCGTATGCATTATTAAATGGTGTCACTTTATCCGTGACGTTATTAATGTATACTGGTGGAACAGTGGCCGGCGCATTTTAAGTGCAGCAGCTACCTTTGGCGCGATGTCATTAGTAGGTGTCTTTACGAAGAAAGACCTATCAGCAGTTGGTCATGCCGCTTATAGTGCCTTAATCGGAATTATCATTGCGATGTTGCTAAATATGTTCCTTTTACACAGTAGTGCTGTAGAATTCTTTATTTCCATTTTAATGGTCCTAATTTTCTCAGGGATTACTGCTTATGATAACCAACGTATACGCCAAGTCTATGCGCAAACAGGTGATCAAGCAGGTACTGGGATGGCCGTTTTCTTCGCATTACAATTATACCTTGACTTCATCAACTTATTCTTAGCTTTCTTAAGAATTTTTGGTAAAAACAACTAACATGAACGTAAAAGAGGTCGGGACAGAAGCGTTTAACTCCGAGAAATAAGAAGGAATTTCCGAAAATTGTTCTTTAATTTTTGGATAATTCCGGCTTATTTCCGAAGGAGTTGCTTCTGTTCCCGCCGTTTATCAGTTTTTGAGCGTGGAGCAAAAATCCAAAGTGATTTTTGTCCCACGCTCTTTTTTTTAACCCATTCCAATAGCGAAATTCAACAGTTTATCGGAGTATGTTGGGTTTTCTAAATCGGTTTTCATTGTTTCATTCAGTAGACTGAGCTGATCGGTAATGATACCATCGACGCCATAAAAAATCATTCGCGTCATAACATCTTCATCATTTGCTGTCCAAGCATAAACCTTTTTCCCATCATGATGAGCGGCATTTACAAAGTTACGATTCATTGTACTGTATTCCATAGTAAAAAAAGTCAACTGGCATTTTAGGCGGTCCCACAATGTTGAAAGGAATAACGTAGCCTACATAAAAGCGTGGTTCTTCTTTCTTTAAGGCCATCGCCGTATCATAGGTTAAGGTATGAAGGATATGGCCGTTTTCTAAAATATTTTCACGGTATTGTTTGACAAAGCGCTGTACTAAATCAGGGCTATCCTGAGGCGTGGTTTTGATTTCAATTAATAAACGTTGTTTTAATTGATTGGCTTTGGCTAAATAATCATCAAAAGAAACCATTTTAGCAGTTTGACCATTTTCTGTGACATTCATGTTCGTTAATTCTTTAAGTGTTAATTGATTTGGTCGTTTATTAACACCCGTTAACGCCCGTAAATTAAAATCGTGCATGACAATAAATTGATGGTCTTTGGTTTCTTGAATATCCATTTCAACATAATCAGGTTTTGCCTTATTGGTCTCGATTAAAGAGTCCAAGGTGTTTTGAACGCCATTGTTACCATTAACACCACGATGGGAGATGGTAACCGGTTTTCGGTCAGGTGTATGACTTAGGTAATTCGTATTATAGGTGCCTACACCAATTCCGAAGAAGATTGCAATCAAACAAAAAAGAACGACTCTGAAGGTGGTCCATTCTACCCGAACCTCTGATTTCGGGGTGAACCATTCTGGCGTGTCAGGCAAAATCCCTTCATCTTCCATATCATCAACAATAATGTAAAAAATAGCAACACTAGACAACACCAAGTTTAAGAGCATCATAACCTGAAGGAGTGTCATAGCGATGACAGCGCTAGGTAAAGACCACTCAGGTTTAAACGTTTCGACTGCGGTTTGACCTAAAAATATCAAGAAATAGCCAGCCGTAAAAATCCCTAAAACAGTTCCTCCAATGATAATAAATTGCCCTAAAATCTGGAAAAAGCGTCGCTTTGTAATTTGCCAACTACGTTTTAAAGACTCACGAAAACCAACATCACGTAAAATCAACTCTGGAAGGGCAAAAGCAAGTCGAATCGCTAAATATAAGATAATCAGTTCTAACAATACGAAACCAATAATAATAATGACGCGATTTGCAAAAATAAAATCTAAGATAAAGGCTGGAATCTTAACTCTTGTTAATAAATAAGAGCGGAAGGTTAACCCACTTAATGGTAAAATCAAAAAGAAATATGCCAGGAAAAACAGAAAGGTAATTCCTCGAACTTTTTTGATCTGAAGCAAGGTGCCGTGCAATAATTGCGTTAGAGTAATTGGTTGCTTTTTCTTAATAAAATAGACACTAAGCAATAAAAAGGTAAATTCAAAAAAGAGCGCCAGTAAAATTAACAGCCCAATTAGTAGAAAAGTCAAAAGGACATAGGGATGTTGCGTAGCAATTGCCCCTAAGTTATCGTAGGAAATATAATCAATCCCACCTTCTTTGAGTACCAATTTGGACAAACTTGTCAATAAAGGCAATAGAACGAATAACATAAATCCGTGCATCAAGAGCACGTCGCGAAAATACGCCGTTGTTCCTTTAAGAAAATCTAGCGTATTCACAATACTATTTTTAAAATAACTAAACATCAAAAGTCCCCCAGTTTCTACCAAAATTCCATAATAAAAGGACTAAATCAAACTGACACAGGCAGAGTTTTGATTTAGTCCGTTCGCTTTTTTATTTATTTTACATTCCCAGTAAGCTAGTTAAAAATGTACCGCCATAAATTAACGCAAGACTATATAAATAGATAGAAGCAGGTTTTGCTAATAAAATAATCAGAGTAAATTTTTTCACAGACATTTTTGTTAAACCGGCCATTAAACAAAGCGCATCATCCGGTGCAATCGGGAAGAAAATTGCTAAAGCAAACAATCGTTCAAAACGTTTTTCATTGTCTAACCAACCGATATACTTGTTATATGTTTTATCACTGACAAGGCTCATAATGAATGGTTTCCCATAATTACGACCTAATAAGAAAATGATAATAGAGCCAAGTGCAATACCAACGTAATTATAGACGAAGCCCATTGTTGGCCCGAAAATCAAGACCCCTGCAGCACAGCTAACACCACCAGGAATAATCGGAATAACCACTTGAATAATCTGAATTAACATGAAAATAATCGGACCGAGAATGACAGATTGCCCTACTAGTCCTCTTAGTGCATTGATGTCCTTGAAGACACCTAATCGGATAAAATAGATGGTTGCAATTATGGTTGCAACAATGCCCAAAATGGAAATAATATTAACAATTTTTCTAGATAGGGTAACACTCACATTTCTCATCTCCTTTAGTTATACTCATCGTACTTTTAGTATATAACTTTTTATCAATAAAAAACATCGTTTGTTCTTTCTGCAAACGAACAAAGTTGTAAGATACACATCATTTGATAAGTTTATTATACAAAAAAAGAGACAGAAAAGACATCCTACTTAAGACCCATTCTGCACTGATCTTTCGAAAGAGAGTAAAAGAAACGAAAGTGGCGCATCTTTTAGTAATATTATAGAGGGGCAAAGAGTGAAATTAAATTTGCATCCACGTCTTTAATAATTGCGTATCGTTGGCCCCAAGGTGCATTCCAAGGTTCTTTAAAAACAATGTAACCAGCTTGGCTCATTTTTTTCACGGTGTTATCAACTTCTGCGGCCGTTTCACAAAGAAAAGCAAGTTCAATTTTATCGCCTTGTTGGCTAGGCGCAAACCCATAGACACCAGTAATCATTTGTAGTGAATTTAAAGAAATTCTGACGCCATTGTTTTGTAATTCTGTGTAATCGGGCGAAGCTTCTCCCAGCACGTTAAAACCTAGCGTTTGGTAAAAAGAGAGTGCTTGTGTCATATCGTTGACGATAATACCGACCATATCTAACTTCATCCTCATAACCTCCGATCTATGATAAAATAAGTGTAAGGGATTTTTTGGTAAAAACCAAACGATTTATAGCGAGAGTGCTTAAAAAAATTATAATGTAACAGTTTACAACGAAGAATAAGAAGACTATAATTATGTTAACTAGTTTTAGGTGTACCTAAAAGTGAAATGTGTGAACAAGATAGATTGAGGGATGTTGGATGAAAGAAAAGAAAACGGAAAAAAATGACATTAAATTATAGCAAATGGACCTAGTTTAGAAGAGATAAATAATACCGTCGAGGTACCTAAAAACGCAAGCTTTTGGCGAACTTTGCTAGCCTATAGCGGACCTGGCGCCTTAGTGGCTGTTGGTTATATGGATCCAGGAAATTGGATTACGTCAATTGCTGGCGGAGCGGAATATAAGTACACGTTACTTAGTGTGATTTTACTTTCTAGTTTAGTTGCCATGTTACTACAAAGTATGGCTGCACGCTTAGGAATCGTGACAGGAATGGATTTAGCTCAAGCGACTAGAGAGCATACAAGTAAACGAACGGGCGTTGCCTTGTGGGTGGTGACGGAGTTAGCCATAATGGCAACAGATATCGCTGAGGTAATTGGTGGTGCCGTTGCTTTGCAATTATTATTTGGTTTTCCCATTATTAATTGGTGTGTTGATAACAACGTTTGATGTTTTATTACTTTTGCTACTGACAAAGTTAGGCTTTCGCAAAATCGAAGCAATTGTTTCTTGTTTAATTGCAGTTATCTTTTTGTTTTTGCTTATGAAGTGGCATTAGCAGATCCAAATATTGGTGAAGTGTTACGAGGTTTTATTCCAGACACAAAAATAGCGACAGATAAATCCATGTTATTTTTAGCCTTGGGAATCGTTGGAGCGACAGTCATGCCTCATAACTTATATTTGCATTCTTCCATTGCGCAAGCTCGGAAATTTGATCGTAACGATGATGCTGAGAAAGCCAAAGCAATTCGTTTCACTACTTGGGATTCAAATATTCAATTAACTGTCGCTTTTGTCGTAAATTGTTTGTTGTTAATTTTAGGAGGAGCATTATTTTATGGAACCAACAGTGAATTAGGTAAATTTGTTGATTTATTTGATGCTCTGAAAAATCCAGATATTGTTGGTAATATTGCTAGCCCAGTGTTAAGTATTCTTTTTGCAATTGCTTTACTGGCTTCGGGTCAAAATTCAACGATTACAGGTACGCTGTCAGGACAAATTGTAATGGAAGGCTTTATCCATTTAAAAATGCCGTTGTGGGCACGACGAGTGTTAACTCGTTTGTTAGCAATTGTGCCAGTCATTATCTGTGTCATTATTTATGGCGGTAGCGAAACGGCTGTTGAAGACTTGTTACTTTATACTCAAGTTTTCCTAAGTATTGCTTTGCCAGTGTCGATTATTCCTTTAACGATGTATACAAGTGATAAAAAATTAATGGGCCAATTTGCGAATCCAGCGTGGGTGAAATTTTTAGCTTGGATTATTGCAATTGCCTTGACGTTATTGAATTTATTTTTAATTTATGGCACATTAACTGGTTTAACGAATTAATAAAAACAAAGGCTGACTAGAAAAGTTGGCCTTTGTTTTTTCATAGAATTTGCGCGTAAGAAATGGTAGAATAGGAAAGATGAAATACAAGGAAGAGAGGCTTTCACGTGACAGATTATTTAAATGTAGGAAAAATTGTGAACACACAAGGAATCAAAGGAGAAGTTCGGGTCATTTCGAAAACGGATTTTCCAGAAGAACGTTATCAAAAAGGAGCAACCTTACTGCTATTTCAAGAGAAAAAGCACCAATTGAATTGGTCGTGAAGTCCCACCGCAAGCATAAGAATTTTGACATTTTAAGCTTTGAAGGACATCCAAATATTAACGATGTTGAAAAATATCGTGACGGTATTTTAAAAGTTGCAAAAGACAATCTCGCTGAGTTGGCAGAGGACGAATTTTATTATCACCAAATCATTGGTGCCACTGTTTATGATGAAACTGGTAGTGAACTGGGAAAAATTAAAGAAATTTTATCTCCTGGTGCGAATGATGTGTGGGTCGTCCAACGACCAAAGAAAAAAGATTTGCTTTTACCGTATATTGAAGGCGTTGTTACAAAAGTCGATGTCGAAAATCAACGGATTGATGTGGACATTCCAGAAGGATTGATTGACGATGAGAATTGATGTATTAACTCTTTTTCCTAGAATGTTTGAAGGACCAATGGGGGAATCAATTATTGGGAAAGCTCGGGAAAAGCAGTTATTAGAATTGAATGTCTCTAATTTTCGCGATTTTTCAGATAACAAACACCAAACGGTCGATGATTATCCGTATGGCGGTGGCGCGGGGATGCTTTTAAAAGTACAACCGATCTATGATAACCTAAAGGCAATTGAAGAAGAGACAAACCAGCAACCAAAACGGGTCATCTTATTAGATCCAGCAGGAAAACCGTTTAATCAGAAAATGGCCGGGAGATTTTCACAAGAAGAACATTTAGTTTTTATTTGTGGACATTATGAAGGCTATGATGAGCGAATTCGCACGATGGTCACAGATGAAGTTTCATTGGGGGATTACGTTTTAACAGGGGGCGAATTAGGCGCAATGGTCATGATTGATGCGACAGTCCGTTTATTACCTGATGTCTTAGGTAACAATCTTTCTGCACAAACGGATTCACATTCCACTGGCCTATTAGAGCATCCACAATATACCAGACCTGCTATTTTCAACGATATGGAAGTCCCTGCCGTGCTAACGAATGGTAACCATAAATTAATTGCAGAATGGCAACTAAAAGAATCATTACGACGGACCTTTTTGCGTCGACCTGACATGTTGGAATCAGTAGAAATGACGCCTGAAATGTTGAAGTTATTAGAGGAAATTTAAACAAGAAGAGCAAAAAGTAAGGGAACTTTCAAGAAAATTCTCTTTACAGCTTATTTTGTCTGTGGTAAACTAATTTGGTGAGTGCAATGCGCTCTAACTATTACAATATTCCGCTGTGGCAGAAGTGACCATAAGAATATTTGGGAATAAGGAGAAGGATAAAATGAATCCATTAATTCAAGAATTAACACAAGAACAATTACGTACGGATATTCCTGCGTTCCGCCCTGGTGACACTGTTCGCGTTCATGCGAAAGTAGTCGAAGGTACTCGTGAACGTATCCAGTTATTCGAAGGTGTTGTAATTAAACGCCGTGGTGCTGGAATCAGCGAAACTTACACAGTACGTAAAGTTTCAAATGGTGTTGGTGTGGAACGTACATTCCCATTACACACACCACGTGTTGCTCAAATTGAAGTGGTTCGCTACGGTAAAGTACGTCGTGCAAAACTTTACTACTTACGCGCATTACACGGAAAAGCAGCTCGTATCAAAGAAATCAGAAGATAAACACGGAAAACTTCCTTGGAAATCTCAAATTTGTGAAAAGTCCTTGTATATCAAGGGCTTTTTCTTTTTTCACTATCACAGTTTTAAGCCTCAATTGGCTATTTTGGATCATTTTTCATTCATATTCCATTAAATTGCCCTAGATTGTCCGATTTTGACTATCAGTGTCGTCAAAATAGGGCAAAATTTCGTAGTCAATTTGACGACAAATTTAATACGAAAAATACCAAAACATTTACCGAATTTAGCAACTTCTGAACCCGAGTTACTAAAAGGGTCGACTTTTTTCGAAAAAAGCCAAAACATGTACTTTTCTACTAAAAAGTTGATGTGATAGGATTCTATCTAAATAATTTTTAGGAGTTTTTATCGTGAAACAAGATGATGGACGAATCGTATGGAAGAATCTAAGTGATCTAAAACTGATTTTGTTAATCAATCAATTTATCGAAAAACACGAAATAAAATCTAGCCGTCAATATCATAGGAAATTATTAGAAAATCCCAATTCTGCACCAAGTATGTGGTTTATCAATCAAAAATATGGTTCATGGAAAAACTTATTAGTTAGTCTTGGGTGTGATAATGGAGAATATGGGAAATGGGCAAAAATATCAGAAAAAGATTTATTGAAAATAGTAGAGTCTTTTATCACGGTTGAGAAAATAACTTCTCAGCGTATGTATGAAAAAAGATCAGTAGGAAAAGACGTTCCTTCATTGAGTACATTAAAAAAGAGATTTGGAGATATAAGGTATCTATTTAGAAAGAATACAGAGAAGTCTTCTTTTACTGATTTTGAACTAATGATTGAACTAAGAAATGAAATAGTCCGATTAAAATTACAGGATGATTTATCAATGACGAAATTTCGAAAACTAGTTCAATCACCAAAGTTACCATCAGTTGATACAATAATGAAAAGAACAAATAAAAATTGGGAAGAGTTGATGACAGAAATAGGGTTTGACTATCGAAAAATCAAAATCAATAAGCAGAGAAAATAACTTATCTAAAAAGAAGAAACTAAATAGTAAAACTCTAGACTAGACGTTCAAACTAAAAAGTTGAACGTCTTTTTTATTACCTAAAAACGAAAGGGGATTTTATTTTATGATAAAGCCGATATTTAAAAAATGGCGATTGTTTGCGGCTTTAGCTTTATTAGGTCAAACAATTGTAGGGGCGATTGATCCTATGATTGTCTTTGCTGATGAAATTGCTCATCCACAAACAGTGACGGTTGAATTAGATTTAGCGCATCAATATGTTGTTGAAGGAACTTTCAGTGACGGTCGTCCAATGTCAGAAGTCACTGTTCCACATTATGCTGTGTACAACGGCGTGAAACAAGATGTTTTCTGTATTGAGCCAGGAGTCCCAATTGACAATGAGTTCACGCCGGGTTATGAGAAAAATCCATTGCCTGATATGTCGGAGAAAGCCAAATTGGTTTCAGTGTTATGGAAGAAAGCCGGTACAGACATTGATACACAAATGGTCGCTCAAAAGATGATCTGGCAAGAAGTTAATGGATACACTCTTCACTCTATGAAGCATCCAGATGGTAGTGACGTAAATATCGCAGCCATTGAAGCAAAAATTAATCAAGCTATTGCGGATTATCAAAAGAAACCAAGTTTCCATAATAGCACGGCTAAAACTGTGTTAGGTCAATCAACCACAGTGACAGATACGAATAATTTGAATTTGTCAGAGTTCGATGAAGTTGTGGAAAATACCGCAAACATTGATTATCGTGTCAATGGCAATCAGTTGGTCATCACCCCAAATGCCAATTCTAAAGAAAATGGTGTGCTGACGCTTAAGAAATCTGCTGGCACCGGAACACCTGTCGCCTATAAAAAGGTTGGCCAACAAACCCTGATGGCTGGGGCGATTGATAAACCGAACACTTACACGGTCAAAATTGATGTAGAAACCGAGGGTTCTTTAAAAATCAAAAAAAGTTGATAAAGAATCAGGTGCTATTGTACCAGGAACGGTTTTCCATTTAGACTTTGGAAAAACTTTACCTGCAAAAGACGTGACTACTGACAAAGAAGGCATTGCTACATTGGATGGGATTCCTCATGGTACAAAGGTAACCATTACCGAAAAATCGGTGCCGGCGCCTTATACGATTGATACCATAGCCATGACTGCTACGATTAAAGCAGGCGAAACCATTTTTATGACTTCAAAAAATACGCGGGAAAAAGGTCAAATCATTCTGGATAAAACCGGGATTGAAACAGGAAGTGATCTTTGGAACGACAATTACTCTTTAGCTGGAAACACGTTTGCTATTCGCAAGGACAGTCCTACTGGTGAAATTGTTCAAGAAATGACCACGGATGAAAAAGGTCATGCAGAAACACCAAAAGAGATTGCTAATGCATTGGAATTGGGAACTTACTACGTGACCGAACCAAAGCATCTAATGGCTTGTGAATACCTTTAAAGCAGTAAAAGTCGAATTGAAGTATGCCAATCAAACCGTGGCCCTTGTGACCAGCAATATCAAAGGGCAAAACCAAGAAATTACTGGGGAAACAACTCTGATAAAAGAAGACAAGGATACTGGAGATAAAACACAAGGCAGGGCAGTCTTTGAGGGACTGAATATACCTTGTTTACTGCTAAGGATGGAAAAGCGGTTAAATGGAGTGAAGCTTTTAAACCAGAATTGGTAAAGGGAACGAAAGCTTCTGATGAAACAGTGACTCTGGCTTTAGATGAAAAGAATCAAGCTGCCGTTAAACACTTAGCCATCAACGAGTACTACTGGCAAGAAACCAAAGCACCTGAAGGATATACCTTGGATGAAACGAAGTATCCTGTTTCTATCAAAAAGGTAGATGATAACGAAAAAAATGCCGTGATTACCCGAGATGTTACGGCAAAAGAACAGATTATTCGTTTTGGGTTTGATTTCTTCAAATTTGCCGGATCAGCCGCTGGCACTGCCGAAACTGGGTTTAATGACTTAACCTTTAAAGTGTCGCCATTAGAAGGGACCAATGAGATCACAGGTGCTGAAGATGAAGCAATCACAGCTTATAATGAGCAATTAGGCTTTGATGGCTACGGCAAGTTTGAAAATCTTCCTTATGGGGATTATTTACTTGAAGAAGTAGAAGCGCCAGAAGGATTTCAAAAAATTTACGCCATTAGAAATCCGTTCTACTTTTAAGGAAAACAAAGAAGACTTTGTGAAGAGTGAGTATGTCTTTACCATTACCGAACAAGGCCAAAAGCAACCAATTAAAACGGTGACCGTTCCTTACGAAAAGCTGACGAACAAAGCAATTTTCTGTTAGTTTGAACCGTTTGATGCTCTATGATTTGCCTGAGGAAGAAGATAGTTTGACTTCTCTTGCAACTTGGAAGGACGGAAACAAAGAATTGAGTACTCTTGATTCTACTGAACTCGTTGATAAATTGAGTTATAACTTACATGAAATTAAAGAAGACTGGTATGTGGTAGCGCAAGCCATTGATGTAGAAGCCACAAAAGATGCTCAAGAAAAATGATGAAAAAGCCAAACCAGTGGTAATTGCCGAAACAACGACCGCTTTGGCGAACAAAGAGAAAACAGGTACTTGGAAAATTCGGCATAAATTAACGACCGAACAAGTTTTGGATAAAACTATCGTCTTGTTTAACTATGTGTATGAAAACAAGGAAGCTTTTGAAGCAGGCGATGAGCCAGTAGCGAAGGATGCTAGCTTGAATAATCAAGCCCAAACTGTTAATTGTACGGTGGAACGTCATGTTTCCATCCAAACAAAAGCCCACCTAGAAGATGGTTCCAGACCTTTACTCATGGTGATGTGGTGGATATGTTTGATGATGTATCGATTACCCATGATGTGCTGGATGGCTCAAAAGAGGCTTTCGAAACAATTCTGTATGCACTACTACCGGATGGTACAAACAAAG
>OKVS01000455.1_pt1 | contig 13580 bp, 12 predicted proteins | sample 1606911 | NCBI WGS metagenome assembly OKVS01 (sample SAMN03281016, study PRJEB24777) | human gut metagenome | isolation source: fecal sample PR161 from 1 month old female Malay infant, caesarean... | reverse complement strand
TTGCTTTTTCAGGTTTTTCACTTGCAACAGATAATTAAGAATGACGTTCCAGAATGCCGATCCGCCGCTTGCCATCAGGCCAATACATAATGTCATCAGGTCCGGATGTTTAATGGCCGAGAAACTGCCGGCGACGAAAGGTTGGGTCAAAAACGCCGTCACAATACCGGCAACCACCGCTAATATCTGCAGGGCAGATTTGCGTCGTCCTTCGATGACCGGATCCTGATTTTCCAGATTAAGCCAGGGAAAATACCCTTTGATTATCTCTACCAGTCTTTCCGAGGCGATACTGATGGCGATCAGCATCGTAATGATGTTTTCAAGTTGCGAAGAAATGGCATCGCTCATATTATCCTCACTATTGCTGTGTTGAATAAAAATAATTTACAACGTTTTTATCATATGCTTAATTCATAGGGGCAAATTTATGTCGACTCATTTTACGGTCATTTTTGTCGTTCAGGCCGGTAATCGGCAAGTTGTAATAAAATGACAGCGCGTAATAAATAATCCGCCAGAGTGTGTTCGGAATAACTATTTAATCCGACACGAAAAACTGAACCGCGGAATTAACCCGTGATAATAAATTTATCGTCGCTTTTTTGATGAGTATAACGGAGGAAACAGAGACGCCACTCATTCATATGAATGAGTGGCGTAAAAAAACTCGCCGCGCGGGCAGGAGGAAGAGAAGCGGGCCAGCGACCGGTTAGCGCGCCCCGGAATGGGACGCTCAGGTCGTGGGGCTTTCGCGGGTGGCCCGCGCCAGCGGGTTGCCGTCCAGTTCCAGCTGGTCGCGCAGCGCCCAGCCGCGCAGCTTGCCGGGGTTAAGCAATCCCGCCGGGTCGAGAGACTGTTTCACCGCCACGACGTCGGGACGAATCACGCCCTGTTTGCCGTCCTCAACCTGCAGCACGTGGGGGTTGTTAATCTTGACGTCGTTGTCGCGAAATATCTGCATGATGGCGTTAAGACGTTCGGGCGTGGTATAGCGCACCAGCTGCAGACCGCTGGCGGTGAGATTGCCCTCGATATCGCGCAGGAATTCAATATGGGACATCACCTCCCCGGCGAAGTGCTGCTCCATCTGTAAAATTTGCTGCGGATAGCGCAGCGGATCAAACGCCGTCTGCAGATAGGTCAGCGTATTGTCCACCTTGAGCGCATGCAGGGTGGTGTGGTTCCAGCAGTATTCCATTAACGAGCCGTTGCGCGTCCGGGCCTCCTCGCTGGCCTGCCGGATGGCGTTGCTCCCGTGATGGCGCGGTAACAGGCTGGCGCAGAGTCCTTCGCTCTCCTCGGCGATCAGGCTGATAACCGCATGCTGCCCGGCGCGGTAACGATCGTTGAGGTGGCTAAAATAGTCAGCGATCGGCGTGGCCAGCAGCGCCACCTGGCGCTTCACCAGCCCCGGCGAGCGGACGCAGGCGTTGGCATAGTTCAGCGCATCGGCGAAATCGTCAAACACGTCCAGACGTTCAATCCACTGGTGCGCAGGCGCCAGCGCCAGCTCAACCTCCAGGATAATGCCGTTGGTGCCGTAGGCGTGATGCAGGAGCAGCGCTTCGGGAGCCGGGACGGTCAGCACGCGGGGGGCCGGCTCGACGGTCATCACTTTGACGCTGAGCACATTGCCGGGCGCCGCCAGCGGCCCATAGTTGATGGAGCCGATGCCGCCGAACCCGCCGCCGTAGAGACCGCCCAGGCTCGCCAGTCGATAGGTCGATGGCATACAGCGCAGCTCCCAGCCCGTCGGGCGGGCGGCGGTTTCGATGTCCGCCAGGCGAATGCCGGCCTGGGCCCTCACTGTGCCGTTGCCGAGGGCGACGATCTGGTTGAGCCCGGTCATATCCACCAGCAGCCCGCCTTCGAGGGGGACCAGTTGGCCATAGTTGCCGGTGGCGCTGCCGCGCAGGGTCAGCGGCAGCTGGTGCTGCGCGCAGGCGGAGACCAGCTGGCGCAGCTCCTCTTCATCGCGCGGGCGAACCACCGCGTCCGCCTGTTTCCCCGCCAGTTGCTCGGTGAGTAGCGGACTGAACCAGTGAAAATCGCGGGAGAGCCGTTTGATCTTCGCCGGCTGTAAGGTCCACTCCAGCGCCGGGAGTGCCTGCTGGATCGCCGCGACCGCGTGTTGACGCTGTTCATCAGTCATCATTCTTTTTCCTGTTCGTCAGCAGAACATTAATGAGATTGCACGGCTTCGCTTTCATGCCAGGCGCTGAGCGCCCGGCGCGAGACCCAGGACATCACGCCAAACAGCGCGATACCGGCGAGAGAGATCAGCAGCAGCGCGGCAAACATCAGCGGGATATCCAGCTGGTAGCCGGCCTGTAGGATCTGATAGGCCAGCCCGGTATTGGTCCCGCCGGTCCCGGCGACAAACTCCGCCACCACCGCGCCAATCAGCGACAGCCCACTGGAAATACGCAGCGCGCCGAAGAAATAGGGCAGCGCCGAGGGGATACGCAGCCGCACCAGCGTTTGCCAGCGGCTGGCGTGATTGAGGCGAAAATAGCTCAGCAGGCCGGGGGAGACGCTGCGCAGTCCCTGAGTGGTATTGGAGATGATGGGAAACACCGCCATCAGGGTGGCGCACACCACCAGCGAGAGCGTGGCATCTTTCACCCAGATGATGATCAGCGGGGCGATGGCGACGATCGGCGTCACCTGCAAAAACACGATGTAGGGAAACAGGGCGGTTTCCACAAAGCGGTTCTGCACCAGGATAAACGCCACCGCGGCGCCGATGACAATCGACAGCAGAAACGAGATCAGGGTGATCTTGAGGGTGAACAGCAGCGCCAGCAGCAGCGGCGTGAGATGCGTCCACAGGCTTTCCAGCATCACCAGCGGCGACGGCACCAGAAAGGCCGGGATACGGAAATAGCTCACCGCGCCCTGCCACAGGAGCACCATCGCCACCGCGACGAGGGTCGGATAGAGAATTTTGAGAAAACGCGGATGCTGGATCCACGGCGTTGCGGTTGTATTTTTCATATTATGACTCCATACCGGACTGGCTGGCCTGCAACAGACTGTCCTGCAGCTGACGGGCATACAGGGAAAAGGCCGGGCTGACGCGGAACGCCTCGCTGCGCGGGAACGGCTCGCGGATGGGGATATCTTCGACCACCCGTCCGGGACGGGCCGCCATCATGATCACCCGCTGGGAGAGAAACACCGCTTCGTGGATCGAGTGGGTGACGAACACTACCGTCAGGTTCTGCTCCTGCCAGAGACGCAGCAGGTCGCTGTCGAGTTTGTTACGCGTAATTTCATCCAGCGCGCCGAAGGGCTCATCCATCAGCAGCAGCTTTGGTCGGGTGACCAGGCCGCGGGCGATGGAGACGCGCATTTGCATGCCGCCGGAGAGTTCGCGCGGCAGGACGTCGGCGAACTTGCCGAGGCCCACCAGCTCAAGGACTTCACTCACCCGGGTATTGCCCTCCGCGCGCGGCACGCCGGCCAGATCCAGCGGCAGCCTGACGTTATTGCGCACGCTGCTCCACGGCATCAGGGTGGCTTCCTGGAAGACGAACGACAGCGGATGCTGGGCCTTTTCCCGACTGTCGCGCCGCCACAGCATCAGCTTGCCGTCGCTGGGCTCCACCAGGCCGGCGACCATCTTCAGCAGGGTGCTTTTACCGCAGCCGGACGGGCCGAGCAGGGTAATAAACTCCCCCTGATTGATGGTCAGGTTGACGGGCAGCAGCGCCCGGGTGCCGTTGCTGTAGATTTTCTCCGCCGACAGCACCTCGATGGCCGGGGTGGCAGCGGCGGGTATAAAGCGGGTATCGCTCATCACGGTCAGTTTCGGGGCGGTATTCATGGCATCACTCCGGCGTCTTTGACCATCTCCAGGGTGTAAGTCTGCTCAAACGGCACCTTGCTGGCGTCGATCAGTTTGTTTTTCACCAGCATGTCCCAGGTTTTCTTCAGCCGCGGCTCGGTGATGATGCCGATGCCGCCGGTCTTAGCATCGCCGCCGGTCACCAGCTGGTACTGCTTCATCTGGGCAATGCCAAAGGCGATCTGCTCGGCGCCCATTTGCGGATTTGCTTTACCGATCAGGCTGTTGCCGGGGGTGGGATCCTGCAGGTAGCTTTTCCAGCCTTCCATGGAGGCTTTGACGAAGGCCGCCACCGCCGCCGGACGTTTGCGGATGGTGTCGGCCATACAGATAATCGAGTTGCCGTAGGGCGGGTAGCCCCAGTCGCTGAGCGGATAGACATAGAACGGCTGCCCGCCTTTGGCGACGGAGAACGGCTCGGAGGTCACGTAGCCCTGCTGCACCAGGTTTTTATCGGCGAGGAACGGCTGAACGTTAAAGGTATAGGGGCGCACTTTGCTGCCAGCCAGACCCAGCTCGCTTTTCGCCCACGGCCAGAAGGAGGTATAGGCCTCGGTGGCGAGCAGGAAGGTTTTGTCTTTAAGTTCCGCCGGGTTCTCCACCTTGTCATGGGTGATAAACACCGTCGGCGAGTGCTGGAACACGGTGGCGACGGTCACCGCGTGCACCCCGGCCTGCCAGGTCTCCAGCGCCTGGCCGTTGTCGCCAAGGGTGCAGTCCGCCTGACCGGCCGCCATCAGCTGCATGACGTTGATCTGCGGGCCGCCCATTTTAATTTCGACATCGAGACCGGCGTGTTGATACAGCCCGGTGGCCTGGGCCTGGTAAAACCCGCCGTGTTCGGCCTGGGCATACCAGTTGGTGAGAAAGGTAAACTTCTCCGCCGCGAAGCAGGAGGCTGAGGTCGCGAGGGCGGCCACGGTCAGCAGGGTAAAAACGGGCGTCAATCTGGTATTCATCAGGGCTCCCTGGATTCAGCAGCGAAAGAAGGTGGTAGGGACTGCACAAAGCCGTGCCAGTGCTGTTTGCCCCAGGTCGGTTCGCGACGTTCGACCCAGGCCATGCGGTGGATCTCGATGATCGCCTGCGCCCAGCTGGCGGCGAGGGAGTCGAGAAGCCCTTCGCCTTGCTCCCGCGTCGCCGGGGTCGGGTCGCCAATCACCCCGCTGGGGCCAAAGTCATACGACGCCCACGCCGCCGCCGGACGGCCTTTCGACAGGGTTGGGCAGGGGAATTCCGGGGGGAAATTAGCGACGGCCCGTTCCATATGGACGCACTCCGGCGCCAGCGCCAGCATCAGCGCCGTTTCGCTATGCCCGGCGTGCATCGCCATCCGCTGTTCATGCGGGCTGAGAAACTGTTTTTCGCAGTTGGGCACGTTGAACACGTCGTGGGGGATGGCGATGAAATCCCCGTGGCGCAGGCGCATTTCCCGGCAGGCGATCTGCAGGATCTGCGGCTGGCCGCCGTGGCCGTTGATCATCAACAGCTTGCGAAAACCGGCCCGATAGAGAGATTCGGCGATCTCCAGCAGGGTATGCAGCAGCGTATCGCCGCTAAGGGTCAGGGTGCCGGGAAAATGCAGATGCTCCTCGGACTTACCGTAGACGATCGGCGGAATGGCGTAGGCCGGGATCGTCGCCGGCAGCCTGGCGAGGGCATGGCCCGCTACGCCGGAAGATATCACGCTGTCCACCGAGCAGGGCAGATGCGGGCCGTGCTGTTCGATCGCCCCGGTGGGGAGGACGATAACCGTATTGCTTTTATCCGGCAGGGCGGCCACGTCCGTCCAGCTCAGAAAAGGAAGAAAGCGCGCGGCAGGAATGTAACCGTTAATCATCGCGGTGCCTCGGAGTTAAATGACGGGGGTAACCAGACGGTCGCTTCGACTTCAATCAGTACCGTGGCGTCGGGCAGCATTTCGCTGACCTGCACCACGGTGGAAACGGGCGGCTGGTCGGGGTAAAACAGCTTCCTGACCCGGCTGTAATAGGGAAAATGGTCAAGGTTGCGAAAGTACTGCACCAGTTTGATAACGTCGCTCATCTGCCCTCCCGCGGACGCCACGGTGCGGCGGATGCTCTCCAGGACGTACCAGCTCTGGGCGAGGATCGGGCCCTGTTTCGCATCGGTTGAAAATTCGCCGGTCGCCCCCAGCAGCTCCCGCACCGGCTCAGGCACATCCTGAAAGCCGTTGACGATGGTGCCGGTCAGGGGATTGACCGGAATAATGCCGGAGAGAAAGATAAAATCGCCGGCTCTGCGCCAGGCGGCATACCGCGCCAGCGGCGCCCCGGCGCCTGCTTCAAGACTCATGTGCCATCTCCTCCTGCCACACGCGCCGGTGGGTTAACCTGCCGTGGTTAACCACCAGACGGGCGGCGCTGTTTAAAGGCCAGGTAAAACGGTCGCTACCCGGGAAAATCACCACGCTGGCCGCCGCCCCGACGGCAAAGGGCGCCGCGTCTGCCGGCGAACCGGTTAGCGCCGCGCGATCGCAGATCAGCCGCGACTGCCGGTCGAACAGGTCGCTGAGCTGAGCGCTGAACAGACCGCAGGCCAGGGTGTCCAGCGGGTCATAGCTCCCCGCCGGGCAGAAGGCATCCTGCACGTTGTCGCAGCCGAGCAGGGTGGCCACGCCGGCGGCCTGCGCCTCGTGCAGCAGGGTGATCCCCCGCTGGCGCGGCGTGCGGCCGAACGTCGCATCCTGCAGCAGCAGGTTGGTCATCGGCAGAGCGATAAGGGTGACGCCGTGCGCCGCCAGCTGGCGCAGGATCGGCGCCGCCTGTTCGTCGCTGCCGGCGGCCAGCGCGCAGCCGTGGCTGCAGCAGATATGTCCGGGAAAAGGGTGGCGGGAGAGATGATCCGCCAGCCAGGTCAGCCCCTGAGACACTTCGCTGAGCTCCTCATCAATATGCAAATCCAGATCCAGATCCCAGCGGGCCGCGCTGCACAGCAGATTTTCCATGGCGGCGGCGTCCCAGTTGGAGGAGTGGATGAAGCCGCCCAGCAGGCAGCGCTCCCCGCTGTTGGCGACCGCGCGGGCAATGGCCTCGGCTTCCACCGGATCCTGAAACAGGGGCAGCGGGACCAGCGCACCCGCTCCAGGGTGATGCCGCCGGTATCGAGGCGGACGATCTCCTGCCAGGCGTCCGGCGCGTCGGCGTTAAACCAGTCGATATGGCTGCGCAAATGGGTCACGCCATTCGCTGCCGCCCGGGCCAGCGCGGCGGACGCCCGACGTTGAATATCCGCCCTGGTCCAGTGCCGGCGATCCTCGTGCATAGCGTGGATCGCCGCCAGCAGCCCGGCCTGCGCTGGACGGCAGCGTTCAATGGTGAATGTCTTGTCCAGATGGGCATGGGGTTCCACCAGGCCGGGGAGCGTCAGGGCTCCCGCCAGGTCCCACAGGCCGGGAGTCGGCTGGTCGGTTGGGGTCAGTGCGGCGATCCGGCCGTCGCGAAAGGCCAGGTCCGCCAGCAGCGGTTCACCGTTGGCCCGCGTCGGCCAGCCGTCGGGCAGCGCCCAGGCCGGGAGTCGGGCGCGGCTGATACCGGTGAGCGGCGCGCAAGAGGAGGGGAGCGTCATCGTCAGTCTCCTCACAGATCCAAAACCAGACCCGGCGATTTCGCCCGCGAACAGCAGAGCGTGATCTGGTCGTTGCCGGCTTTCTCTTCCGCCGTCAGCACGCTGTCCCGGTGCTCGGGGATCCCGTCGAGGACCCCGGTAATACAGGAGCCGCACATTCCCTGTTCGCAGGAGAGCATTACCTCCACCCCGGCGTGCTGTAATACCTGAGCAATGGTTTGATCCGCGGCCACCTGCAGGCGCTGCCCGCTGGAGGCCAGCTCAATATAAAACGCATTTTTCGCCGCAGTATTATTTTCCGCCGCGGGAGTAAAACGCTCGAATACGAACTGCGACGGCGACCAGCGATATTCCTCCATGACCGACCGCAGTCTCTGAATAAAACCCTCCGGGCCGCAGGCTATTACTGCGGTATCAGGGTGGGGCACAGTTAAGCATTCGGGGACCCGCTGGCGAAGCGACGCGCCTTCCTCGCTGCAGTGAATGGCCACCGTGCCGTTCGCAGTCAGCTGGTTCAGGCGCGGGGAGAAGGCGGTCTGGCGCGAACTGGCGACATAATAATGCAGCTCCAGCGCCCCCTTTCTGGCGGCAATCGCTTCAGCCATCGCCAGCAAAGGCGTGATGCCGATACCGCCGGCAAACAGCAGGTAGCGCCCGGCCTGCGGCAGGGGAAAATGGTTGCGCGGCGGCGAAATGGCGAGCCGATCGCCGGCTTTGAGCTGCTGGTGCAAATAGCGTGAGCCGCCGGTGGAAGTGTCAGTCAGTCTGACGCAAATTTCATAAGTATTACTGCGGTCAGGCGTGCCGCACAGGGAATACTGCCGGGAGCCGACGCCGGGAATAATAATATCGATATGCGCCCCGGCGGAGTAGGCCGGTAATATTTCCCCGGCCGCCGTCTGCAAAATTATGGATAGGTTTCCCTGTCCGTTGGGGCGTATTTCCCCGACCGAGACCGAAATAAGTTCGTGGCTGTGCATTACCGTTTACTCTCCCTCATTCCGCTGTCTGCAGGGCGGCCAGGGGCGGCGAAGAGATAACTCCCCTTCGCGGTGAACTGTCCGGCGTGCAAGAAAATGGGTGAAACGATCGTTTCTCCGCTATGAATGCTACGGTATTGTGATAAAACTGTTGCGTCCAGAGCTTTGATTCGCACAACCCGTTGCAAAAAAGAGAGCACCCAAACCATGTTTGCCTTCTCCCGATTTCTGCTCTATTTCACCGAAGTGGCCCGTCAGGGATCGTTTCGTAAAGCGTCAGAGGCGCTGCATGTGTCGGCGTCTTCCATCGACCGTCAGATTTTGCGCGTGGAACAGGAGCTGGCGATGCCGCTCTTCGAGCGCCATCCCACCGGGCTGCGGCTGACCGCCGCCGGGGAGCTGCTCCTGCACGCGGCCAATAACTGGAAAAAGGACTTTACCCGGGTCTGCGAGCAGCTGGATGACCTGCGCGGGCTGCGGCGCGGGCATGTGCGCATCGCCACCATCGATGCCATTAACCGGCATTTCTTTTCGACGATGCTCAAAGAGGTGCATAAACATTATCCCAACATCTCTTTTACATTGACCACCATCAACAATATCCACATCCAGCAGGCGCTGATCTCCGGCGAGGCGGATTTCGGCATCATGCTCAATCCCCAGACCTCTCGTGAACTGCAGGTGCGGGCGTTTGCCGAGATGAATATGGGGATTGTGGTGCCCACCGGCCATCCGCTGGCCAGCCGCAGCGCGGTGCGCTTTAGTCAGTGCCTCGACTACCCCTTTATCCTGCCGTCCGCCCCATTGATGATCAGCGAGCCGGTGGAGGCGCTGGTGAACATCAGCGGCAACGAGGTAAAGGAGGTGGCGGTATCGAATAACATTCACATGATCCGCACCCTGATCAAAGAGCAGATGGGCATCGGCATCCTGTGCCGGCTGGATATTCTCGATGAAATTGAGTCCGGCCAGCTGGCGTTTGTGCCGCTAACCGATCCGCAGCTTAAGCCTTTCACCCTGGCGCTGTGCGTCTCGCCCGCCCGCCAGCTTTCCCTTGCCGCCTCGATGATGCTGAACCAGCTGGAGATGCTCTTCAGCCAGCTGTGAAATGTCGGGCAGGCACTAAAATCATTCATTAGCGCACCATTATGGTGCGTTTCTTGTGGGCATGAATCAAAGGTTGCATGCCCAAGGGGGGCGGCGCAGGCGATTTCTCGCGGCCGCTCGCAGGCGTTTAAATCTGGCATTGTTTTTGTATAGCTGAGTGTGAGTAGAAGCGGTCAGTACGGGTTATCCATACGGGACATTGCTCAGTCACCATGTCGCGGTTCAATGTTGACCGGGATGGGAGGCTGAGCCACATTCGCTCGCTCCCCCTCCCGGCGTAAAGAGGAGAGGGATATGAAAACAGGCGCACGCCTTCCCCGGGGCATACGCTGGCTGGGCCTGATGGCTCTCGGCGGTGTCTCGCTGGCCGTTCAGGCCGAGGAGAAAATCGTTCTGCTGACCTCCTGGTACGCCCAGGCGGAACAGGGGGGGTATTATCAGGCTCAGGCCACCGGGCTGTACAAAAAATACGGTCTCGACGTCGAGATCCGCTCCGGCGGACCGCAGGTCAACGGCATGCAGTTGCTGTTGTCGAAGCGGGCCGATGTGATCATCGGTTACGACCTGCAGCTGCTGGAAGGCATTCAGCGCGGCTTCCAGGCAAAGGCCATTGCCGCGCCCTTTCAGTACGATCCCCAGGGGCTGCTGACCCATGCCGATGTCACCTCCCTGCAGGGGCTGAAAGACAAAACCCTGCTGGTCTCCAGCTCCGGTCAGGCGACGTGGTGGCCGTGGCTGAAGGCGCAATACCAGCTGAGCGACGCGCAGGTTCGCCCCTATACCTTCAATATTCAACCCTTTGTCGTCGATGACGCTGTCGCCCAGCAGGCCTATGTCAGCTCCGAGGTGTTCCAGGTGCAGAAGGCCGGAGTGAAGGCGAACTTCTTCCTCTTTTCCGAGCACGGCTATCCCCCCTACGGCGGCATCCTTATCGCCCGCCCGGATACCATCGCCGAGCGTAAAGCGGCGATGGCGAAGTTTGTCCGCGCCTCAATGGAGGGCTGGGTGAGCTATCTCAAGGATCCGGCGCCGGGCAATGCGTTGATTAAGCAGGACAACCCGAAAATGACCGACGATCTGCTCGCCTGGGGCGTGACCCAGATCCGTGAGCATCACCTGATCGACGGCGGGGATGCCGCCAGCCAGGGCTGGGGGACGATGACCGACGCGCGCTGGCAGAAGACCCGCGACTTTATGGTCAGCGCCGGTTTGCTGGCGGCGGCCACCGACTGGAAACAGGCCTACACTACCGAATTTGTTCAGGCCATGCAGGTTAAACCCTGAGGAGCGACGCCATGTCATTAATGATTAAAAATGCCCATGCCATCCTCAGCGGTCTGCCCGGAGAGGCGGCGCGGCTGGCCGGGCCGGATATTCGCATCCGCGACGGCAAGATTGCCGCCATCGGCAGCCTGACGCCGCTGCCGGAAGAGCGACAGATCGATGCCCGCGACTGCGTGATCTATCCGGCGTGGGTGAACACGCACCACCATCTTTTTCAGTCGCTGCTGAAGGGCGAGCCGCAGGGGCTGAACCAGAGCCTGACGGCCTGGCTGAGCGCCACGCCGTACCGCTTTCGCGCGGCTTTCGATGAACATACCTTTCGTCTGGCGGTGCGCATTGGCCTGGTGGAGCTTCTGCGCTCGGGCTGCGCCAGCGTGGCGGATCACAACTACCTGTACTGGCCGGATATGCCTTTCGATACCTCGGAGATTGTCTTCAGCGAAGGGGAAGCGCTGGGGATGCGCATCGTCCTGTGCCGGGGTGGGGCGACCCAGGGCCGGGCGGTGGAACAGGATCTGCCGGTGGCGCTGCGTCCGGAAACCTTCGACGGCTATATGGCGGATGTCGAACGGCTGGTCAGCCGCTATCACGACCCCGGCCCGAGTCTCTGCGCCGGGTGGTGATGGCGCCCACTACCGTCCTGCACTCCGCGCCGGGCGCCAGCTGCGGGAGATGGCGAAGCTGGCCCGCCAGCTGGGGCATCCGGTTGCACAGCCATTTATCGGAAACCGTCGATTATCTCGACGCCGCGCGGCAGAAATTCGCCATGACGCCGGTGCAGTTCTGCGCGGAACACGACTGGCTGGGAAATGACGTGTGGTTTGCCCATCTGGTGAAGCTGCTGCCGGAGGAGATTGCCCTGCTGGGCCGTACCGGAACCGGCATCGCCCACTGCCCGCAAAGCAACGGCCGGCTGGGCAGCGGCATCGCCGATCTGCTGGCGTTAGAGCAGGCCGGGGTCCCGGTCTCGCTGGGGGTGGACGGCGCCGCCTCGAATGAAGCGGCGGATATGCAAAGCGAAGCCCATGCCGCATGGCTGCTGCAGCGCGCGCGCAAGGGGATGCTGGCGCAGCCGCGCTACGCCGGGGGGCACCTTTGAGGGTGGGGCCGATGCGGCCACGGTGGAGGATGTAGTGCGCTGGGGCAGCGCCGGCGGGGCGCAGATCCTCGGCTTAGCGCAGAGCGGCACCCTGCAGGTCGGCATGCAGGCGGACCTTGCCATTTACCGGCTGGACGATCCGCGCTACTTCGGCCTGCACGATATGGCCATTGGGCCGGTGGCCTGCGGTGGGCGCGCCGCGCTGAAGGCGCTACTGCTCAATGGCCGCCCCATCGTGGAAGACGACGCCATTCCCGGTCTCGACCTTGACGCGATGCGTCACGACGCGCTGGCGGCCGTCCGTACCCTCCAACAGCGCGCCGCTGTTTAACTGATAACAGGATAATGACGATGAACGCAACCACCCAGAATCAACGCTACGCCTTACAGGAACTGGAAAAAGAGGCGCTGATGGGCGCCGAGGGCGAAGAGACCTTCGCCCGCGAAGTGCGCTGTATCGACCTGTCGAACTTTGCCGCAAGAAAAAATGACATTGCCGAACAACTGTGGGAGGCGGCGGTGGAGATTGGCTTCTTCCAGGTCAGCCATCACGGTATTCCGCTGGCGGATATCCGCCAGGCGTTCAGCATGACCGAGGCGTTTTTCGACCTGCCCGACGAGGTGAAGCGCCAGTATCCGCTGGCCGGCAACGCCGGCTGGGAAAGCAAAGCGCAGGTTCGGCCGTCGACCCGCACCCCGGATCAAAAAGAGTCGTATCAGATAACCCGGCCTCTGATGGCCGGGCGCTGGCCCAGCGATCGGGAGTTGCCAGCATTCCAGCAGACAATGCTCGGGTTTGAGTCGCAGTGCTGGCAGCTGGGGATGAAGATCCTCTCCTGCTTTGCTTTGAAGCTCGGTTTTCCGGAATCGTTTTTCACCACCGCGCACGATCCGCAGCGTGACACCTATCAGAGCACCTTGCGCATGCTGCATTACTATGCAACCGAGCAGTCGCAGCAGGGGATGTGGCGGGCCGGCGCGCACACCGATTTTGACTGTCTGACGCTGCTGTTCCAGCGCCCCGGCCAGGGCGGCCTGCAGGTTTGTCCCGGTAAAGACCGCGAAAGCCAGCAGTGGACCAGCATTGAGCCGCGGGAGGAGGTGATCACCTGCAATATCGGCGATATGCTGATGCGCTGGAGCGACGACCAGCTGCCGTCTAACTTCCATCGGGTGAGAAATCCGCTGCCCCATGAATATCAGGGGCCGCGCTACAGCCTGGCGTTTTTCTGCCAGGCCAATAAAGATGTCGAGATCCTCGGGCCGCAGAGGAAGTACCCGCCCATCAGCGCCGAGGATTATCTGCAGCAGCGGATCCAGGCCAATTTTGCCAAAGGGTAAACGTACCGGCGCGGGTCACTGCTGTTCAGGAGCGGCATGACCACGCGCCACGACCACCTTTTCCCGGCCGAGTACAGTAGCGAGATGGTCGGGCAGGGGCTGGTCAGTAATTAAACGGCTGATGCCCGACCAGCCCGCGTAGTGGTAGGGATAGGTGAGGTCGAACTTCGAGTGGTCGGCGACGACAATGCTCTTTCGCGGCGCGCTGGATCATCGCCCGGTAAACCGTTCCACTGTCGATTAACGCCTCGCTTGGCCCATCGGCGGCGATACCGCTGGCCCCCAGTAACGTATAGTCCGCCGTGAACTGGCTGAGGAACTGAAGCGT
>OKVS01000454.1_pt1 | contig 13613 bp, 16 predicted proteins | sample 1606911 | NCBI WGS metagenome assembly OKVS01 (sample SAMN03281016, study PRJEB24777) | human gut metagenome | isolation source: fecal sample PR161 from 1 month old female Malay infant, caesarean... | reverse complement strand
GCAGTCCCAGGTCCAGAAATCGATCAGAACCACCTTCCCGCGCAGTGATTCAGACGTGACAGGGTCACCATTTACCCACCCTGTTCCACCGCTTAATGAAGGCAGCTGGCTGCTGGGCTCGGTCATGACGACCGGTTGAAGCTTCGCCGGTTGCGCGGCGGGCTTTGCCAGATTCAGCAGCGCGGTTTCAAGACGATCCGCGACGCCGTTTGCGCCTTGCAGAACAGACGTCATCCCCGTTGCGTTAAAGACGACGGCCGCTAACATCACCACGCCTGCCCCCTGACGTAATTTTTCCATCAGCGCCGATCTTGCTCTCAGCGGCGCCATCAGCGTGCGGCCTCCGAAAACGAGAAGGCCCAGCATCAGCGCGCAGCCGCTACCATAGGCGGCCAGCAAGGCTCCTGTGGCAATGGCCGAGTGTCCGGCAATATTGATGCTGAAAATGGCGCCCAGAATCGGTCCCGCGCAGGGAGACCAGAGCAGCCCGACGGCAAGCCCGGCCAGAAAAGCCGATGCCATACCACGCGTTTGCCCGCTTCGGGTGTTGAGGACATTTCCCGCGCTGACTGCCGGCCCGGCGATACGCTGGGCAAAGGCCGGAAAAATTAAGGCCAGCGCGGCCGTGGCCAGGACGATAAGCGCGATCCAGCGCCCGACGATAGTTGCCTCTGCTATCCACTCGCTGGTGACGGTGACGACCATCGCCACCAGTGTGAACATGACGATCATCCCCGCGAGCAGCGCCAGAATATGTCGCCGCTGCCCCTGAAAACCGGCGAACAGGAGAGGAATTACCGGGAGCGTACATGGACTGAGCAGGCTTATCATCCCGCCCAGGAAAGCAATTATCAGAAACATAGACACCTCACAATACAAGTCCTGCGACGCTGCAGTGAGGCTATTTCATCGTGCGGATGTGTTCAGGATATGTGTAAAAGCGTGGGTTTTTGTCTGGCTCTGTATCGGCCACGCGGGGAGATACAGAACCGTACAATTAAAGGCGCGGGAGAGTAATCGAAACGTCCAGCCCGCCCTCTGCGCGGTTCTCCAGCTTTAGCTTTCCGTCCAGCTGAGCGGTGAGCTGCGCTGCGATCGCCAGGCCGAGCCCTGTCCCGCCGGTGTCGCGGTTGCGTGATGTTTCCACCCGATAAAACGGCTGTAATACCGCCTCCAGCTCGGCATCCGGTATCCCAGGCCCGCCGTCCATGATGTGAATCACCACCTCTCCGGCAGTCGAGTCATCAATGCTAATGGTGGCATAGTCGCCAAATTTCAGGGCGTTATCCAGCAGGTTGGTCATCACCCGGCGCAGCGCCTGTGGACGCGTGACGATGGGCAAACGGTTTTCGCCTGCCTGAAACTGCACGTTTTTACCGATGTCCTGATAATCGCAGGCGATGCTGTTGATCCAGGCGTTCAGCTCCAGCTTCAGCGAGGTCTCTTCCAGTGATTCTGATGACCGGGCATACGCAATACCCTCCCGCACAAGACGCGACATGTTATCAAGGTCGTTTAAGAGCTTGTCGCGCAGGTCAGGCTGATCCGCCATTTCAACACGAAGCTTCATGCGGGTAATGGGCGTCTGGAGATCGTGCGATATGGATGCCAGGATCTGCGCCCGCTCCCTGAGATAGGACTGAATGCGCGCCTGCATCGCGTTGAAGGCATGTGCTGCCCGCTGCACCTCGACCGGCCCCTTTTCCGTCATTGGCGTGTTGGCGGCCGGGTCCAGGGAGTCTACCGCGCGGGTAAACTGTGAAAAAGGCCGTATCACCTGGCGTACGGCGATCCAGGAGCAGGCAGCCAGCACGAGCAACTGCAGAATAAGAACAACGGGCAGCCAGCTGGCGACCGGCGGCATCCGAGGGATCAGGTCAATGGTCAGCGGCGCGCCATCATGTAGCGTGAGATGCGCCTGGATATGTGAAATGGCGCCGGGAACGGCGGTGAAACTTAGCGGGTACTGTTCCGCAAGCGTCGCTTTTAAGGTTCGGATGGCGTCCCGGGAACGCTTGTCCGTCGGCGCGTTCCCGGGCTCTCCCGGCCCCAGAATATAGCGGTAGTTACCCCGTTCAAGGCGCGGCAACCAGGCCGCGCGCTCGCTGGCGGGTAAGCGGTCTAAAATAGCCACGCTGGTCGCGACATCGTATTCCAGATTACCGAGCATCACCGTTCGGGCACTGTGCATTCGCTCTATCATAACCAGCGTCAGGCTCAGGGCATTGGCCAGTAACAGGCCGGGCAGCACGACGATCAGTAGGCGGGCCAGCAGCGAGCGAGGCCAGAGCGTCATTCGTTAGCCTCTTTGATGGTGACCGGCATGGTAAACACATATCCCTCGCTGCGCACGGTTTTGATATACGCGGGCGTGCGGGCATCTTCATTCAGACGCTGGCGAACCCGGCTAACCAGCAGGTCGATTGAGCGTTCAAACAGCTCGGCGTCACGCCCCTGCGTCAGGTTGAGCAGCTGATCGCGGGTCAGCACCCGCTGCGGGTGGTCAAGGAAAACGCGCAGCAGGCGATACTCCGCCCCGCTGAGCGCCACAATCACCCCTTCCGGGTCGATCAGGTGGCGGGCAACGGTGTCGAGCTGCCATTCGCCGAACGTCACCAGCCGCCCTGCTTCCGTCACCTGTAAATTGGGCGGCATCGTGCGAAAACGGCGTAAAATCGCTTTGATACGCGCCAGCAATTCTCGCGCGACGAAAGGCTTTACGACGTAATCGTCGGCTCCCATTTCCAGACCCAGGATCCTGTCCGTCTCCTCGTTGCGCGCCGTCAGCATCAGGATGGGCAGATCTTTATATTTCCCGACGCGTAATTTGCCGACACAGCGTAAGCCCGTCGTCGCCGGGCATCATAACGTCCAGCACCACCAGGTCGATATGCTGCTTGTCCAGCACGACGCGCATCTCTTTCCCGTTTGCCGCGCCGGAGGCGCGATAACCGGACTTAACGAGATAGTCGATAATCAGTTCACGAATATCCCTGTCGTCATCGACGACAAGGATATGATCAATATGCTCCACCGAAATCTCCAGACCGAAGGGTAACGTACTGAAAATAGCACATTTCAGAGTTTGTCAGCGTCAACTACTGCCTTGACGAAATCCTGCGGATCTTCCTGAGGCGGATTGTGCCCCACGGTTGCGCCGAAGGTACGGTGTTCATACTTACCGGTGAACTTACCCGCGTAGGCCTGCGGTACCGGATGCGGCGCCCCGTTGTTTCCGCCTTCGATGGTGATCGTCGGAACGGTGATATTCGGCAGCGTGGCCAGTTTTTGCTCGTAGGCGTCGTATTTGCGCTCGCCTTTTTCCAGCCCTAAGCGCCAGCGATAGTTGCTGAGCGTTATCGCAACGTGATCCGGGTTATCAAGGGATTTGGCGCTGGCGTTAAAGACAGCGTCGCTAAATTTCCAGTCAGGTGAGGCCTGAGACCAGATCAAACGAGCGAAGTCATGCGTGTTTTTGGCATAGCCTTCAGCGCCGCGCTCGGTGGCGAAATAGAACTGATACCACCACTGCTGCTCCGCTTTTGGCGGCAACGGCTGTTTACCAATCTGCTGGCTGCTGATGAGATAACCGCTTACCGAAACGAGCGACTTAACGCGCTCTGGCCACAGCGCCGCAACGATATCGGCCGTACGGGCACCCCAGTCATAGCCTGCAAACACCGCCTGCTTGATATTCAGGGCGTCCATCAGGTTCACGATATCTTTCGCCATCGCGGAAGGCTGACCGTTGCGCGGCGTTTTTGCCGACAGGAAGCGCGTAGTACCGTAGCCGCGCAGAGAAGGCACAATCACGCGATAGCCTTTTGCCGCCAGCGCTGGCGCGACTTCAGCGTAGCTGTGAATATCGTAGGGCCAGCCGTGTAACAGAATGACCGGTTGGCCGTCTTTAGGACCAATGTCGACATACCCGACGTTAAGATCGCCGGCGTTAATTTGCTGTGGACGATCGAAAGCCGCCGCGAAGTTAGTGCCGGTGACTTCGGCCTGACATGACATGACGGTGCCAAGGGAAACGGTGAGAGCAAGCGTTGAATAAGCGAGTTTGCTGAACATGTTGGTATCTCCGGTTGAGTACAATTCACGGGGATATAACAACAGTTCAATGTATAGCGGATATGTGCGGAAACGCGTTTATTGCAAGCCTGTGTATGTATCTGGAACACGGATACAGTGTGATACAAACACAGGCTGCTGCCTTAAAGGGAGAGACGATAGCGAACGTAATCGTCAGCGTCACCGTATCGATCGTAGAGTTTACGTGCCGGATTGTTCTCCCGGGTAACCCAGTAGAGCTTTGACCACCCTTCGCGCTTGCCTTCCGCTATCAAGGCATCAATCAGCGCCTTACCCGCTCCCGCGCCGCGCTCGGCTGCATCAACAAACAGATCTTCCAGGTAGCAGATGGGCGCGGTTGACCAGGTTCCTTCGTGCAGAACACACATAGCGAAACCGATGACCTTTGCGTCTTTCTCTACCACGCGGCAGAACATCGGTGAATGCGTTGAGAGCGCCCTTTCCCATGTCGATGCGGTAACGGACTCCTCAAGGTAGCAATCATAAAAATGGGTATAGCCATCCCACAGCGGTCGCCACTGGGGATAGTCGTCTTCGCGTAGAGGTCTTACCGTGACAGCCATGCGTTCCTCACATTACAAGTCGATTGCCATTTCAAAACAGCGTAAATCAGCCCCCGCCATACGCGAGTGATGATAGTTTTCGCGCAACGTCACAAACCCCAGCTTCTGATAAAAGGAGTGGGCGTTAGGCGTTGCATCCAGCCTCAGGCGGGTTATCCCCCGGCTGCGCGCCTCGTGTGTAAGCGCTTCGATAATTCGGGTCGCCATGCCTTTTCCGGTGGCTGAAGGCAAGGTGAATATGGCCTCCAGGCAATGAGTATCGAGATCCAGATAGCCGGTAGCCGCAATGACGTCCCTTCTCGTCTTCCACCACGTAAAAAGGGTAATCGATGACCATTTGACGGTAATGCTCGGGCATAAGATCCGGCGTCCAGCGTGCAATCACGTCAGCGTCGTAGCTGGTTTTGCAGCCGTGACGAATCGCCTGATTGCGTATATTCCAGAGTATTTCGGCTTCCAGTGGATGAGCAGTTCGTAACGTCATATCACCTCTTCAATATTTCGCCATTAAAGAGACGTTGCCCAATTTTTGGTAGTGAATAACCACAGCACGCCTCACCAGAATGTGATAGAGATGAAAATACCAGAACGCAAACAAAAACATAACGCTTAAATAAGGAGATCCGCAGATGACAATACCGACCCTCACGACAGAACGTCTCCTGCTGAAACCGCTGGTCGCCGAAGATGCGGTTCAGATTCAAAAGCTGTATCCGCGCTGGGAGATCGTTCGCTATTTGGTCTCTTCCGTGCCCTGGCCCTACCCGGATAATGGCGCGGAAAACTATGTGAATAACGTCGCGCTGCCGGATATGGCAAAAGGGATAGCCTGGATCTGGAGCATCCGCCGTCGTGAGGTGCCGGATGCGTTGATGGGGATTATCTGTCTGTACGATGTTGACGATAATAACCGCGGATTCTGGCTGGCGCCGGAGTTTCAGGGACAGGGATATATGCGTGAGGCCAGCATTGCCGCGACGGATTACTGGTTTAATACGCTCAACAAACCCGTTTTGCGGGCGCCGAAGGCCGCCGCGAACAGCCGCTCCCGTCGTATTTCAGACAGCAGCGGCATGCGGCTCATCAAAACGGAAAAGAAAGCCTACGTCAGCGGGATATTGGACTCCGAACTGTGGGAGATCACCCGCGACGAGTGGAACGCCCATCAGGTCAGCTGATAGTGCTTATCCGGCATCAGCCTTTCCGGAATGTTCTCTTCATCGTTCATCTGCAGCAGATCGCGTTCCATCATGTTGCAGATGGCGTCCAGCGGAAGGTCGTTATCTTCTGTGCCAAACGGGTCTTCCAGCTCTTCCGCCAGGGTGTCCAGCGAGATAAAGGTGTATGAGATCAGCGCCGAGACAAACGGCGTCATGTAGTGCAGATCCACAACCAGCGCGAACGGCAGCATGATGCAAAACAGATACACCGTGCGGTGCAAAATCAGCGTATAGGCAAACGGCACTGGCGTTGTCGCAATCCGTTCACAGCCGGAAAGGACGATGGACATATCGTTCAGGCGGTTGTTCAGACTGTGGAACAGGATGTCCGAAAGCTGCCCGTTACGCCGCCGCACGGCCAGCCACTCCCCCATAACCAGCAAAATACGGTTCGCCGGCGAGTTGGCGCCCATTACCTGAGCTAAAACGTCCGGGGCAAGATAGCGAGAGAGCTGGTCAGCGTTCATTTCCCGGCGCAGGGTCATGCGCAGGCAGTTGGCAAAGGCGATCTGCAGGCGGACAAATTCTCCCAGGTGCTTATCGTCCGGCAAGGTGTTTTTTACCTCGCGAAACAGCGAGCGTGCCGCTATCATCAGTTGCCCCCACAGCTGGCGAGCCTCAACGTAGCGTGAATAGCAGGCGTTGTTTCTGAAACCAAGAAAGATTGCGATCGCCACGCCGAGAATGCTAAATGGCGCCACGGTAAATTTGATGCCCAGCGAGGTATACCACGGCAGCATCAGGATAACGGCGATAGAAAGCAGGAAGTTGAGCAGCAGTCGGGTATAGATTTTGGGGAGTACCGAACCGTGCCAGACAAAAATCAGTTGTAGCCAGTGCTGTTTAGGACGAACAATCATAGTGAGTTTCAGGCAAGAAAAGAGCGTGGCTATTAAACGTGATCCCCATCACGGTTGCAAGCATGTTAACGGAACATTGCATTCTCTCACCTGAAGAATGAAAACCGCACGGTGCTGCATTTGTTTTTAAAAAACAGGGTAAATAGTATGTTGTAACTAAAATAATGCCTGTTTAAACCCGGCCGAAGCCGGGTCACGTAATTAGCAAAGCGGCTTCACCGCTGCGCGCATGCCCTTCAGCAGAATGGCATCAAGATCCCGCGTCACCTGGTCAACCAGACCGTCTACCTTCGTCAGATCCTGCTCCCAGTGCGCTTCTACGCTCAGCACGGCGTGCACCAGTTCGCGGGTAGCGAGCTGATTATCGCGATGCTGCGCCCATAGCTGTTGATAACGTTCCAGCCAGAACGCATCATCCTGCACCGGATAGTTCTCTCCGTTACGCTCCGCGCGATAAAATGCGATCAGTGCCGCTAACGCAAACGTCAGACGCGCTGGCAGTTGACCTGGGGCCTTCTGCCCTGCCAGCAGCTGCGGAAGAATACGCGTGCGATACTTGGTCATGCCGTTGAGCGCGATGGAAAGCAGCTGGTGTCTGATGTAGGGATTTCGAAAACGCCCTGTTACCGCGCTGGCGAACGACTCCAGTTCGTCGCGGGGCAAATCGAGAACCGGAATAATCTCCTCATAAATTGCTTTTTCGACGAAAGCGCACACGACTTCATCATTCATCGCCTCGCCAACCGTATCCAGCCCGGCCTGATAGGCCACCGGTACCAGCGCCGTGTGCGCACCGTTAAGAATGGCGACTTTACGCTCTTTATAGGGCTTGATGTCGTCGACAATCAGCACGTTTAACGGGTACTTATCCAGGCGCAGTTCACCAGCCAGCGAGGCTGGCCCCTGAATGACAAACAGATAAAAGTGTTCAGCCGTGTCCAGGAACCCATCCTGATAACCCAGCTCGGCCTCAAGCGTGTCCACTTCATCCCGCGGGTAACCGGTCACGATACGGTCAACCAGCGTTGAGCAGAAGTGGTTTGCCTCGTTCAGCCACTGGATAAAGGCGGCAGGCAGCGCCCACTCGTGGGCATAGCGCAACACAAGTTCACGCAATGCGTCACCGTTGTAGTCAATCAGTTCACACGGAATGATAACCCAGCCCTTGTCAGGCGCGCCGTTAAAGTGGCTAAAGCGCTCAAACAGCAGGCGCGTTAGCTTCGCCGGGTAGCTGACGGCAGGCGCATCGTCGAACTTATCCCCCGCGTGATAGCTGATTCCGGCTTCGGTGGTGTTCGAGAAAACAAAGCGCATATCCGGACTGTGTGCCAGTTTCAGAAAGGCGTCGTAATCGTCGTAGACGCTGATTTCACGGTTAACAGAGCGGATAAGTCGGGCTTCGCTCACCTCTTCGCCCTGCTCATTCAGGCCACGAATGATGGTGGTGTACAACCCATCCTGCGTGTTCAGCGACGGCGGGAAGTCGCTCTGAATAGGACGAACGATAACCACACCGGCGTTGAGATCGGTATGTTCATTCAAAAGGTCAATTTGCCAGTCGACAAACGCACGCAGGAAATTGCCTTCGCCAAACTGAATAATGCGTTCGGGATACTGCGCACCGGGAAAATCACGACGGTTGAGCGTGTTCACAAGAGGGTTCCTTTTACGATTAGTCATACAGCCTGATAAGATTGGTACGATAACTTATCAAAACTTTACGACCAGAAACCCTGTTTCGATCAATCCCCGGCGTGGTTGTGAAAAAATTATAAGAATTTATAGAACACCGACGTGGCCGTCATAGCGCCGTCCGGCATCAGGGCGTAGCGCGGGATCTCACCGACCTTTTGCCAGCCGGCACACTGGTAGAAGGTTTCGGCGCCGCTGCCGGTGGAGGTATCGAGCACCAGAACCGAAATGTTTCTGGCCCGGGCCTCAGCTTCCAGCGCTTCCATCAGCGCCATTGCGGCCCCTTTTCGACGCGCTTTTTCATGAACCAGCAGCTTTGCCACGTCCGCACGGTGCGGCTGGTTTTCCGGCTGGTCGGTAATCAGTTGCACCGTGCCGATGACACCCTCCTGCGGATCAATACTGGCCAGCACCACGCGCTCGTTGCGCCCTACGCTGTCAGCTATGCCGAGCCAGAATGAACGGGCCTTCTCCAGGTTAAAGGGCAGCATAAAGCTGACGGATGCGCCGCCGTTTACGCAGTTTTCGAGGATCCCGGCCAGCGCATCAAGATGAGTGAGAATGTCGTCGCGGGTGAGGTTTTTGATTTGCAGTGAGGTATTCATTTTTTGTCCTTACGTTGAATACCCTCACTTTGCATTTAACATTTCATTAACGCAAACGGAACGGTCATACGCTTTTGTTATGTCATCTGGCCCGCTGCCGCTGCTGCTTCATGGCATACATTTTTTCATCGGCATCTTTGAGCCACTGCTGCAGGTCGTTGCCGTTATGATCGAATTCGCTCAGCCCCCAGGAGAACAGAAGCGACCACGGATGTAGCTTGCGTGCATTGTAGTTTTCGACCTGCTCGGCGAGATACTGCATGGCAATCCACGCGCCCTTCTCATCCGTATCGGCAAACAGCACGGCAAACTCATCGCCACCAAAACGAACCAGCATATCCGCTTCGCGGAAAGAGGCGCGCATCAGCTGCGCCATGGTCTTTAACGCCTTATCCCCCTCTTCGTGCCCGTAGCGATCGTTAATCTCCTTGAAACGATCCAGATCCAGCCAGCCGAGCGTTAACGGCTCCGCCCGGCGTCGGGCGATGGAGAGCGTGAACCGCACGAGCTGGTTAAAGCCCCGCCGGTTGAATAATCCGGTCAATTCATCCGTGGTCGCCGCGCTGATTGCCGCAAACTCATCTTCAGCCAGCGCGCCCAAATCCCCCAGCACGGCGAGATCGGTCGCTGAGAAGTCCCGCGGTGCGTAGTCAATCAGGCAAAGCGAGCCAACGCTTGCGCCGTTGCGTAAGCGAAGCGGAAAGCCTGCGTAAAACCGCACGCGAGGTTCGCCGGCCACCAGCGGGTTATCCGCAAAACGATCGTCCTGAAGCATATCCCCGACGATCAGCGGTGCTTCGGTGAGGATGGTATGGCCACAAAAAGAGATGTTGCGCGGAACGGAATCGGGTGCCTGCCCATCCGCCGACTTAACGATCAGCGTATGCTCATCAATAAGGTTGACCATGGCCAGCGGTACCTGGAAAAAACGTTTTGCCAGACGCGTTAAGCGGTCAAACGCCGGGGAACTGTCAATCTCAAGCAGACCCGATTCGCGCAGCGCGTTAAGTCTGTCAATTTCATTTTCAGGTGTTGCAGGTGCTTTCATAATGTCTCCTGACGTAAAGCGTTACTCAAAGCGTAGCTTAAACCGAGACATTGTCAGCGTTCGACGTCCTGTTAAGCCGCTATCCATTTCACGTCAATGCGTTATGACGATTTGCTCGTCCGCCAGCCGGGTACGAAGCTGCAGGCGGTAAGCGCAGAACGCATTAAATATCATTTTTGGGCGTTCATCTGTATCACCAGCCAGCGGTGGATCACGCTGACGATATAATGTTGCTGCTGCGCGCTCAGCTGCACGCCCTGGGGAATGTTATGCCATTTTGCCAGACAGCCCCGGCAGCAGGTCGCGGTGGCATGCTGGGCGATAAACACCGGGTGGCCACGCATGGGCGTCTGCTTGCCGTCGTTTGCGGGTTGCGCGGGTGCAAGGCGTTTAGCGACAAAATCGGCGGCATGCTGGTCAATGGTTTCGGGGCCTTTGTCCCAGCAGTACTGTCGTTCCTTATTTCCCAAGCGGAAGCGAGAGCGAAACGTCGATCGCGCCAGGCGGGAAAAGAGGGGATCCAGGTCAGACATCAGTATACAGAACGTCCCAGGCGCTGGGTCAGCTTCTCCAGAATCGCCACGCCGGCAAGTGAATTTCCCGTTTCATCCAGCTCCGGGCTCCAGACGGCAATCGCCATTTCATGTGGCACAATCGCCACCACCCCGCCGCCAACGCCCGATTTGGCCGGAAGGCCAACCCGCCAGGCAAACTCCCCGGCGTTCTGATACATGCCGCTGGTAGCCATCAGGGCGTTAACCTGACGGGCCTGAAGCGGGGAAACCACCTCCTGATCGAGATGCGGCGCGTGCCCCTGGTGCGCAAGGAACAGAAACGTCTGAGCCAGCTCAACGCAGCTCATCTTCAGGGCGCAATAATGGAAGTAGTTTTGCAGCACGGTCGCCACGTCGTTGTGGAAGTTACCAAAGGATTTCATCAGCCAGGCGATAGCCGCGTTGCGGGCGGAGTGTTCAAACTCCGAGCGCGCCACCACTGAATCATAGGCAATGTCGTCCACGCCAGAAAGCTGACGAACAATCTCAAGCATTCGCTGACGCGGTGCGCTGAGGCGGCTTTGCAGCATATCGCAGACCACCAGCGCCCCGGCGTTGATAAAGGGGTTACGCGGTTTACCCTGCTCGATTTCGAGCTGAAGCAGTGAGTTAAAGGGCTGGCCGGACGGATCTTTTCCCACGCGCTGCCAGATCTCTTCTTCCTCATACTGGCGCATCGCCGCGACCAGACTCAGCACTTTAGAAATAGACTGAATAGAAAAGCGTTCAGTGGCATCGCCTGCCTGGTATCGCTGTCCGTCTATGGTACAGATAGCGATGCCCAGCTTATTCCCGCTCACCGAGGCAAGGGCCGGAATGTAGTCGGCCACCTTCCCCTTTCCCAATAACGGACGAACCTGCGCCAGAATCTCGTCCAGCATCTCATTATGGATGACCGCAGCCACTCTCTTTGCTCCTTGCCCTCAGGCTAAAACGGGCTGCGAGTATAACAGACGCTTATGTGTTGCGTCAGGCACTGAGACGAAAACGCGAAACCGCCTGCAATAAAAGATCCGACTGTTTGTGCAGGCGCTCAGAGGCATCAGACGCGTCAGAGACAAGGCTGTCGGTCTGCCGCGACACCTGATTCAGCGCCTGAAGCTGACGCGTCATCTGATGAATACTCTCCCCCTGACTCAGCGTGGCCGCGGAGATCTCATTCAGCAAACTGCTTAATGTTCCCACCAGCCCCGTCACCTGCTGCAGGTTATCTTCCAGACGGTTAACGGCCCGTGACCCGTCTTCGATCCCCTGAAGGGAACGGTTGATAAGCTCCTGGATGGTCCTGCGTCGAATGGCTGCTCTTCCTCGCCAGCAGCCCCACTTCACGAGCGACAACGGCGAACCCGCGCCCCTGGTTTCCCGCGTGAGCCGCTTCAATTGCTGCATTCAGCGCCAGAATGTTGGTCTGAAACGCGACGCTGTCGATCATGGCCACGATCCCCCGCATCTCTGAGGATCGGTCGACGATCGCCTGCATCGATGCATTGACGGTCGACATCATCTGATCCCCTCCCGCCGCGGCCTGGCGCGCCTCATCCGCCCGCGAGCTGGCAAGCTTCGCATAGCCCGTGTTGCCTTCTACGTGGGTTTCCAGAGTCGCGATATGCGCCGTCACGTCTTCCAGCTCTTTGGCCTGACGTGCCGACTGGTGATACAGCTTTTGATTGCCCTGCGCCAGTGCGCCAATATTTTCCACCATGGAGGTGGTCGCATCGCTGACCTGGGTCACCAGCTGCTGTAGCCCGTTCTGCATGGTGGCAATACTGTCGCTGAGCTGGGCAATTTCACGGTTAAAACGCGTCACGCCAGGAGGGGTACCGGAGAGATCGCCCGCGGCCAGCCGGTTGATATGCGCAATCAAGCGCCGCAACGGGGTAATCACCCATTGGGACATCCCGAACCAGACGGCAACCGCAATAGCGAGCAACAGAACAGGCGCAAGCAGGAACAGCGTTTGCAGACCGGAGAGCTGCGCAATCAACGACTGACGCCCTTTGAGCGCCTGCTTCTCGCTTGCTTGCTGATAGCGGGCATAGTTGTCATTAAAGTCGGTCTGAAACGCCTGCGCCGGCACGGCAAAAACGCATCGATGGTGTTGGATTTTCACCAGCCCTTCCGCCTGCTCGTTTTATCGCGCCGTAAAAAAAGCTGATAGCTGTTCACCAGGGCGTCATCCTTTTGGCGGATTAAGTGCCAGCCAGGCATTCCACGCCTGCTGCGAAACAGCCAGCGCCTTTTGCGCGTCGTCCATCAGGCTGTGCCAGCTGCCCTCGGAGCCGGTCTCTTTATCCTGCATAAACCAGACGCCGGAGCGGTTAAGCAGATCGCTTGCGGCCAGCAGGGAAACGCGAGCCAGATCCAGCTTGCTCTGCTGCTGGTACGCCAGCAGGTTTTGCTGCTCGTTGCGTTGCGCTTCCTTAAGGGAGGCATTGAGCAGGAACGACGAGGAGAGTTGCAGGGCGGAAAAGAGGCCGATAATACAAAAGATACCGGTTAGCAGGCCAAACTGGCGGGGGATAATGCGCTGCGCAATACGACGATAAATTTGCGTTAGGTTCATAATTTTCTTCAGTAACAAGACGTTAGACGCGTGCGAGTCTACGAAACGAAAATGACAGAACCATTGCAGAGAAATGACAGAGGCCCTCGTCGTCAGGGCCTCTGTAAGGATGGCGGTTACACTCTGTTCTTCCACACCGTCTGCACGTTACAAAACTCGTGCAAACCAAAGTGGGAAAGCTCACGGCCAAAACCACTTTTCTTCACGCCGCCAAAGGCCACGCGCGCGTCACTGGCGCTAAAGCCATTGATAAACACCCCAGCCGCACTCCAGCTCGCGGGCGAATTTTCCGGCCAGCGCTTCGTTGGCGGTAAACACCGTGCAGAGAGACCAAAGTCGCTGTCGTTGGCAAGCTGCAGGGTCATGTTCCGCATCCTTCGCCACCGTAATCGCCGCAACCGGACCAAACAGTT
>OKVS01000453.1_pt1 | contig 13680 bp, 17 predicted proteins | sample 1606911 | NCBI WGS metagenome assembly OKVS01 (sample SAMN03281016, study PRJEB24777) | human gut metagenome | isolation source: fecal sample PR161 from 1 month old female Malay infant, caesarean... | reverse complement strand
TCTGGTGGGCGAGAACGGTACGCCGGGCAGCAACTCCGATATCATTACCGTTGACGGTGACCGTGCGTTTGTTCTGCGCGTGAGCGAGCACAAGCCTGAAGCGGTAAAACCGCTGGCGGAAGTGAAAGATCAGGTTGTGGCGCAGGTTAAACATAGCAAAGCGGAACAGCAGGCAAAACTGGATGCTGAGAAGATCCTGGCTGACCTGAAAGCCGGTAAAGAAGACGCCCTGAAAGCGGCGGGTCTGAGCTTCGGTGAGGCGAAAACGCTGAGCCGTACCGGTCAGGACCCAATCAGCCAGGCTGTGTTTGGTCTGAGCCTGCCAGCGAAAGACAAACCGAGCTTCGGGACAACAACCGACATGCAGGGGAACGTCGTTCTGCTGGCGCTGGATGAAGTGAAAGCCGGCACCATGCCAGAAGCGCAAAAGAAAGCAATGGTTCAGGGTATCACCCAGAACAATGCCCAGATTGCTTTCGAAGCGATGATGAGCAACCTGCGTAAAGAAGCCAAAATCAAGCTGGGCGATGCCATCACTCAGCAGCAATAATTACGTATCTGCTCGCAGATTTTCGTAACGCTCTGCAAACCCTGAAGGCCGCTTTCGCGGCCTTTTCCATTTCTGTAAATGCATATTTGAGCCTCCTTTGGCTGACGGCTATGGTGACATGGCTGTCAACAAACAAGGAGATAACAGCATGAAATGTGGAATCAAAGCACTGCTAATCACACTGGCTATTGCCACTACCGGAATGAGCGCAGGCGCACTGGCGGCGCCCCCCGCAGCCAAAACGCAGTCTGTACAGAGCAAAACTGACCCCGCTGCACAGGCATCTGCTCAAACCAAAGCCGCTGAACCTGGAAAAAGCACAGAGGACGACGGTACACGCGTCAGCATTAATACGGCCTCGGCTGAAGATCTCGCCCGTGTGATGAACGGCGTAGGGCTCAAAAAAGCGCAGGCTATCGTCAGCTATCGTGAAGAGTACGGCCCGTTTAAAAACGGTTGACGACCTCAGGCAGGTTCCGGGGATGGGCAGTTCACTGGTTGAGCGCAACCTCTCACACCTGACGTTGTAATCTCAGTTTTACTTGCACAGCCGCAAAAGTTTGCCAGGATAAAGAGGTCATACCAGTCTTGACCTCTTATCCTATAACAACAGTAAAGGCTATTGCGCTATGCAGACAAAAATCAAAGTACGCGGTTTTCATCTTGATGTTTACCAGCACGTGAATAATGCCCGCTATCTCGAATTTCTGGAAGAGGCGCGCTGGGACGGGCTGGAAAACAGCGAAAGCTTCCAATGGCTGACCGCGCACAACATTGCGTTCGTGGTCGTCAACATCAATATCAACTACCGTCGCCCGGCCGTGCTGGGGGATGTGCTTACAGTGACCAGCCAGGTGCAACAGCTAAACGGGAAGAGCGGCGTGCTCAGTCAGGTCGTGACGCTGGATCCGGAAGGGCAGGTGGTAGCCGATGCGCTGATCACCTTCGTTTGTATCGATCTGAAAACGCAGAAAGCACTGCCGCTGGAAGGGGAGTTGCGGGAAAAGCTGGAGTTGATGATCGTGTGATTTTTTGTCTTTATAAAAGACAAAGTGTTTTTCCAGGGATAGAATAATGGACAGGGACTACGTTGTTGAACGTTACCGGACCCGTGACGGGAAAGTGCCGTTTGAGGAGTGGATAACCAGGATGCGTAGAAAGGATCCGGAGACCGTTTTACGGATCCTTATGCGTATTAACCGTGCAATAAAGCATAATTTTGGTGATTACAAATACCTTAGAGAAGGTGTTTGGGAGATGCGAATTGATAGTGGTCCCGGTTACAGGATCTATTTTGCCGTAGAGCATCAGAGGGTCTTGTTGTTACTCATCGGTGGTGACAAGAAGAGTCAAAAACAAGATGTTAAACAGGCGGTAGATTTCTTGAAAGATCATCTATCTAAAGGAAAAACAGATGAGCACTTCTAAACGACACTATTCAAGTTCTGTTAACCATCACGATGCGGTTGTAAAAATGCTTCGTGAAAACCCTTCCTACGCTCAACTTTACCTGCAAATAGCACTGGAAGAAATTTATGAGGATCAGGGGATCCCTGCCTATCTCATTGCACTCCGCCAGGTCATCGAATCCCGCGGTGGCATAGGTGAAATTGCTGCCAAAGCAGGTCTTTCCCGCCAGCAGCTATACCGAACCTTGTCTGATAATGGCAATCCAACACTGACGACGCTAATGAAAGTCACGCGTGCTGCCGGTGTAAAACTGTTCGACAGCACGGTCAAATAACCCTATTTCAGCCCGGTTTTTTTCTGCATTGCGGCCATCACACCGGCTTTATCTGCCAGGTAGTGATTCAAGCCATTGGCACGCAGGTTACAGGCGGCGCACTGGCCGCATCCGTCGCCCTTGATGCCGTTGTAGCAGGTCAGGGTTTCGCTGCGAACCAGATCCAACTTGCCCCAGTAGTCCGCCAGTGCCCAGGTTTCCGCTTTATCAAGCCACATGAGCGGCGTTTCAAAGCGCGTCTCCTTGGCCATCCCCAGATTTACCGCGTGATTGAGCGCTTTCACAAACTCGTCGCGGCAGTCCGGGTAACCGGAGAAGTCGGTTTCGCAAACGCCGGTGATCACCGCTTCGGCTTGCACCTGGTAGGCGTAGATGGCCGTCAGGGTCAGAAAAAGAATATTACGCCCTGGCACAAAGGTATTGGGAATACCGCTGGCGTCAGGTTTGTAATCAGGAACAGGAATACTGTCGCGGGTGAGGCTGCTGACGGCCAGTTCGTTTAACAGCGTGACGTCCAGCACCTTATGCGCGCGTGCGCCCAGTTTCAGCGCCAGTTCACGGGCAACGTCGATTTCAGCGCGATGGCGCTGGCCATAATCGAAAGTGACACAATGCACTTCATCGTACTGGTGAAGCGCCTGAACCAGGCAGGTAGTGGAATCTTGTCCTCCGCTGAACACGACGACGGCACGTTTCATAAATCATCTCGACAGTTACGGTAAAAACATTATGTTACCGTCTGACTTCGGCGACGACCAGCTTCTTCACGACCGGGGGGCTGGAAGCCAGGCTTCAGTGAAATCAAACCAGCCACGGGTATTCAGTCGTATTCCGTTTACCCCCGGTGGCGCGCTAATTTGATACTGGTAGTTAAACAGCGGCGTCAGCACCGCATTTTCCATTAGTCGGGTAAAGATGGCCCTCAGGCCAGCGTGTCTTGCCTGCTCATCGGCCTGAGTCTGTACGGCATCCAGCGTGGCCTGCAGATGCGCAACTTGCGGCGCGCTTAGCAGATGCGGCCAGAGGGTATCGCACCGAAGCCACTGTTCAAGCGTGTACTCCGGCGCTTCGCCAATCAGCCTGTCTCCCATCATCATGTCCGCATCGGCAAGCTGCGGACATCCGTCCCACGTCTTCGCATCGTGAAAGATAACGGTCAGTTCGCAGCCCTGCTGCGCAAGATACTGTTTAGCTGGTTTGCCATGGTGTGTAACTCAACGGGCAATGGTAAACGAGGGTTAACGCTGCCGGTAAAGGAACGTGCGTTAAATCCGGCCACCGGGAATAGGCAGGCCTGGAAGCAGCTCTTCTGTTGGCGTAATCAACCCTTCGTTCAGCGGAGCGTATGCAGCAGCGTTGAGAGATGGATGATATTGATTAGCCGTCGTGCCTGCAGTTCACTCATCCGGTCGCTTTGTTTCAGGGTGAGATAACAGAAGCCCAGGCTGGTCTGTTACTTACCAGCCGCAGGCTCTCCAGTTCATCAGGCTCGCCAATGGCAATCTGGACCGGATGACGACAACTGGTCCCCAGTCCGTAATCAAATAGCGTCGGCGTGATCCAGTATTCAATCGCCTTGATCAGCGGGTGGCTAAGATGGTACTGCTCGTGGCTTTCCAGACGCACCAGCTCGGAATCAAACACGCTCAGCCTGAAAGGGCCGCTGCCCGTCATGGGCTGGTCAGGGTGGGCCAGACGGCTACAGTAGGTCGCCAGACGATGGGGCAACCAGTAGTCCGGTTGATGCAGGGTAAACGTCAGGCACTGCGGGTGAGTGACCTCGATGTCTAATACGCTCTGGAACAGTTTGCGCAGGGCTGGCAGCATAAGCAGGGCCTTCAGGCTCCGTTGCAACTGCGCTGTCTCAATTTTGTCGCCATTATGCCAGTGCAGGGTCGAGCGGATATAAAAATGCCAGCGCAGGCCGCCATCCGTGACTTCCCAGTGATGGGCAAGATCGCCCGTCGGTTCGCTGCTGTTGCCGTTAAAGCGCGTCAGCCCGGAGAAAATCATGGCCTGCCAGGTGCTGCTCCGCCCGGCCGGGTAAAAAGCCAGGCTGCAGCGCATCCAGCGAGCGGTAATAGGGAATGCGCAGCAGTCGGCGTATCGTTTTGCCACTGTCCGCCCAAAAAGGGATGCAGCAACTCCCGCAACTCTTCCGGCGCAAGCTGGGCCAGCTCCAGGGCGTTATGCTGCTGGCCATGCTTCAGCGCTTCTTCCATCATCGTATTGCGCAGTGATTCCGGGCTGACGTAAAACCTGAGCTCGCCGCGCTTGCCGCGACCAGACTGCGCATGCCAGTTCAGCCAGCCAGCCTCCTGCGCCTGACGCAGCAGGGTGCGAACATGCCGCTCGCTGCAAAAACAGCGGCTGGCGAGCTCCGCAATGGTGACCTGCTGCGGTGCCCCTTCGGAGGGCTGCCACAGGCGTTGATACTGTTTGAGGCGGTTGAGCTGGCGCATAATAAACCCGGAACAATAATTCTCATCTATTCACTATTACTTCCGTATATCTCACGCAATACTGATGCACAAGTTAATCGCATCACATTTCGGGAGTTATGATGGCTCGGCTCGCTGCATTTGATATGGACGGTACGTTGTTAATGCCGGATCACCGTTTAGGGGAGAAAACCCTGAACACCCTTAAGCGCCTGCGTGAGCGTGATGTAACCCTGACGTTTGCCACTGGCCGTCATGTGCTGGAGATGCGCCATCTGCTGGGCGCATTTTCCCTGGATGCATTTCTGATTACCGGCAACGGAACACGAATTCATTCGGTCGAAGGGGAGGTGCTGCACCGTCAGGATCTCAACCCGGAAGTGGCGGATATTGTGCTGCACAGTACCTGGGATACCCAGGCCAGCGTTCATGTCTTTAACGATAACGGCTGGTTTACCGGGCATGAAATCCCTCAACTCCTCCATGCGCATGTCTACAGCGGTTTTCGCTATCAGCTGATGGATCTGCGCCGCATCCCCGCCCACGCGGTGACCAAGATCTGTTTTTGTGGCGATCACGACGATCTCAGCCGCTTACGTATTCAGTTGAATGAGGCGTTAGGCGATCGGGCCCATCTGACCTTTTCGGCGGTGGATTGTCTGGAAGTGTTGCCGGTGGGGTGTAACAAAGGTTCTGCCCTGGCGGTTTTTGAGCGACCACCTGGGCTTGACGCTGCAGGAGTGTATGGCGTTTGGTGACGCCATGAACGACCGCGAGATGCTGGGCAGCGTCGGGCGCGGTTTGATTATGGGGAATGCTATGCCGCAGCTGATCTCTGCGCTTCCTCATCTGCCGGTTATCGGACACTGCCGTAATGAAGCGGTGTCCCATTTTTTAACACATTGGCTGGACAACAACACCCTCCCATATTCCCCCCGAATAGTGAGACCCTTCCAGCAAGCCAGACTTCGGTCTGGCTTTTTTTATTTCACCAGCTGTGCAATTTGCGCTTGCCACGGCGCAATATCGCCGATGTTTGCCTGCACCCACTCCGCGTTGTAATAGGTTTCCAGGTAGCGCTCACCGCTGTCGCACAGCAGCGTGACGATAGAGCCCGTGCGGCCCTCTTCACGCATGCGTGCTGCCAGCTGCAGCGCACCCCACATATTGGTACCGGTAGAGGCACCCACCTTGCGGCCCAGTTGCGTCTCCAGCCAGTGGGCCGTCGCGACGCTGGCGGCATCCGGTACGCGGAGCATTTCATCCACCACATCAGGAATGAACGACGGCTCAACGCGCGGGCGGCCAATCCCTTCAATTTTACTGCCCACCGGACTGCGCAGGTCGGCATTGCGGCTTTGCCAGTAGTCGAGGAAGACCGAGTTTTGCGGATCAACCACCATCAGTTGCGTATCGTAGCCCTGACAGCGGATATAGCGGCCAATGGTGGCCGAGGTTCCGCCCGTACCGGTCGCTCATGACGATATATTGACGGAACCGGATGAGGCTCATGAGTCAATCTGGCGGGAAAATACTGTCCGCTATATTGTTATTGCCACGCCAGTCGGTTGCACGCTCGGCGAAGGTGAACTGGTCCATCATAGTGGCCGTTCAGCTCACGGGCCAGCATTTCCGAGGCGGCGTAAATTTCGCAGGCGCTTTCTACAAAGTGGCAGCGTCCGCCATAAAATTCGATCTGTTCGATTTTGCGTTTCGCGGTGCAGGAGGGCATCACGGCGATAAACGGCAGGCCCAGCAGACGGGCGAAATAGGCTTCGGAGACGGCGGTTGAACCGGATGACGATTCAATAATTGTCGTGCCTTCTTTAATCCAGCCGTTACACAAGCCATACAGGAACAGCGAACGCGCCAGACGATGCTTCAGGCTGCCCGTAGGATGGGTACTTTCATCTTTCAGATACAGCTGAATCCCCGCAAACCCCGGCAGGGCGAGGCGGATTAAATGGGTGTCGGCCGAGCGCTGGTAGTCGGCATTGATTTCGCTGATGGCATGTTTAACCCAGTTGCTATTCATCGTAATTATCCGTTTGTCATTTTGTGCCCAGCATAGCGAAAAGCACAGAAAAAATTTGTTGCTATCTGGCCTTTAAAATAGAATGAAGGGAGAAAAATTTTCTCTATGAGGTGGGTATGCTAGATAAAATTGACCGTAAGCTGCTCTCATTGCTGCAAACTGACTGCACCCTCTCTTTGCAGGCGCTGGCAGATGCCGTTAATCTGACCACCACACCGTGCTGGAAGCGCCTCAAGAAGCTGGAAGATGACGGCATTCTGCTGGGGCGTGTCGCGTTATTAGATCCCGAAAAACTGGGGCTTGGGCTGACGGCATTTGTGCTGATAAAAACCCAACACCACAGCAGCGAGTGGTATTGCCGCTTCGTCACTCAGGTGTCTGAGATGCCCGAGGTGCTCGGCTTCTGGCGTATGGCCGGCGAGTACGACTACCTGATGCGCGTCCAGGTGGCTGACATGAAGCGCTATGATGATTTCTACAAGCGGCTGGTGAACAGCGTCCCGGGCTTGTCGGACGTCACCTCAAGCTTCGCCATGGAACAGATTAAGTACACCACAGCCTTACCCATTGAATAACTTCGTAAAATACCTTCAGGAACAAACCGCGTGCGATTATTTGCCCAATTAAGCTGGTACTTTCGTCGGGAGTGGCAACGCTACCTCGGTGCAGTCGCCCTGCTTATTATCATTGCCATTTTGCAGCTGATCCCGCCGAAGGTGGTGGGCTACGTCGTGGATGGCGTCACTGAACAGCATTACACCACCGCACGGGTGTTGATGTGGGTCGGCACGCTGGTGCTGACGGCGGTCATTGTTTATCTCCTGCGCTACGTCTGGCGCGTGCTGCTGTTTGGTGCGTCCTATCAGCTGGCCGTTGAGCTGCGTGAAGATTTTTACCGCCAGCTGAGCCGACAGCATCCCGAATTTTATCTGCGTCATCGCACCGGGGATCTCATTGCCCGCGCGACGAACGACGTCGATCGCGTGGTCTTTGCCGCCGGGGAAGGGGTGCTGACGCTGGTGGATTCGCTGGTGATGGGCTGTGCGGTGCTGATCGTCATGTCCACGCAGATCAGCTGGCAATTGACCCTGCTCGCCCTGCTGCCGATGCCGATCATGGCGCTGGCGATCAATCGCTACGGCGAACAGCTGCACGAGCGCTTCAAGCTGGCGCAGGCGGCGTTTTCTTCTCTGAACGATCGCACCCAGGAGAGCATGACCAGCATCCGCATGATCAAAGCGTTTGGCCTGGAAGATAGGCAGTCCGCGCTGTTTGCGGCCGATGCGGCAGACACGGGGGCGAAAAACATGCGCGTCGCGCGTATTGATGCGCGATTTGATCCAACGATTTATGTCGCAATCGGCATGGCAAACCTGCTTGCCATTGGTGGCGGGAGCTGGATGGTGGTGCAGGGCACATTGACCCTGGGGCAATTGACCAGCTTTGCGATGTATCTGGGGCTGATGATCTGGCCGATGCTGGCGCTGGCCTGGATGTTTAACATCGTAGAGCGCGGCAGCGCCGCCTACAGCCGCATCCGCGCCATGCTGGCCGAAGCGCCGGTGGTCAATGACGGCAGCGAAGCGGTGCCGGAAGGGCGCGGCGTTATGAACGTCGACGTTCGCAAATTTGTCTATCCGCAAACGGAACATCCGGTGCTGGAGAACGTTAGCTTTACGCTGCGGCCGGGCCAGATGCTGGGCATCTGCGGCCCGACGGGGTCCGGAAAAAGTACCGTGCTCTCTCTGCTTCAGCGCCACTTTGACGTCACCGAGGGCGATATCCGTTTCCATGATATCCCCCTGGCAAACCTGCTGCTGGACGAGTGGCGTGGCCGTCTGGCGGTAGTCAGCCAGACGCCGTTTTTATTTTCGGACACCGTGGCGAATAACATTGCGCTTGGTCACCCATCGGCGACGCAGGAAGAGATCGAACACGTGGCGCGCTTAGCCAGCGTACATGACGATATTTTGCGTCTGCCGCAGGGCTACGAAACGGAAGTCGGGGAACGTGGCGTCATGCTATCCGGCGGGCAGAAACAGCGAATCTCGATTGCCCGCGCGCTGCTGCTAAATGCTGAAATCCTCATTCTGGATGATGCGCTCTCCGCCGTGGATGGTCGTACCGAGCATCAGATTCTGCATAACCTGCGCCAGTGGGGCGACGGACGCACGGTGATTATCAGCGCCCACCGTTTGTCAGCGCTCACCGAGGCCAGCGAAATTCTGGTCTTACAGCACGGACACATTGCCCAGCGCGGGCAGCATGAAATGCTTGCCGAGCAGCCGGGCTGGTATCGCGATATGTACCGCTATCAACAACTTGAGGCGGCGCTGGACGATGCGACGGAACAGGATCAGGAGGCCACCAATGCGTAAGCTCGGAACGATGTGGCCGACGCTCAAACGTCTGCTGGCCTACGGCGCGCCGTGGCGCAAACCGCTCTCCGTGGCCGTGCTTTTACTCTGGATAGCGGCGATTGCTGAGGTGAGCGGGCCGCTGCTCATCAGCTACTTCATCGACAATATGGTCGCAAAAAGCTACCTGCCGCTGGGGCTGGTGGGCCGGGCTTAGGCGTGGCCTACGTTGGGTTGCAGCTTCGGCGGCAGGGCTGCACTATGCGCAGTCGCTGCTGTTTAACCGTGCCGCCGTGGGCGTAGTTCAGCAGCTGCGCACGGATGTCATGGACGCGGCGCTTCGCCAGCCGCTCAGCGAGTTTGATATCCAGCCGGTCGGGCAGGTGATTTCGCGCGTGACCAACGATACCGAAGTGATCCGCGACCTGTACGTCACCGTGGTCGCGACGGTGTTACGCAGCGCGGCGCTGATCGGCGCGATGCTGGTGGCGATGTTCAGCCTCGACTGGCGCATGGCGCTGGTGGCGATTACCATCTTCCCGGCGGTGCTGATCGTCATGGTGATTTACCAGCGTTACAGCACGCCGATCGTGCGTCGGGTTCGCGCCTATCTGGCCGACATTAACGATGGCTTCAACGAAGTGATTAACGGCATGAGCGTCATCCAGCAGTTCCGCCAGCAGGCGCGCTTTGGCGAGCGGATGGGCGAAGCCAGCCGATCGCACTATATGGCGCGTATGCAGACGCTGCGCCTCGACGGCTTTCTGCTGCGTCCGCTGCTCAGCCTTTTCTCTGCGCTGGTGCTTTGCGGTTTACTGATGCTCTTTGGCCTGAGCTCAAGCGGTACGATTGAAGTGGGCGTGCTGTACGCTTTTATTAGCTACCTGGGGCGCCTTAACGAGCCGCTGATCGAGCTCACGACCCAGCAATCGATGCTGCAGCAGGCGGTCGTCGCCGGCGAGCGCGTGTTTGAGCTGATGGACAGGCCGCGCCAGGCCTACGGTCATGACGAGCGACCTCTGCAAAGCGGCGCCATTGCCTTTGATAACGTCTCGTTTGCCTATCGCGAAGACCGGCTGGTGTTGCAGGACATTACGCTGGATGTCCCGTCGCGCGGTTTCGTGGCGCTGGTGGGACATACGGGAAGCGGCAAGAGCACGCTCGCCAGCCTGTTGATGGGCTACTACCCGGTCACGCAAGGCGAAATCCGCCTCGACGGACGCCCGCTCGCGTCTCTCAGCCACAACGTGTTGCGTAAAGGCGTCGCGATGGTGCAGCAGGATCCGGTCGTCCTGGCCGATACCTTCTACGCCAACGTGACCCTGGGGCGAGACTACTCTCAGGAGCAGGTATGGGAGGTGCTGGAAAAAGTGCAGCTGGCAGACCTGGCGCGCGGGTTTAGCGACGGGATTAATACCCGGCTGGGCGAGCAGGGAAACAACCTCTCCGTTGGGCAAAAGCAGCTTCTCGCGCTGGCGCGGGTGCTGATTGAAACCCCGCAGGTGCTGATTCTGGATGAAGCGACGGCCAGCATTGACTCCGGCACCGAGCAGGCTATCCAGCAGGCGCTGGCCGCGGTACGCGACCATACGACGCTGGTGGTGATTGCCCATCGCCTTTCCACCATTGTCGATGCCGATACCATTCTGGTGCTGCATCGCGGACAAGCCGTTGAGCGCGGGACGCACCGTGAACTGCTGGAAGCCAAAGGGCGCTACTGGCAGATGTATCAGCTTCAGCTGGCGGGCGAAGAGCTCGCGGCCAGCGTGCGCGAGGAAGAGTCGCTCAGCGCCTGATGCACCAAAACAAAGCAACGCGCTAACAGTCATTCCTGTTGGTGCAATACTGAAACGCACCGTGCACCGACATGGTGCGTTTTTTTTCGCCGGTTCGTTAATGAAGCCGGCGTAACGCTCGTTGCACCGCTTTTCTCTCTCGTTTTCATTTCTGGCACACCCCTTGCAATACCTTCTGCGTGAGCTGCGGCCATTACCGAATTCTGACTGGAGGGGATCTATGAAGCTGGTTACGGTGGTAATCAAACCATTCAAACTGGAAGACGTGCGTGAAGCATTGTCCTCAATGGGTATTCAGGGACTGACTGTCACCGAAGTGAAAGGCTTTGGTCGTCAGAAGGGTCATGCCGAGCTTTATCGCGGGGCGGAATACAGCGTTAACTTTCTGCCAAAAGTAAAAATTGATGTCGCGATTGCTGACGATCAGCTTGATGAAGTGATTGATGTGATTAGCAAAGCGGCCTACACCGGCAAAATTGGCGACGGCAAAATTTTTCGTTGCCGAACTGCAGCGCGTCATTCGCATTCGTACCGGCGAATCTGACGAAGCGGCACTGTAAATAACGCCTGGCACACAGTGATAGGGATCGAGAAAATGAAGATAGCAACACTTAAAACGGGTCTGGGTTCGCTGGCACTGCTGCCGGGCCTGGCGCTGGCTGCTCCTGCCGTGGCAGACAAAGCCGATAACGCCTTTATGATGATCAGCACCGCGCTGGTGCTGTTCATGTCTATCCCGGGCATTGCGCTGTTCTACGGCGGCCTGATCCGCGGCAAAAACGTTCTCTCCATGCTGACGCAGGTTGCCGTGACGTTCGCGCTGGTCTGCGTGCTTTGGGTGGTTTACGGTTACTCGCTGGCCTTCGGTACCGGCAACGCCTTCTTTGGTAACTTCGACTGGGTAATGCTGAAAAATATTGAGCTGACCGCGCTGATGGGCAGCTTCTACCAGTACATCCACGTCGCGTTCCAGGGCTCGTTCGCCTGCATTACCGTCGGGCTGATTGTGGGCGCGCTGGCGGAGCGCATCCGTTTCTCTGCCGTTCTGATCTTCGTGGTGGTCTGGCTGACCCTCTCCTATGTGCCGATTGCGCACATGGTCTGGGGCGGTGGTCTGCTGGCAACGCACGGCGCGCTGGACTTTGCGGGCGGTACCGTTGTACATATCAACGCCGCGGTAGCGGGTCTGGTGGGCGCATACCTGATTGGCAAACGCGTGGGCTTCGGTAAAGGAGGCGTTCAAACCGCATAACCTGCCGATGGTGTTTACCGGTACGGCTATCCTCTACTTTGGCTGGTTCGGCTTCAACGCCGGCTCCGCAAGTGCCGCGAACGAAATCGCCGCGCTGGCCTTCGTAAACACCGTTGTGGCGACGGCGGGTGCAATTCTCTCCTGGGTATTCGGCGAGTGGGCGGTACGCGGTAAACCTTCCCTGCTGGGTGCCTGTTCAGGGGCGATTGCCGGTCTGGTCGGTATCACCCCGGCGTGTGGCTATGTGGGTGTCGGTGGTGCGCTGCTGGTGGGACTGGTCGCGGGCCTGGCAGGTCTGTGGGGCGTCACCGCACTGAAACGCGTGCTGCGCGTGGATGACCCTTGCGATGTGTTCGGCGTCCACGGCGTGTGCGGCATCGTCGGCTGTATCATGACCGGCATCTTCGCCGCGAAATCACTGGGTGGCGTGGGCTACGCAGAAGGTGTCACCATGGTTCATCAGGTGCTGGTGCAGCTGGAAAGTATCGCTATCACCGTGGTGTGGTCTGCCGTTGTCGCCTTCATTGGCTATAAGCTGGCGGATATGACCGTTGGGCTGCGCGTACCGGAAGAGCAGGAGCGCGAAGGGCTGGACGTCAACAGCCACGGCGAGAATGCGTATAACGCCTAATAAAAAGCAAAACGGCAACTTCGGTTGCCGTTTTTAATGTTTATTCCCTCTCCCATGCGAGAGAGGCAGGGTGAGGGCATCAGGCCGCACACCATCATCCGCGATTACGCATTACCCCTTCCTGCACCGTAGAAGCGACCAGCACGCCGTCCTGAGTATAAAACTCTCCACGCACAAACCCGCGAGCGCTCGACGCTGACGTACTCTCCACGCTGTAAAGCAGCCACTCATTCATATTGAACGGACGGTGGAACCACATGGAGTGATCGATGGTTGCGACCTGCATCCCTTTTTCAAGGAAACCAACGCCGTGCGGCTGTAGCGCAACCGGCAGAAAGTTAAAGTCTGACGCGTAGCCCAGCAGATACTGATGCACGCGGAAATCTTCCGGCACGGTGCCATTGGCGCGGATCCAGACCTGACGCTTCGGCTCGGCGGTGTGGCCTTTCATGGGGTTGTGGAACTCAACCGGGCGGATCTCCAGCGGTTTATCGCAGAGAAACTTCTCTTTGACCTGCGGCGGAAGCAGATGTGCCAGCGCGCGGGCGATATCAGTCTCTGATTTGAGTTCGTCCGGCGACGGTGCTGGCGGCATCACTTTCTGATGTTCATACCCCGGTTCCGGCGCCTGGAAAGAGGCGGTCATATAAAAGATAGGCTTACCGTTCTGAACGGCCGCCACGCGGCGCGCGCTGAAGCTGTTGCCGTCTCTCAGGACTTCAACGTCATACACAATCGGTTTTGCGCTGTCGCCAGGGCGTAAGAAATAGCTGTGGAATGAGTGCACCAGGCGGTCTGCAGGGACGGTCTCCTTTGCAGCGTAGAGCGCTTGTGCAACGACTGGCCGCCGAAAACCTGACGTAAGCCCGAAGGT
>OKVS01000452.1_pt1 | contig 13688 bp, 10 predicted proteins | sample 1606911 | NCBI WGS metagenome assembly OKVS01 (sample SAMN03281016, study PRJEB24777) | human gut metagenome | isolation source: fecal sample PR161 from 1 month old female Malay infant, caesarean... | reverse complement strand
ACCGTGAACGCCCGCGCGGCGCTGGACGATGCGGATTCGGTGTTCTACACCTACCAGTCGCTGATTCGCCTGCGCAAAACCCTGCCGGTGCTGACGTGGGGGATTATGAGGATCTCCTGCCGGAACACCCTTCCCTGTGGTGCTATCGCCGCCAGTGGCAGGGGCAGACGCTGATGGTGGTGGCGAACCTGAGCCGGGAACGCCAGCAGTGGCAGCCGGACCCGGTACAGGGCGCCTGGCGGGTCGCTCTCGGCAACTATGATGACGTTCCCTCCCGCCCCAATGCGCGGCTATTGCGCCCGTTTGAAGCCATCTGGTGGGTGCAGGAATAAATACCAGGAGATACAGCATGCTGTATCTCCTTTTTTAGGTTTAGCGATACGCTAAATGTACGACGATAACTTTTACATCACGCTGTGCCCAAAATAAAAATAGCCCTGCCAATTAAATAACCTCGGCAGGATATGATGAAAAAGACAATTATTAAAGCAACGTGTATTAGCGCATTATTATTAAGCACGCAGGGATGGTGCGGAAATACATCCGTCGACCTTCGATTTGGTCATAATACGCGCTCAGACGTAAATGATTCACGTATTAAGGTCATGCATCAGGCAAATAACGGATTTTTACTTCTCCGTTGAAGCCGCACAAAACCACAACGATACCATTTTTTGGTGATACCGACCGATATAATCCCGATGACAAAGGGTTAACGGAAGCAGCACAGGAGATTGAAACGCGCTGGCGCTTCGATCTGGGTAATGGCTTCGCCGTTGCGCCTGGCATGGTGACGGTTTTCACCGCCAGCAATACCCATTACCGCCCCTTCATTCAGGGCTGGAAAGCGTTCGATAACGGTCTGAACCTCTCCGCCCGTTACCGATATAACACCGTCAATGACGCACACAGCGACAAAGAATTAGACGGCAACGGCTACACCCGCCGCCAGTCACACCAGTTCGACATTTGGTTCGCGTATAACATTGGCAAATTCGGTATGTCCTACAACCCGCGCTTCCGCTGGCAGGATGATGTCGATCAGGGAACCGGGGATGACACCTACTGGGAGCATACCGTTGCGTTCAACTACAAGCTCGACGATGGCTGGACGCCTTACGTCGAGCTGGTTTCACTGGATAAAACCTACATCACTGCCGATGGCAGTCATGAAAATGATTATGCCGTACGTCTGGGGATAGTGAAGCAACTCTGACGGTCTGACTACACCGTATCGTGCTGCAGCAGCCTGCAGCCGATACGGTCCACGGCGCTTAACAGTTCAAGCTGCCCTTCCCGCTGATACAGCGATACCGCGTTAATGTCGATCGGTAACGGCCAGCATAGCGATGAGATCGCCGCCAGTGTCGATCCCTCGCGGGTAATCGCAATAATCTTTAACCCTTTGCGCAACGCGTTACGCGCCATTTCAATCAGCGACTGCGTCTCCCCGGATTTACTGATCAGCACCAGCGTCCCCTTCGATACCCGTGTCAGCTGGTGCATATCATTCAAAATAAGGTGCGGCAGGCTCGCCAGCGATAAAAATCGCGACAGGTAATTGAGGCTGGTGAGCGAGGCTCCCCGTGCGTACAGATAGATATGGCTGGAATGGGTAAGCAACCTGGACACCTCCGCCACAATATCGTCCGCCTGCGGCCCTACGTCAGGCTCTACGGGTGCGGGTGTAAAATGATCGCGCAAAAAACGATACCGAAGCTCGGTATAACTTTTATAGCCCATTTTTTTACACACACGATTAACGGAAGTTGTCGTCGTAAAATGGTATCACGGGCAATCTCTTTTGCCGATATATTAGAAATATTACATGCGTGATGCTGAATGTATTCAAATATCAAACGTTCACTTCCCTGGAATGAATTCATAAATTACGCCCTGTTTAATCCCGGCATGATATTAACACAACGAAAAAATAGTCTCTGGAAGACGCTTCACACATTGCATTTACGCGTATCACGATACGTAATTAGTATTAGCAAACATTAAAAACCGGTTTAGGTTCTCTTTATACTTTCCCTGTTTTCACATCCAGGGAATTATGACAATGACGAAACAAAAAGTTGTCGCGGTGACGGCCTGCCCGACAGGCATTGCGCACACCTTTATGGCGGCGAATAAAATTACTACATGGGCTAAAGAGCACAATATCGAGGTAAAGGTCGAAACGCAGGGCAGCGATGGCGTTAAAAACCGCTTAACGAAACAGGATATCGCCTCCGCCACGGCCATTATACTGGCAACCGACGTTCCCATTCAGGATGCCGAGCGCTTTGAAAACGTTCCCCACCTTCAGACCCGCACGCAAGAGCTGATTAAGCATACCGATCGCTATCTGCGTCAGGCGCTGGCCATGGAAAAAAACGTCACCGCCACTACCGTCGAAGACGAAGACGATCTTCCGCGTTCGGCTTACCAGACTTTTATCGGCCATATCATGGCGGCCATCAGCTATATGCTGCCAGTGGTGGTCATGGGCGGGCTGATGATGGCAACGGCCAAAATCACCGGCCAGTTTATTAACATCGACCACTCGCCGTTCAGCGTGCTGGATAAAGTGGGCTTTATGACCATTAAGTTCATGTATCCTGTTTTCGCCATGTATCTGGCATTTTCCGTTGCGGGTAAACCGGCGCTGATCCCCGGGCTTATCGGCGGCATCATGTCAGACGAGGTCTACAAGCGCTTCTTCGATATCGAAGGCTTTATGCCGTCCGGCTTCTTTGGCGCGATTGGCATCGGCTTCTTTGTAGGCTATCTGGTGCGCTGGCTGAATGATTCCATTCACGTCCGCCAACAGCTCACCACCATCAAGACCATGCTGGTCGTCCCACTGATCACCGGCATTACGCTGGTGATGGTCATGGAATATTTGATTAACCCGATTTTTGGCTCGCTTAACCAGTTGATGGTGCTCTTTTTTACCTCGGCAGGTGACACCGGGCGCGGATTCTATTCCGCGATGATCGCCGCAGGCACCGCGTTCGACCTGGGCGGCCCGGTCAACAAGGCGGCAGGCTCGGTCGCGCTCGGCCTGAATGGCATGAGCGAAACGTTTGATCTCACCGCCCGCGAACTCTCCATCGTGATCCCCTCTATTGGCGTCGGCTTTGCCGCGTTCCTCAACGGCCGCTTTGGACTACCGGATGTTTTTAGCCGGGAAGAGAAAACCGTTGGCAGCACCTCGTTGCTGCTTGGCGTGATTGGGATCTCCGAAGGCGCGATCCCGTTCATCCTGAAAAACCCACGTCTGATCCCGGTGTTCATGACCGGTGCCGTTGCCGGCGCGCTGGTCGCCATTGCACTCGGCGTGAAGCAGACGCTGCCGCTGCCGGCCATCTGGGGCTGGCCGCTGGCAACCAACGTGGCGGGCTACCTGGCGAGCGTCTTTATTGGCGCACTGATTTGCGCCCTGGGCGTGCTTTACGTCAGCCCAAAGAACGCCAGCTAAGGGGAAGGTCATGAATCAGATCCACGTCATTGCCCATACGCACTGGGATCAGGAGTGGTATTTCACCCGTCAGGACAGCATGGTGCTGGCATCATATAACTTTGCGGACGTCATCGACACGCTGGAGCAGGACCCGGCTTACAGCTGCTATCACCTTGACGGACAGATGGCGGTGGTAGAGGACTTTCTCGCCATCAATCCCGAGTATCGCACCAGGCTGGAGACGCTGGTCAGAGAGAAAAGGATTTTTGTGGGGCCGTGGTATACCCAGACGGACACCTACAACGTGCATGGCGAATCCATTATCCGCAACCTCAAATACGGCATCTTCTCTGCCCGTAAGCTGGGGCACGCCATGCAGGTTGGGTATCTTCCGGATACCTTCGGCCACAATGCGCAGATGCCCACAATTTTGCAGGGCTGCAATATTGACAACATCGTCTTCTGGCGCGGCATCGATCACGACAGACAGGCGAAAAGCAGCCAGTTCCTCTGGCGCGCGCCGTCAGGGGCGACCGTTATCGCCTGCGCGATGGCGCTCGGTTATGGCGCGGCTAAAAACATCTCTTCAGACGCGAGCCATTTGCAGGGAAAAATCTTCCCGATGGTCAATCTCCTGCGCTCGCGGGCCGGAATAAATGACCTGCTGCTGCCCTGCGGCGGCGATCAGGTCAGCATCGACCCGGCGCTGCCGAAAATCCTGCAGGTCGCCAGCGCACGCTCCCCGGATGAGGACCATTACGTCATCAGTTCGCTGGAGCGCTACGTCGACATTCTGCGCGCGCAGCGTGAACAGTTTGAATTCTGGGAAGGAGAGCTGAAATCGCCGCGCTACACCCGCATCCATAAAACGATCGGCTCCGTGCGCTACGACATTAAAAAGAAAAATGATGCAGTTGAGCAGTTCATCCTGCGGCAGCTGGAGCCGACAATCGCCATGGCGCGTCATCAGGGGCTGCCGGTCAACCTCTCGGTGGTCGATACGCTCTGGAAGAAGCTGTTGCGAAGCCATGCCCATGACTCCATCGGCGGCTGTAACAGCGATGCCACCAACCGCGATATTTTGCATCGACTGGAGCAAACCGAACAGCTGTGCCATAGCCTGTGGAACCTGGTGGTGAAAACCCTGGCCGCCGCCTGCGCTCGGGAAGGCGATCTGCTGATTTTTAACCCGCTGGCCACGCAAACGCAGCGCGTGGTGAAAACCACTCTCTATAGCCGCGCTGAAAATATCGCCCTGATGTATCAGGGGCAGGCCATCCCCTTCGACGTCCTGAAAAGAGACGTGTTGCCCGGCGGAACGGCGATCTCTCTTAACGCCGAAGGCGAGTGTGAAACGCCCCTTCCCCCTTATTACCGCTGGCACGTTGCTGTGAAAACACCGGTTCTGCCGCCGGTCGGCTATCTCAGCGTTAACGTTGAAGATAACCCGGCGCCTTTCCGGCAGTCTGAACAGACAACGGGCAGCGAGATAGAGAATGCACAGTATCGATTAACGCTGGACGACGGCACGCTAACTCTGCAGGACAAACGCAGCGGCAGATGCATCCCCTCGTTCTTTACCCTTGAAGACTGTGCAGATGCGGGCGACAGCTACGATTTCTCACCGCTTGCGGGCGATACGCCGACGCGATGCGACCATTTCACGCTCGTCGGCTGCCTGAAAACGCCGCTTGTCGAAAAGCTGATCGTTGAAGCCACCCTGTTTCTTCCGCCAGATCTTGCCGGACGCCAGGATACTGCCCGAACGCCGTTATCCATTCGTCTGGAGTGCACATTACGCGAAGACGATCCGAACCTGTACGTCGAGGCTTCGCTGGAAAACAGCCACTGCGATCATCGGCTACGTTTAGTGATCGGCAGCGATATTCGCACCCGTCACGCTATCGCCTCCCAGCCCTTCGCGATAATCCAGCGCGATACGGGGTGTGAGAGTGGAAACTGGCAGGAGCGCTATCGCGAGATACCCGTGGATATCGAAACCACCGAAGGCATTATCGCTGTCGCGGAAGCGGGCAAAGCGCTGGTGGTGAATAGTCGCGGTATGAAGGAATTTCAGATTATCGGCAGCGAACCCGCGACGATTGCCCTGACGTTGTTTAAAGCGACGGGCGTGCTCGGGCGCAACGATCTCGACTGGCGACCGGGCCGTGCGTCCGGCATTAATAATACGGTGGTTGAGACCCCCGATGCGCAGTTGCTGAAACCGCTGCACTTTTCATTTACCGTCGCGCTGGCCGACAGCGCCGATCATCTCACGCTTCGCCAGCTGGAAAACCAGGCTGCGGGACAGCCCTTCACCTATCAGCGGCAATCGCTACATACGCTCGATCACCGCCTTGAACGCTTTGCGTTGCGTCTGCCCGAGCATCAGCTTCCGGCACAATTCTCATTATTGACCCTGCCGGAGCCGCTAGTCCTTTCAGCCCTGCCCCATGCGCAACGGTCGAATGGCACCGTCGTCCGGGTGTTTAACGCCGGGACGCAGCCGGTTCCTGTCCCGGAAAGTCTCGCGGGGCTACGTCAGATCAACTATCTGGAAGAGCCTGTGCCGCCGGTAACGGCAATCCCCCCTTTCGCAACCTGCGATTTTTTGATGGAGGCTTAATATGAACTTGCTTGCATTGACGCATCCCGATCTGGTTTTTATCAACCCGCCGCACCGTACGCCTGAAGCGCTGATCCGCTGGCTCGCCGAACCGCTCGCCAGGCGAAAAATCATCTGCGATGAAGAAACATTCATCCAGAGCGTGTTACAGCGCGAAAGCGAAGGCCCTACCGCGCTGGGTGAAGCGCTCGCCGTTCCGCACGGTAAAACCGAGGCGGTGCAGCAGGCGGCGTTTTGTCTGGCACTCTTTGACGACCCGATACGCTGGCCGGGGCTGGACGGTGTTGAAGAGGTCAGAATGGTTTTCCTGCTCGCCATTCCGCCCGCGGAAGCAGGCAGTACCCACATGCAGCTGCTGACGACGCTGACCCGTTTATTGATGGAAGATCGAGTGCGTGAGCAGCTTCTGGCGGCGCGCACCCGGGAAGAGGCGATGTCCGCCCTGAGTGATGAAGAACCTCAAAAACAGGATGCGGCCCCTGACCGCTCCCTTCTCATTCCGGTGATACTGGGCAGTATCGCTACCGCAAGCCTTTTTACAGGCAGGATTGGAGCTGGGCCTGCGGGGGGAGTTAAGCGAACAGCGCTCAGCACACATCGTGCTGATGCGCTTGTTTTTGTTGAATAATTAATCAGATTTTTCCTTCGCGTCTTTACAAAGGCTGAAGCGCCCGCCGTTTGTACTCTCGTCTTTTTACTTTGTTCTGCATCAAATAAATCGCAAACATGTTTGATGCAAATCACTATATGTAGAACTTAAAATGCACGCCGACCCAACATCTTGTATTAATCGTCTACTATTCCAACAACAAGACGGCGCTGACGCTGGCCGGAATTGTGGATAACACGAGCTGGGAACGGGGGAAGTCTTTGGCCCGGCGGGGAATACGTCCGGTGAATACTTCTCCACCTCTGTGGATAACCTGTTTTTAAAAATGGAGTGATCATGACACCGCATGTGATGAAACGTGATGGCTGTAAAGTGCCGTTTAAATCAGAGCGCATCCAGGAAGCCATTCTGCGTGCAGCTAAAGCAGCGGGAGTCGATGACGCAGATTACTGCGCCACCGTCGCAGAAGTCGTTAGCAGCCAGATGACTGAACGCAGCCAGGTCGATATCAACGAGATCCAGACCGCGGTTGAAAACCAGCTGATGGCTGGCCCCTACAAACAGTTAGCCCGCGCCTACATTGAGTATCGCCACGATCGCGACGTGCAGCGTGAGAAGCGCGGTCGCCTGAACCAGGAGATCCGTGGCCTGGTGGAGCAGACCAACTCTGCCCTGCTCAATGAAAACGCCAACAAAGACAGCAAAGTGATCCCGACCCAGCGCGATCTGCTGGCCGGTATCGTCGCCAAACACTATGCCCGCCAGCATCTGCTGCCGCGCGACGTGGTCTCGGCACACGAGCGCGGCGAGATCCACTATCACGACCTCGATTACTCGCCGTTCTTCCCGATGTTCAACTGCATGCTGATCGACCTGAAAGGCATGCTGACCCAGGGCTTTAAAATGGGTAACGCCGAGATTGAACCGCCTAAGTCGATCTCCACGGCGACAGCGGTAACGGCACAGATCATCGCTCAGGTGGCGAGCCACATTTATGGCGGGACCACCATTAACCGCATTGACGAAGTGCTGGCCCCGTTCGTGACGGCGAGCTTCAACAAGCATCGGAAAACTGCCGAAGAGTGGCAGATCCCGGACGCGGACGGCTATGCGCGCTCCCGTACCGAAAAAGAGTGCTACGACGCGTTCCAGTCGCTGGAATATGAAGTGAACACGCTGCACACCGCCAACGGACAGACGCCGTTTGTGACCTTCGGTTTTGGCCTGGGTACCAGCTGGGAATCACGCCTGATCCAGCAGTCCATTCTGCGCAACCGTATTTCCGGCCTCGGTAAAAACCGCAAAACCGCGGTGTTCCCGAAACTGGTGTTTGCCATCCGCGACGGCCTGAACCACAAGTTTGGCGATCCGAACTACGACATCAAACAGCTGGCGCTGGAGTGCGCGAGCAAGCGCATGTACCCGGATATCCTCAACTACGATCAGGTGGTGAAAGTCACCGGGTCGTTTAAAACGCCGATGGGCTGCCGCAGCTTCCTCGGGGTGTACGAGGATGAAAACGGCGAGCAGATCCACGATGGTCGTAACAACCTCGGCGTGATCAGCCTGAACCTGCCGCGCATCGCGCTGGAGGCCAAAGGCAATGAAGCTGAATTCTGGAAACTGCTGGATGAACGACTGCAGCTGGCGCGTAAGGCGCTGATGACCCGTATCGCACGCCTTGAAGGGGTGAAAGCCCGCGTGGCGCCCATCCTCTATATGGAAGGGGCCTGCGGCGTGCGCCTGAAGGCGGACGATGACGTGTCCGAGATCTTCAAAAACGGCCGCGCGTCGATTTCGCTGGGCTATATCGGCATCCACGAAACCATCAACGCCCTGTCTGGCGACTCGCATATGTACGACAGCGCGGCCCTGCGCGAAAAAGGCATTGCGATTGTCCAGCGCCTGCGCGACGCGGTTGACCAGTGGAAAGAGGAAACTGGCTACGGGTTTAGCCTCTACAGTACGCCGAGCGAAAACCTGTGCGATCGCTTCTGCCGTCTGGACACCGCCGAGTTCGGGATTGTGGAAGGCGTGACCGACAAAGGGTACTACACCAATAGCTTCCATCTCGACGTCGAGAAGAAGGTTAACCCGTACGACAAGATCGACTTCGAAGCGGCCTATCCGCCCATCGCCAGCGGCGGCTTCATCTGCTACGGCGAGTACCCGAACATCCAGCACAACCTGAAGGCGCTGGAAGACGTGTGGGATTACAGCTATCAGCACGTGCCGTATTACGGGACCAATACGCCAATCGACGAATGCTACGAGTGTGGCTTTACCGGTGAGTTCGAGTGTACGAGCAAAGGCTTTACCTGCCCGAAATGCGGCAACCACGATGCAGCCCGTGTCTCCGTGACCCGTCGCGTGTGCGGCTATCTCGGCAGCCCGGATGCCCGTCCGTTTAACGCCGGCAAGCAGGAAGAGGTGAAGCGCCGGGTGAAACATCTGGGGAATGGGCAGATCGGTTGAGCCACTGCCACATTTATGCCCGGTGGCGCTACGCTTACCGGGCCTACAATCCGCACTCACACTGTACCCGGCTTGGTTAACCGCTATGAACTACCATCAGTACTACCCCGTCGATATTGTCAACGGCCCCGGCACCCGCTGCACCCTGTTCGTTTCAGGTTGCGTTCACGAGTGCCCCGGCTGCTACAACAAAAGCACCTGGCGGGTAAATTCCGGTATGCCGTTTACCGCCGAAATGGAAGACCGCATCATCGACGACCTGAACGACACGCGCATCAAACGCCAGGGTATTTCGCTCTCCGGCGGCGATCCGCTACATCCGCAAAACGTGCCGGAGATCCTGAAGCTGGTGAAACGCATTCGCCGCGAGTGTGCGGGAAAAGATATCTGGGTCTGGACGGGATATAAGCTGGAAGAGCTGAATGCTGCTCAGAAGGAAGTTGTGGATTTAATTAACGTGCTGGTGGACGGCAAGTTCGTGCAGGATTTGAAAGACCCGGCCCTGATCTGGCGCGGCAGCAGCAACCAGGTTGTGCATCATTTGCGGTGAATGAAGGCGGATAACCTCTATCCGCCTGGCCTCAAAACCGGCTCAAACTCTCCATCGCCTCAGTCTTAAACGCCGCAAAATCCTCGCACTGGCACAGGCGCGTCATCGCGCGTTCTCGCAGGAAAGTGACGAAGATGTCGTAAATCGCCATCGCCTCTTCGTACTCGCTTTTGCTGATGGCGAGCAGGAAGATGACGTGCGCCGTTTCATCCCCCCACTGAATACCCTGCGGAGCCAGCACCGTATAGACCACCGTTTTCTGTGCCAGCAGGCCGAGGGAGTGCGGCAGCGCGATACCGTCGCCGAGCATGGTGCTGACGATAGCTTCACGCTCAACGACCGAATCCAGAAACTCCGCGCCGACAAAGCCTTCGGCCTCAAGCTGTTCACACAGCTCGCGGAACAGCGTTTGCTGGTCAACAGGCTTGTCGAGAATGCGAAAATGGGCCGCGTCGAAGTATTTCTCCAGCATCCACGGGCGGGTGCGGTCCACCAGCACCAGCTTGCCGATCTGCTCCAATTGATAATCGGTCGGGAACGGGGCGATCGTCACCACCGGTTTAGATTTTTCACTCACGCGGGCGGTGGAGATGACAAAGTCTTCACCGATGGCATCCGCAAGCTCGTATTCGCGCAGAGTGAGCGTGCGCGTCACCTCGATCTGCGGGTATTTGCGCTGGAGCACCGCCTCGATCATGCGCACCATCGCATTACCGGCGTCGCACACCAGCAGCACGCGCGGCTGGCGCTGGTAGCCGATGTTGTAGTGGCGCTCCAGCCCCACGCCGATGTGCAGCACCAGAAAACCAATCTCGTTCTCGCTGATCGCATACGGGGTGTATTTCCCCCAGCTCGACACCGCCGCGAGAGTCATATCCCACGCCATCGGATAGTGCTGCTTGATGTTGTCCAGCAGCGGATTGGGGATCATGATTTGATAGCGCACGCGGGTGATCATGGTTTTGATGTGCGTGAGCAGATCGGCGTGCAGCTGCGCGTCGCTGAGCAGGTTGTAGTTATAGTGGGTGTTGATGTAGCGCAGGATATAGTTGACCAGCGCTTCGTCGTCGTCGGCGTTAATCGCGCTGGGGGCAATCTCCTGAATCTGCCGCGCCGCGATGTGGACGCACAGCCAGCTCTCTTCCGATGGCGCAAGCGCCTTGCCCGCCAGCTCCTGAATGGCCACCGCGATAACCTTCGCAGCCTCGCGCACGTTCTCTTCCACGTCTTCCGCGTGGAATTCCGGCAGCGGATACCCCTCGCTGATGCGCCGCACCGACACCGCGCAGTACAGGCGCAGGAACAGTTCGCCTTCGTCGGTCAGACGAATGTGATGGCGGGTGAGCGCGTCGTGAAGCACGACCACCATCTGCTCCGGTACCCCGGCGTTGAGCGCGACCTCCGTCACCAGCGGGTTAAGGCTGTCCTGCTGCGCCAGCTCCCACAGAAGATCGGTCAGGCAGGCGCGGACCGACATCTCGCTGCCAAACAGCTTCATGCCGTGGCGCGGGCGGGTTTCCAGCGTCAGGTTATAGCGCTGGAACCACTCGCGCACTTCCACCATGTCGCTCTGCAAGGTGGCGCGGCTGACAAACCACTCGTCGGCCAGATCTTCAAGCTTAAGTGAAAACGCCGACGTCAGGAAACGCACCACCAGATAGTGCACGCGCTCCGGTCCCGTTCGGGGAATACGCAGCGCGCGCGGGTGCGATGCCTGCAGCTGCTGATAGCGCTCGGCATCGTCAATTTTAAGCTGGTAGCCGTTACCCCGGCTCAGAATAAACTGCGCGCCGTGGCTCGCCAGCAGCGCGTTCAGGGCGGTGATATCTGCGCGGACGGTTCGCGTGGAGACCGACAGCCGCTGCGCCAGCTCGTCCTGCGGCAGCGTCTCGTTTTGCAACAGATCGAAAAGTTGCGCTAAACGTTGGTTCGGAAATCGCACGTCGTTGTCCTCTTACTGCTCAGGGTGAAATGACCATCTGGGATGGGCTGCCGACCGGGGTATAGTCTGGCTCGGCGCTCAGCTTGCCGTCCGGCGCCACGCGGAAACGGGTAATGTTGTCGCTGCGCTGGTTCATGACGTACAGCCAGCGCCCCTGCTTATCGAGCGTCAGGGTGCGCGGGTAGTCGCCGCGCGTCCAAACATCCTCCTGATGCGTCAGCGTGCCCTCCGCTGTTACGGTAAAGTGCCCGATGCTGTTATGCAAACGGTTAGCCACGTACAGCTGTTTACCATCTGCACTCAGCGCCAGTCCGGCCGCAAAACTGGTGCCTTTGTAACCTTCTGGCAGCGCGGAGAGCGTTTTGCCCTCTTTCAGCCTGCCGTTGCTGTCCAGCGTATAATGGGTGAGCGTAGACGCCTCTTCGTTAATCAGCCACAGCGCATCCCCCTTCGGCGTAAAGACAAAGTGTCGCGGCCCGGCTCCTTTTGAGGAGGCGCTGATAAACGGCGGATCGTTCGGCGTCAGCTTGCCGGCTCGATCGTCAAAGCGGTACTGATAGATGCGATCCAGTCCCAGATCGGTGGAAAACACATATTTCCCGCTCGGATCGGCGGCGATCATGTGCGCATGGGGGCCATTATGATCGCTGATGGCAAAACTGCCTTCTGCTGCCGCCTCCGGTTTCGCAGCGCCTGGCTCACCCTGATCCTGGTGCCGATCCGTGGCGTCACCCAGGCTGCCATCGGCTTTGATCGGCAGCACTGCGATCGATCCGCTTACGTAGTTCGCCACCAGCAGATGCTGACCGTTCGACGTGAGCGAAAGATACACCGGCCCCGCACCGCCGGAGGAGACCTGATTCAGCTCGCTTAGCTCGCCGTTAGCGCCCACGCTCAGCGCTTGCACCACGCCCTGCTCCACTTCGCTTGCCAGATACAGCGTTTTGCCATCGTGCGAGACGGCCAGCTGCGCGGCGTTCGGCAGCTGACTCACCAGCGTTTTATTGCCGAGCGCGCCGCTTTGCGGGTCGACGGTAAAGCGGTACAGCCCTTCCCCGTTGGGGTTATAGGTGCCGACCCAGGCGTACTGCGGCTGGGCGATAGCGGCGTTAGCCAGTAAAGAGAGTGAAGCGACGAGCAGGGTACGGGTGTGCATGGTGGCTCCTTCAGGTTTGTGCGGTGTGTTCCCCCCCTCACCCTCTCCCCAAAGGGGAGAGGGGACGATTACACCCTCTCCCCTTTGGGGAGAGGGCTGGGATGAGGGGCAGTTTTTACTTCACCAGCTTCTTCGTCATCGCCAGCAGCGTACGCACATCTTTCGGACGCGTATCGCCGCTGGCTTTGTCGATAATCGAACTATAAATATGCGGAATGATTTTGCTCACGCCCGCGTCGAGGGCGATCTGCAGGATCGCCTCGAAGTTATCCAGATCGATACCCCCGGTCGGCTCCAGCCAGAAGTCGTGACGGGCGCAGGCTTCCGCCACGGCCTGGTATTCGTCACGGCACTTCAGGCCACCCATCGGGAAGTACTTAATCGAACTGCCGCCAAAGTCTTTCAGCAGGGCGATCGCCGTTTCAACCGGCACAATGCCGTCCGGTGCCGCGCTGCTCAGCGGGCCGGTGGAGATTTTCACCATCCCGACTGTACCGGTCGGGGAGACCAGACCGTTGACCACCGATTCATTCTGCCCCAGCAGCGCACGGCTGGTGGCTACACCGGTGAAAACCTGGTTAACGTGCTGCGGCTGCACCTGACGGGAGATTTCGCTCACCATCGCCGACTGGTTCGGGTCACCCGCCCCCAGGCCTACCGAGAGCGCGTTATCAATCAGCGCCGCGTACTCGCGCATATCAGCAACCGCACTGGCCACGTCCGGGTAATTTTTGGAGAGCACGCCCACCAGCACGTGACCTTCCGCCGCCTCGTAAATGGCGCTGGCGTTCGCTTTTGAGCCTGCCAGCACGTTCAGGCAGACGCGGTCACGGTAAAAATTGGGGGTCAGTTTCATGCCTTTTTCTCCTGTCCTAACA
>OKVS01000451.1_pt1 | contig 13698 bp, 19 predicted proteins | sample 1606911 | NCBI WGS metagenome assembly OKVS01 (sample SAMN03281016, study PRJEB24777) | human gut metagenome | isolation source: fecal sample PR161 from 1 month old female Malay infant, caesarean... | reverse complement strand
GTGGTAGACGAAAGTCGGACGATCTTTGCCAATCTGCGGTTCAACCCCAAAGGTGAAGAGCAGTTGCAGCAGCGTGTCGCGATCTTCTTCAGTATCCGCCACGTTGCTCAGATCCAGTTTTGCCGCGACTTCGCGCAGCTGGGTTTTTATCCGCTGACAGTGGATCAATTTCCAGATAACGCTGGAAAGCCTGCTGATAAGAGAGCGTTTCCGCTTCTGAGCAGTCGAGAACCTGTTGCAGCAGATCGTCCACCTCGTTCATCAGGCGGTACATATCGTAATGCGGACGGTACCACTCCAGCATGGTGAATTCAGGATTATGGTGACGCCCCATCTCTTCATTACGGAAACTGCGGCACAACTGATACACCGGGCCACACCCTGCCGCCAGCAGGCGTTTCATATGGTATTCCGGGCTGGTCATCAGCCAGAGGTTCATGCCCTGTGAATGGCCGGGGCCAACAAAACGGGTTTCAAACGGGACCAGATGAATATCCGTTACCGTAGCCTGACTCATGCACGGCGTTTCCACCTCAAGGACTCCGCGGTCGGCAAAGAAGCGGCGGATCTCCGCCATAATTGCAGCGCGTTTCAGCAGATTGGGGATGGATGCGCTCGGCTGCCAGGTGGCCGTTTCGCTCATGGGTAATTCTCCGATTTCAGACAAGGGCACGAAGTCTACTCGTTAGCACGGACAGAGACAAATTTTGCGCAAAAAAAAGTCGCATTTCATTTAGGGCAACTATCACGTGACGGAATTCATCATTCACCATGATAAATCACCGCACAGAACAGCAAAAAAATCGAACACGTCAAATTTCCCTGCCGTTCGCGCGGTTATACTTCTTTACCCATAAAGGAGCAGTGGAAACGCTTTCGCAATCGTCCTTGCGGACAGGTGGGCTACCTTTAGTTTATCGCGTTGCGAAATAACAAAAATCTGGAGGAATGTCGTGCAAACTTTTCAAGCCGATCTTGCCGTAATAGGCGCTGGCGGAGCGGGATTACGTGCTGCGATTGCTGCAGCACAGGCTAATCCCAACGCTAAAATCGCACTGATTTCAAAAGTCTATCCGATGCGCAGCCACACGGTTGCCGCAGAAGGAGGATCCGCCGCCGTTGCGCAGGATCATGACAGCTTCGAATACCATTTCCACGACACGGTTGCAGGGGGCGACTGGCTTTGCGAACAGGATGTCGTTGACTACTTTGTACACCACTGTCCAACGGAGATGACCCAGCTTGAACAGTGGGGCTGCCCGTGGAGTCGCCGTCCGGACGGCAGCGTCAACGTTCGTCGCTTCGGCGGAATGAAAATAGAACGCACCTGGTTTGCCGCCGACAAAACCGGCTTCCACATGCTGCACACCCTGTTCCAGACCTCCCTTCAGTTCCCACAAATCCAGCGTTTTGACGAACATTTTGTCCTCGATATTCTGGTCGATGGCGGTCACGCGCGCGGTCTGGTGGCGATGAACATGATGGAAGGTACGCTCGTGCAGATCCGCGCTAACGCGGTGGTGATGGCAACGGGCGGCGCGGGCCGGGTTTACCGCTACAACACCAACGGCGGCATCGTCACCGGTGACGGTATGGGCATGGCGCTCAGCCACGGCGTACCGCTGCGCGATATGGAATTTGTCCAGTATCACCCGACCGGCCTGCCGGGTTCGGGCATTCTGATGACGGAAGGCTGCCGCGGCGAAGGCGGTATTCTGGTCAACAAGAATGGCTACCGTTATCTGCAGGATTACGGCATGGGCCCGGAAACGCCGCTCGGTGAGCCGAAAAACAAATACATGGAGCTCGGCCCGCGCGACAAAGTGTCTCAGGCCTTCTGGCATGAGTGGCGCAAAGGCAACACCATCTCCACGCCACGTGGCGATGTGGTTTACCTCGACCTGCGTCACCTCGGCGAGAAAAAACTGCTGGAGCGTCTGCCGTTTATCTGTGAACTGGCGAAAGCCTACGTCGGCGTCGATCCGGTGAAAGAGCCGATTCCGGTACGCCCAACAGCGCACTACACCATGGGTGGGATCGAAACCGACCAGCAGTGTGAAACGCGCATCAAAGGGTTGTTCGCCGTCGGCGAATGCTCCTCTGTCGGCCTGCACGGTGCCAACCGTCTCGGGTCAAACTCACTGGCTGAGCTGGTTGTCTTTGGCCGCATGGCGGGCGAACGCGCGATGGAGCGTGCCGCAACGGCGGGCGAAGCCAACGGCGCAGCACTGGACGCGCAGGGCGCTGATGTCGAGAAACGGCTGAAGGATCTGGTCAACCAGGAAGGCAATGAAAACTGGGCCAAAATCCGCGATGAAATGGGTATGTCGATGGAAGAAGGCTGCGGTATCTACCGTACACCAGAGCTGATGCAGAAAACTGTCGATAAGCTGGCGGAACTGCAGGAGCGTTTCAAACGCGTGCGCATCACCGACACCTCCAGCGTGTTCAACACCGACCTGCTTTATACCATCGAGCTCGGTCACGGCCTGAACGTCGCGGAATGTATGGCGCACTCTGCGCTGGCGCGCAAAGAGTCACGCGGGGCGCATCAGCGTCTTGATGAGGGCTGCACCGAGCGTGACGACGTCAATTTCCTGAAACACACCCTCGCCTGGCGCGACGCGGATGGCACCACTCGTCTGGACTACAGCGACGTGAAGATCACAACGCTGCCACCGGCTAAACGCGTTTACGGCGCAGAAGCAGAAGCCGCCGAGAAGAAGGAGAAGGCGAATGGCTGAGATGCAAACACTGAAAGTTGAAGTGGTGCGCTACAACCCGGAAGTGGACACCGCGCCACACAGCGCTTTCTATGAAGTGCCTTATGACGAGCAAACCTCTCTGCTGGATGCGCTCGGCTATATCAAGGATAACCTGGCACCGGACCTGAGCTACCGCTGGTCCTGCCGCATGGCCATCTGCGGCTCCTGCGGCATGATGGTGAACAAAGTACCGAAACTGGCCCTGTAAAACCTTCCTGCGTGATTACACCAAAGGCATCAAGGTTGAAGCGCTGGGCAACTTCCCGATTGAGCGCGATCTGGTGGTCGATATGACCCACTTTATCGAAAGCCTGGAAGCCATTAAGCCGTACATCATTGGCAACCCGCGCACGCCGGACCAGGGTCCGAACACCCAGACGCCGGTGCAGATGGCGAAATACCATCAGTTCTCCGGCTGCATCAACTGCGGCCTGTGTTACGCCGCCTGTCCTCAGTTTGGCCTGAACCCGGAGTTCATCGGCCCGGCCGCCATTACCCTGGCGCACCGCTATAACGAAGACAGCCGCGACCACGGCAAAAAAGAACGTATGGCGCAGCTAAACGGCCAGAACGGCGTCTGGACCTGTACGTTTGTGGGCTACTGCTCCGAAGTCTGTCCGAAGCACGTCGACCCGGCCGCCGCAATTCAGCAGGGTAAAGTGGAAAGCTCGAAAGACTTTCTTATCGCTACCCTGAAACCACGCTAAGGAGTGCATGATGACGACTAAACGCAAAGCCTACGTGCGGCCTGTGCCGTCCACCTGGTGGAAAAACCTGCCGTTTTATCGCTTCTATATGCTGCGTGAAGGCACGGCGGTACCGGCGGTCTGGTTCAGCCTTGAGTTAATGTATGGCGTTTTTGCCCTTAAACACGGGCCGGAAACCTGGGCGAACTTTGTCGGTTTCCTGCAAAACCCAATCATCGTGGTTCTGAACCTGATCGCGCTCGCGGCGGCGCTACTTCATACCAAAACCTGGTTTGAACTGGCGCCAAAAGCGGCAAACATCATCATTAAAGACGAAAAAATGGGGCCGGAGCCAGTCATTAAAGGGCTATGGGCAGTGACGATCCTGGTCACGGTTGTCATTCTGTTTGTCGCACTGTTCTGGTAAGGAGACTACTGTGATCAATCCAAATCCAAAACGTTCAGACGAGCCGGTCTTCTGGGGCCTGTTTGGCGCAGGCGGCATGTGGAGTGCCATCATCGCCCCGGTAATCATCCTGCTGGTCGGCATTATGCTGCCGCTGGGGCTGTTCCCGGGCGATGCGCTGAGCTACGAGCGCGTGCTGGCGTTTGCGAGCAGCTTTATTGGCCGCGTGTTCATCTTCCTGATGATCGTCCTGCCGCTGTGGTGCGGCCTGCACCGCATTCACCATGCGATGCATGACCTGAAAATCCATGTGCCGAGCGGTAAATGGGTGTTCTACGGGCTGGCAACCATCCTGACAGTGGTGACGCTGATTGCCGTGGTCACCATCTGACGCTTCTGGCCCGCCATCCGGCGGGCCTTTTATTTCTGCATCTTTGCCACCAGCCACTGGGCAAATTCATGCATTGCGGACGTTTCAGCCCGCGACTGCAGTCTCGTTAACCAGTAACTGCCCAGATCAATTTGCGTTGTAAACGGCTGCACGATGCGCTCGCTGTTCAGCAAATGGGTAAACATATCGACAGGCGCAATGGCAATGCCCATACCTGCCTGTGCGGCTTCCAGCATGGTGACAGACGAATCAAACACCATCACCCGGTGCGTTGGCGACGGAGGATGCTCGCCTGCCGCCTGCATCCACGCCGACCATTCGTCGCGTCGGTAAGAGCGCAGCAGGGTAAACTTCAGGATGTCGGCCGGAGACTGGAGCACGGCGGCGATTTCGGGCGAGCAAAGCGGCGCCAGCGGCGCAGGGCACAGGAACTGCGCCTCGGTACCGTGCCACGCTCCACCACCGTAGCGGATCGTATAATCAAGCCCTTCAGCAGCCGGATCGACGCGGTTGTTATGGGTGGAAAGGTGAAGATCGATATGCGGATAACAGCGGCGAAAGTCCGCGAGCTGAGAGAACAGGATACCCGTGGCGAAAGTCCCTACTACGCCAATTTTTAGCTTCTCCTGAGCGCGCTGGCTGGCAAAGCGATCCAGCATTCCGGCGATACGATCGAATGAATCATTCAGCACCGGCAGCAGATTTTCCCCCTCCGTGGTCAGCATCAGGCCGCGCGAGACGCGGACAAACAGCTGGCAATTCAGATGCTGCTCCAGCGCCTTAACGTGCTGGCTGATGGCGGAATGGGTGACGTTCAGCTCTATCGCGGCATGCGTAAAACTGAGGTGCCGGGCGGCCGCTTCGAAGGCGCGAAGCGAATTAAGCGGAAGATAGCTGCGGGTCATTGTTCCATCCGTTAGAAAAATTAACAGCTCATGCTAAATTTAACCGTTTGTCAGCCTTAGTCAAATCCAACAGACTACAGCGGTCTGCCGGGCCCGGACACTCCCTTGACCTGCTATTATGGAAGATAATTGATGATGAAAAAATTCCTTTGCTGCGCCCTGCTGCTCAGCACATCCTGCTCTGTACTCGCCGCGCCGATGTCGGAAAAACAGCTGGCTGACGTGGTAGAACGTAACGTTATGCCCCTGATGAAAGCGCAGGGTATTCCAGGCATGGCGGTGGCCGTGATTTATCAGGGCCAGCCACGCTACTTTACCTTTGGAAAGGCCGATATCGCGGCGAACAAACCCGTCAACCCCGCAAACCCTGTTCGAGCTGGGCGTCTATAAGTAAAACCTTCACCGGCGTGCTGGGGGGCGATGCTATTGCCCGCGGCGAAATTTCGCTGGGCGATCCGGTAACCAAATATTGGCCTGATCTGACCGGCAAGCAGTGGCAAGGGATTCGCATGCTGGATCTGGCAACCTACACCGCCGGTGGCCTGCCTTTACAGGTGCCCGATGAGGTCACAGATAACGCTTCCCTGCTGCGCTTCTATCAAAACTGGCAGCCTCAGTGGAAGCCGGGCACAACGCGTCTTTACGCCAACTCCAGCATCGGTCTTTTTGGCGCGCTGGCGGTCAAACCTTCCGGCATGAGCTATGAGCAGGCCATGACGACGCGGGTCTTTAAGCCGCTCAAGCTGGATCATACCTGGATTAACGTCCCGAAAGCGGAGGAGACGCATTACGCCTGGGGATATCGTGACGGTAAAGCGGTCCACGTTTCACCAGGCATGCTGGACGCAGAGGCATATGGCGTGAAAACCAACGTGCAGGATATGGCGAGCTGGGTGATGGCCAATATGGCCCCTGACGCACTGCAGGATACGTCCCTGAAGCAAGGCATTACGCTGGCGCAGTCTCGCTACTGGCGCGTGGGTGCCATGTATCAGGGGTTAGGTTGGGAGATGCTTAACTGGCCGGTCGATGCCAAAACCGTCGTCGGAGGCAGTGATAACAAGGTGGCGCTGGCACCGTTGCCTGCGAGAGAAGTGAGTCCACCCGTTCCCCCGGTTAAGGCCTCTTGGGTGCACAAAACGGGCTCAACCGGCGGGTTTGGCAGCTACGTGGCCTTTATTCCTGAAAAGCAGCTCGGCATTGTGATGCTGGCGAATAAAAGCTACCCGAACCCGGCGCGAGTTGAGGCGGCATACCGTATCCTCGACGCGCTGCAGTAAAACATTGCCGGGTAGCGCTGCAGCTTACCCGGCGAAACACACCGCACAAAAACCACATTTTCCTTGCCGTCATCTACACTTAACAAAAAACAGTAAGGAAACTCCTATGCGCATTTTGCCTGTTATCGCCGCGGTGACAGCCGCGTTTTTAGTGGTTGCCTGCAGTTCCCCTACCCCACCTCCTGGCGTTACCGTCGTCACGCCTTTTGATGCACAACGCTTCCTTGGAACATGGTATGAAATCGCGCGCCTCGACCATCGGTTTGAGCAGGGCTTAGAGAAGGTTACTGCAAATTACAGCCCAATGGATGATGGCGGTATTCAGGTGATCAACCGGGGCTATAATCCCGATCGGGAGATGTGGCAGCAGTCGGTCGGGAAAGCCTATTTCACTGGCGACCCGCGACGGGCCGCGCTCAAAGTCTCTTTCTTCGGCCCGTTTTATGGCGGCTATAACGTGATAGCGCTCGACAGAGAGTACCGTCACGCGCTGGTCTGCGGGCCGGATCGCGACTATCTGTGGATACTTTCCCGCACGCCAACTATTTCGTCAGAAATGAAACAGCAGATGCTGGACGTCGCGACCCGACAGGGGTTTGATGTGTCGAAACTTATTTGGGTAAAACAGCCCCGTTAATGGGTACTGAGCTTCAGCCCAATGATACCGGCAACAATCAGAGCGAGGCTGGCAATTCGCGCCAGGCTCGCTGACTCACCCAGCAGCAGAATGCCGGTAATCGCCGCGCCTACGGCACCGATCCCCGTCCAGACGGCATAGGCCGTTCCCACGGGCAGAGAACGCATTGCCCACGATAGCAGAACAATGCTCACGATCATCGCCGTAACGGTAATAACGCTGGGCGTCAGGCGGGTAAATCCGTGGGTGTACTTGAGACCAATCGCCCATACCACTTCGAGCAGACCAGCAATAAAGAGAATAATCCAGGACATCTCGGGCTCCTTAACTTAAAAACAGTTGGGGCCGTCCCCGATGAAGGAAGCGCTTACGGGTCGTCCCGCAAGGCAGATAACACCCCATATTTTGGTTAGCGTGTGATTTTTTTTCAATCATTTTCTGATGAACGCGTTAAGCCCAGAAATAGCCGCAGTATGGCGCGGAGTTCAGGCATTTATAGCTCATCGGACTTCTCTATGATGATGTGCTTTCTGATGGCAGGAAGCCAAACCACTAGCCGACTGCGAATAAAATATGTTCAAGATTCTTTTGATTGACCGTTGTCACTTCACCCGCACCGGGTTTGAAGCATGGCTCAATCATTCCGGTTTGTTCCCGGGGCACTACGTTGTGACCGGGCTGAACAATCTATTCCTCGCCAGGGAGCACATTCTGCAATGGAAACCTGAGCTGGTCATCGCTGACCTGCATGGTTTCAGGCAGGATATTCACCATTTCCAGCAACTCTCTTCTTTGCTGAATGCTAGCGAAAAATTACCTTTTATTATGCTGCAATCGGGAGAGGACAAGGACCTGGCGACCTGGCTCGGGAACTTCCCGGTCTGGTCTTCGCTAATGAAAAATGCCCCTCTTGAGGAAATCGCGACGGTTATCAATGACGCGTTAATTTCGCGCGCAAGCACGTACCGCCCGACGGTGGCCGCCCCCTTGCTGACACGACAGGAGGAGAAAGTGTTGACGTTATGGATGGACGGCGCGAGCAACCAAAAGATAGCCGCTCACCTGAGCATTAACGGAAAAACGGTTTATACCTATAAACGCAATATCCGCATGAAGCTGCATATGGATACACGCTTTTCACCGTTTTTATCCCTGCAGGAAGCAGAGAATTGACGGTACGGTGAAACTCACGTGCCGTACCGTCCATGCTTCATTAGTTCTGAGCTTTAGTTGCTGCACCAGAAATCGCGTTACCACCGTCGGAGATATCTTCCCCTACGCCGCGGGTGGTATTACATGCAGTCAACACGGAGGAAAGCACGAGGACAGAAAAGATCGCTGCAATTGTTTTCTTAACCATAATATCTTCCTTTTATAGCCAAAGTTGTTTTGTGTATAGCAACTTAAGAATAGACAAGATCCCGCCGATTGACGGAAAAGGAAGCAATTTTAGGAAAATTAGACGGACTTAGCTGGCTGCGTGAGAAATGATATGACCGAGGTCCTGGATATCTTCCCCCATGCCACGGGCGGTGTTACAGCCGGAAAGCAGTACGCTGGAGAGCGCTAACAGAAGCAGAATTTTAACGGTACGTTTCATCATCCCTGCCTGCAAAAATCAGGCGCAGCGGGCGCTGCGCCTTGAATCATGACGTAAATTACTTCACGCGGGATACGTATTCGCCGGAGCGAGTATCCACTTTGATCACTTCACCGATCTGTACGAACAGCGGTACTTTCACCACTGCGCCAGTGGAGAGCGTTGCTGGCTTGCCGCCAGTACCCGCGGTGTCACCTTTCAGACCTGGATCGGTTTCAACGATTTCCAGCTCAACAAAGTTTGGTGGGGTAACGGCGATAGGCTGGCCGTTCCACAGGGTCACGATGCACTCAGCCTGATCCAGCAGCCACTTCGCGTTATCGCCAATCGCTTTCGCATCAGCAGACAGCTGCTCGAAGGTTTCGTTGTTCATGAAGTGCCAGAACTCACCGTCGTTGTACAGGTAAGTCAGGTTCATATCGACAACATCAGCGCCTTCAGCGGAGTCAGTAGATTTGAAGGTTTTCTCAACACGGGTGCCGGTCAGCAGGCGGCGCAGCTTAACGCGTGCGAATGCCTGACCTTTACCTGGTTTAACGAATTCGCTGGCTTCAACCGCGTACGGTTCGCCGTCCATCATGATTTTAAGACCAGCACGAAAATCGTTGCTATAGTACGTTGCCATAAGGCCCTCTAAATTTGTTAACTGGTAGCTAAGCCACAAAATGGCGCATATTGTAACCCTAAACACCCCATCCAGAGAAGATTGGTTATCGCAACTTGCCGATGTAATCACCAGTCCTGATGAATTGCTGCGTCTTTTAGACCTCGATCAGCATCCGGAGTTGCTTGCTGGCCGTGAGGCAAAGCGACTTTTCGCCCTGCGTGTTCCCCGCGCGTTTGTTGCGCGCATGGAAAAAGGCAACCCTGACGATCCTTTATTAAAACAAACCCTTACGTCGCAGGATGAGTTTATTACAGCGCCGGGCTACAGCACCGATCCGCTGGAAGAGCAAAACAGCGTGGTGCCGGGTTTACTGCACAAATATCTCAATCGCGCCCTGCTGCTGGTAAAGGGCGGCTGTGCGGTAAATTGTCGTTACTGCTTCCGTCGGCACTTCCCGTATGCCGAAAACCAGGGAAATAAGCGCAACTGGCAGGTTGCGCTGGACTATATCGCCGCCCATCCAGAGCTGGATGAGATTATTTTTTCCGGCGGTGACCCGCTGATGGCAAAAGATCATGAACTGGACTGGCTTTTGACGCAGCTTGAAGCCATCCCGCACATTAAGCGTCTGCGCATTCACAGCCGTTTACCGATCGTCATTCCGGCACGTATCACTGACGGCCTGGTTGCACGCCTGGAGCAGTCACGTCTACAGGTGCTGCTGGTAAACCATATCAACCACGCGAACGAGATCGACGATGAATTTCGCGCGGCGATGGCGCGTCTGCGTAAGGCGGGCGTGACGCTGCTCAACCAGAGCGTATTGTTGCGCGGCGTGAACGACAGCGCCCGGGTGCTGGCCGATCTCAGCAATGCCTTGTTTGACGCAGGCGTGATGCCCTATTACCTGCACGTGCTGGATCGCGTGCAGGGCGCGGCGCATTTCATGGTGACGGATGAGGAAGCCCGACAGATTATGCGCGAGCTGTTAACGCTGGTTTCAGGTTATATGGTGCCGAAGCTGGCACGCGAGATTGGCGGAGAGCCGAGTAAGACGCCGCTGGATTTGCAACTGCGGCAGCGCTAAAAGGCAGGTGGCGCTACGCTTACCTGCCCTACGAGGTGGGGCGCAGCGCCATCAGCAAGTAAACTCAGTTCGGGCACTTATAGACCTGGCCGCTCATCTGGCTGGCCGTTGGCACGAAGCTGGAGAGCATTCCTTGCGTCGGGCTGCTCACGCCGTAAATCACGTTCCCCCCCATTGCAGCAGCCTGGTTACGCAGGGCATTCGCCGCGCCGCGCATAGAGCCACCTTCTTCACCTTGCTGACCCGACATCCAGTTACTTTGTTCACCGGTGGCCGTGCCTAACAGCTGGCATTCGCTGCCTGGCTTATCTTCCACAAAGCGAACGCCCTGGCCCGCTGCCGACAGTTCATTGCTGGAGCTACAACCCGCCAGCAGCAACGCTGCTCCTACGATCCCTGCACAGACTTTTACGCGCATGTTATTCCTCGTTTTCAATAAGCTGGACAGTAATTGTCCGTGTGTAAATCTTATACCTAAAAGATGACTAAAAGAAAAATCCCCGCGCATTTCTGCGAGCCGGATTCCGTACATCACTCCTCCGACATCTTAAATGAATTCTGATAATGCCCTTTGGGATATCGTGTTTTAGCCCTCGATCGTTTTTAGTGTTGCGACGTACAACTTTTGTACGCGATTAAAACAGGGGGTTTCATGAGTGCATCATCCTCAGGAGAGGAAAAGGTAACATGGGTGGGCTATCTGGCGTTTGTGCTCACCATCGTATTTTTCTCAGGCTTTTTACGCCAAAAATGTATCGAATGGTGGCGCGTGCTGGATTTTACCGTCCTAAACGGCAGCTTCGGTCCGGTGAACGGCGCGCTCACGTTTCGCGGTGAGGGCGGCACGGGGGCGAAAGACGGTTTCTTATTTGCCCTTGAACTGGCGCCTTCGGTCATTTTATCGCTCGGGATCATTGCCGTCACCGAGGGGCTGGGCGGGCTGCGTGCCGCGCAACAGCTGATGACGCCCATTTTGCGCCCGCTGCTTGGCGTACCGGGCGTCTGCTCTCTGGCCCTCATCGCCAACCTGCAAAATACCGATGCCGCAGCAGGGATGACCAAAGAGTTGACCGACGAAGGGGCTATTACCGATCGCGAGCGCGCCATTTTCGCCACCTTCCAGACCAGCGGTAGCGCCATCATTACCAACTATTTTTCTTCCGGCGCCGCACTCTTCACGTTTATTACCGTCCCGGTAATCACGCCGCTGGCCGTCATACTGATGTTTAAATTTGTTGGCGCGAACCTCCTGCGTCTGTGGATCGCTCACATGGAAGATCGTCGTATTCAGGAGGAAAAAATGATCGCCCAGCCGCGTAAAAATATCATGGACATGTTTATCGATGGCGCCCGCCGAGGCTTTACCATCGCCACCACCAGCCTGCTGCCGAACGTGGTTATGGCGTTTGTCATCATTCAGGCGCTCAAGGTGACCGGCCTGCTGGATATTGTTGGCAATATTTGCGAGCCAATTATGGCCCTGTGGGGGCTTCCGGGCGCGGCGGCAACGGTCCTACTGGCCTCGGTGATGAGTATGGGCGGCGGCGTGGGGGTTTGCGCCAGCCTGGTGGCTGCCGGCACGCTCAACGGCCACGATGCCACCGTTCTGCTGCCCGCCATCTATCTGATGGGCAATCCGGTGCAAAACACCGGCCGCTGCCTGGGCACCGCAGGCGTTAACCCGAAGTATTATCCACACATCATTACCGTCTGCGTCATTAACGCCCTGCTCTCAATGTGGGTAATGCAGCTACTCTTCTGAGGAGATAAAAATGGATTTTTCAGTGCTGGAACCCCATCTTTTCCGCAATGTGCACCTTTACGCGCCGGAGGATCGGGGACGTTGCGATCTGCTGATCGCCGGGGGAAAAATCGTCGCGATTGAAAAAACGGATCGCGCAGCAATGCGGCTTAACTGTCCTGAAACCGATCTCGCCGGGGCGGTGGTTTGCCCGGGCTTTATCGATCAGCACGTACACCTGATCGGCGGTGGCGGTGAAGCCGGTCCGCACACCCGGACGCCGGAGGTACGGTTGTCCGCGCTGGTGGCGGCGGGCATCACCTCCGTTGTTGGCCTACTGGGTACCGACGGCGTGACCCGCCATCCCGAATCTCTGCTGGCAAAAACGCGGGCGCTTGAGCATGAAGGGATCAGCGCGTGGATGCTGACAGGCGCATACGGGCTGCCTTCTCCGACGATTACCGGCAGCATCGAAAAGGATGTGGCGCTGATTGATAAAATCATCGGCGTGAAATGCGCGATTTCCGACCACCGCTCTTCCGCACCAGCGAATGACCAGCTCGCGAATATGGCCGCTCAGTCGCGCGTCGGCGGGCTGCTGGGCGCCAAAGCAGGCATATCTGTGTTTCATCTCGGCAACAGCCCGAAGCTGCTGGAGCCCCTGCTTAACATCCTGAAAAACGCCGACGTGCCCCGCACGAAGCTGCTGCCAACCCACGTTAACCGCGACCAGGCGCTGTTCCTCGCCGCGCTGGATTATGCCCGTGATGGGGGCTATATCGACATCACCACCAGCATCAGTGAGCCCATTGATGCCGCCACCGCCATCGCGACGGCCCGTGAATCGCAGGTGCCGTTTAACCGGCTTACGCTCAGCTCGGACGGTAACGGCAGCCAACCGAATTTTGCCGCGAACGGTAATCTGGTGGGCATTGGCGTAGCCGGGTTCGAATCTCTGCCTCAGACGCTGCAGCAACTGGTCAGCCGGTATCACCTGCCGCTGGAGGAGGCGCTTCTGCCGTTTACGCGTAACGTAGCGGAGTTTCTCGGGCTGGAGCATAAGGGGCGGCTCGCGCCCGGATGCGATGCCGATTTCCTGGTGCTGACGGATGACCTGAAGATCCGCGAGGTCTGGGCGAAAGGCCGCCAGATGGTGCGCGAAGGCGCAGCATGCGTGAAGGGAACATTTGAGTAGCGGCAATAAAAAACCCCGGACATTTCTGCCCGGGGTTCGTTCTGAGAGGTTCAGAACAACATGATTACATCATGCCGCCCATACCGCCCATGCCGCCCATACCAGCAGCACCTAAGTCAGGCGCGTCGCCTTTCGGCAGGTCGGTCACCATGCACTCGGTGGTGATCATCAGGCCAGCTACAGATGCCGCGTACTGCAGAGCAGAACGGGTCACTTTAGTTGGGTCCAGGATACCGAAGTCGATCATGTTGCCGTATTCTTCAGTTGCCGCGTTGTAACCGTAGTTACCTTCACCCGCTTTCACGTTGTTCGCAACCACAGATGGCTCTTCACCGGCGTTGGAAACGATCTGACGCAGAGGAGCTTCCATTGCGCGCAGCGCAACTTTAGATACCCAC
>OKVS01000450.1_pt1 | contig 13700 bp, 12 predicted proteins | sample 1606911 | NCBI WGS metagenome assembly OKVS01 (sample SAMN03281016, study PRJEB24777) | human gut metagenome | isolation source: fecal sample PR161 from 1 month old female Malay infant, caesarean... | reverse complement strand
TTTTAATTGTGTTGGTGCTATCATGGCAGCTTCTATGATATTTGGGCTAGAAACAAGTCTTTACTTAAGAATTTTGTTAAATATGTTGGGCTAGCTTACGGTTTGCTTTATCATTTGTCTTTGTGAAAAACTATGTCCTATTGCAATCGCAAGCAGTGGCTGAAAATTTTCTGAATGAGTAGATTGTATATGCAGAGAGAAAGGACTATTGTCCCACTCTCCAAAAAGATGAAATACCAAATTATTTTGACAAATTAACAACAATACAATCATCTACCACTCGGATAGAATCTTTGCTAGGCCAGACATTCATTTCCGCTTGTAAAGCTTTGTGTTTTTCAAAATCTTCTGGTGTAGGATCATTAAAATTTAATCCAAATGTTTTCATATAGAGTAAAGTATTTAAACTAGTATGCACCGAGTTAGGCATGAATTCAAATAATGAGACACCGTTTGTTTCACCTTTTATATTTGAAACATTCCGAGGAGAACGATTTCCATACATTAAAAGTTTATAGGATTCAGGATTCTCAATTTCCATTGAATAAATATTATTTGTAATCATTTCCGCAGTACGTAAATCTTCTTCGGCTGTTAGATACTCAGAATATTCTAGGTTGGTTGTTTCCCGAACTTGAATAAAAGTAAAGAGAATTACTATGCCAACTAATAAATGTTTAAGCACAAAGTTGTATCCCCAGTAAATCATAATAAAGATGAGTAATAATGCTAAAACAGCAGGGAAGTTAGGTACTTCACCTCTAATTGCCGGACGTTTTCCACCTAAAATTGTAAACATGAGTGGAGTGATTAGAATACCTAACAAGGTAATAAAGATGAAGAAAACATTTTTGCGTTTCAGATAGGACATATTAATTAATACAATGACCAGTAAAAGAACACATATCAAAAACAGCGGTGTAAAAAAAGTGTCTCCGACTGTAGGGAAAAATAGTTCTTTGGCGTAATCTTTAATATCATTGATAGAATCTATCAAGGGACGTTTACCCCAAAGAATCATATTATCTAGATAGGAGCTTTCAACGTTTAAAACTTTTTTCGCTAACATCGCCATTAGTTGAGATAGAACGAGAGATGAAATAGCTAGTAGAATAAAATGGCCGATTTTGAAGGCATAGTCTTTAAAAGAAATTTTAAGATCATTTAACTGAGCAAAATACAATGCCATTAAAATTTTGAATAAAATTAAGGTACACGCAAATACAAAGAATGATTGGTACATAGTAAGTGTAAATGTCAGCAACAAAAAGCCGAATAATTTAAAAATTTTATTGGGAATATGGTAAATAGCAATGAGAGAAAGTATAACCAAACAGATACCTAATGAAAATTCAAAATTTTGTAGGACGAAGTAAAATTGTTCGCTAAATAATTGACTGGTTGGAAAAATACTTGGGATAATATATAAATACTTTTTGTTATAAATCTGCTTAGTTGAAAGATCAACATAATAGCACAACAAGATAGTGGCGATAGCAAAGAAAATAATAGCTAACAAATTTAAAAAATAAACATTTACATAGTTGTATGTTAAAAGCTTTAAAGCTACTAATCCTGGTCTACCAATGGAAACCCAATGTTTTAAGTAGCCTCTGTAGTTAGTCATTAAGTGCATAGTATCAATAGCGTAAGTATTGTTAAATAGTTTAATACCATAAGTAGCAAAGACAATTAAAAAGCTGTAGATGGCTAAACCTTTGTTTTCTTTAATAAAATGTTTCATTTTTCTCTCCAATATTGTTTATTTGCTAAAACTTGTAAATTATTTATTGATTTTGATTAGTCTATATATCACACTCCCACCTATAATAAAACCCTAATTAATTATAAAATAGATAAATTATAAGAACTACCTAAATTTGAAAATTATTAAATAAATTGTTTTTTTCTTTAACTACAGATAAGCAACAATTTATTTTAAGTCAAAAACTGTTGACGATATTGTCGAGGTGTCATCTCTTTTTTCTGGAAGAAAAATTTTTGAAAAATAAGAAGGTGAAGAAAAACCTGCTTCAAAACTGATTTCCGTGATGGTTAAGGAACTTTTTCTTAACAGAGAACAGGCTTTTGCAATTTTAAGTTTTGTACATAAATACTAGGATTTGTTTGTTCATAACGCTGAAATAGCTTAAATAAATAGCTACGATCAATGTTATACTCAGAAGCTAATTGACTAATTGAAAGATTGTTTGAAAAATTTTCGTGAATAGCCATTTTAATTTGGTTAAATAATTGTTGGCTTTGATTTTCGTGCTGTGTAACGGAATGATGCTCTAGATAATTCAACAATTGAAAGCTTTCACTTAAACTGCCAAAATGATTATGTTTCTTCGCTTCTTGGTAAATATTTTTAAATAAACTTTCTAATTTCTTATCAACAGTTCCTTTTAAAATACAATTTTCGGTAGTCAGGCCTATTTTTTCTAAATACTGAGACGAAAGATCTCCAACAAAACCGACCCAATGATAGGTCCAAGGATTTTGCCGATTAGGATAATAAATATTGCGACAATTGGCTGGAATCATAAACAAATCGCCAGCGGTAATGTGTTGTTTTTCCATAAAGGGTGTTGAAAAATAACCTTCACCATCGCTACAATAATGCAAAACCCAATAATTAATGGGGGCAAACTCAGTTGGTTTTGTCGGGCGGCATTTTTCATAGCCAGCTTCATAAAGATGAAATTCTTGGCTAATAGGTTGATCATTAATCAGGATGCTGACATTATTTGTAAAAACATTTTGCATGCTATCACCTCTTTATAAGAGTATGTAAAGGCTTTCTAAAAGTCAACATCTTTACAAGAAATAGGCAACATTTTTTATTTTTAAAAAACTGTAAGCGTTTTACAATGTGTGAGTACTAATTAATTTGATAAAGAGAGGATGTAGTAAAATGGCAACACATTCACGGGAACGATTAGGTTCTGTCGCATTGATGCTCATGACTTTTTCAGCGGTTTTTGCCTTTCCCAGCATTGTTAACAACAGTATTCAGATTGGCCTAGCAACTATTCCAGGCTATTTATTCGGCTCTATTTTTTACTTTTTACCATTTATTCTAATGATTGCAGAATTTGCTTCTGCTAATTCTGAAAATGAATCAGGTGTTCACAGTTGGTTGGAATCTGTGTTAGGACCTAAATGGGCATTTTTAGGTGCTTGGTCGTATTTCTTTGTCAACTTGTTTTTCTTCTGTTCATTACTACCGAATACATTGATTTATGGTTCATACGCTTTTTTAGGTCAAAACGTTTTTCAAGGAAACCATAGTACTAAAATAATTGCAGTGATTTCTATTCTGTTATTTTGGTTAATGACATGGGTTTGTATTAAAGGGGTTTCGTGGATTTCGAAAGTGACTAGCTTAGCGGGTGGTGCTCGTTTATTTATGGGCGTGGCTTTTGTGGTTTTAGCCTTTGTCGTCGTGTTTGGTTTTGGCAATGAACCAGCACAAGAGTTTACCACGACGTCAATTATGCCAACTTTTAATTGGACTTTTTCATGACGATGGCGTGGATTTTACAAGCTGTTGGCGGTGGTGAAAGTATTGGTGTATATATTAAGGATGTTAAAGGCGGCAATAAAACGTTTGTCCGCACGATGATTGGTGCAACGATTGCGGTCGGCATCATGTATATTCTTGGAGCTGTTGCTGTAGGTTTGGTAGTGCCAACGGACGTCTTAAAGGAAACTTTTCAAATGGTATTTTGATATCTTTAAAATTTTAGGTACGTATTTCCATATTCCCGCAGCAATGATGGTGCGCTTAGTAGGAATTATCTTATTTGTCGGAAGTCTTGGTTCTTTGGCTCTGTGGACGGCAGCACCAGTTAAAGTATTTTTCTCAGAAATTCCTGATGGGGTCTTCGGTAAGTGGCTAGTGAAAACGAACGAAGAGGGAAATCCAACCAATGCTTTGTTAGTTCAAGGAATTATTGTGACGATTTTAGTTGCTATTCCAGCACTAGGAATTGGAAATATGGATAGCTTTTTTAGAAACGTTAATTAAATGACAGCTTCTACGTCATTAGTGCCTGTCTTGTTCTTGTTAATCGCCTATATTGGGCTTCGTTGGAAAAAAGAAACAATGCCGAGAAGTTTCCGCTTTGGTAATCGAACCTTTGGCTTAATTGCGGGGATTTTCTTATTAGCCATTTTTATCTTTGTATTCTTTATGTCAACTGTGCCGGACCCAAAATTAATCATGGAAGAAATCAATGGCACGTTACCGAAAGGAACCGCTAGTCCACTGGGCATGTTGGCGTATAACATCATTGGGTTAATTGTCTTTATGGGCTTTGCTTGGATTTGTTGGAAACGATATGAAACAAAAGAAAAAAATGAAGTTGGTAAAGGAGAAATGGATTATGAAGACTTGGGAAAATTATAAAGTAGATAGTATTAATCGGTTGCCTGGACGAGCACACTTTTCGAGCTTTCCCTCGAAAGAAACAGCGTTATTAAATGAAAATAAATATACACAAGCATACAAAAATTTAAACGGACGCTGGCATTTTCTTTTTTTAGAAGCGCCAGAATACAGCCCAGAAAACTTTTTTGCGACGGACTTTGATACAAGCCAAATGGATCAAATCACTGTTCCTGGAAATTGGCAAGTCCAAGGATATGGCAAAATGCATTACTCTGATTTATGGTACAATTTTCCCATTAATCCGCCGTATGTACCAACGGAAAACCCAACAGGTATTTACAAACGGACATTTGCTATAGATGAAACATTTCACGATAAAAAAATCATTTTACGTTTTTGTGGCGTAGATTCAGCTTATCATGTTTGGGTGAACGGCCATGAAGTTGGCTACAGTAAAGGTGCACGAAATGAAGCAGAATTTGACATTACGCCTTACGCTAAAATTGGTGAAACAAATGATTTAACGGTGCGAGTCTATCAATGGTCAGATGGTACGTATTTAGAGGATCAAGATATGTGGTGGTTAAGTGGTATTTTTCGTGATGTTGAATTACTCGGTGTACCAGAAAATGGGCTGGAAGATTTCTTTATTATTTCCGATTTAGATGATTCGTATCAAAATGGCCACTTGGCAATTACGGGTAAATTTTGGCAAGACAAAGGACAACAAGTTCAATTGGAGTTGATGGATCAGCAGGGAAAAACGGTTCTTAAAGAGACTGTCGCAGGAAATCAAGGTACGGTTGAATTTTCAGCAAGTTTACCGTCTGTCACTGCTTGGTCAGCTGAAAAACCATACTTGTATCAACTATTTATCACTGTTTTTTCTGAAGGGGAAGTCGTCGAAGTTATTCCGCAAAAAGTTGGTTTCAGAAATATTCATGTATCTGGTGAGACTTTCTTAGTCAATGGTGTGGCCATTAAACTAAAAGGAATGAATCGTCATGATTATAATCCGAAAAATGGTCGAGTGGTTAGTCGTAAAGAAATTGAAAAAGATATTCGTTTAATGAAACAATTTAATATTAATGCCATTCGAACCAGCCATTATCCAGCATCTGCTTATTTCTATGATTTATGCGATGAATATGGAATGTATGTGATTGATGAAACTGATTTGGAATGTCACGGCTTTGAATTAACCGGAGAATATGATTGGATTAGCAACGATCCAGAATGGGAAACGGCTTATGTTTCTCGGATGGTACGGATGATTCAACGGGATAAAAACCATCCATCAATTCTCTTTTGGTCGTTAGGAAATGAATCTGCGTTTGGTCATAACTTTATTGAAATGGCCCGTATTGCCAAAGAAATGGATCCAACACGTTTAGTTCATTATGAAGGTGATTTTGAGGCAGAGGTCACGGATGTCTATTCTACAATGTATACGTGGTTGGAACACCCAACTAGAGAATTACTGATGAATACGATTATTGAAAATTCAAAAAAACCGCATATTTTATGTGAATATTGTCATGCGATGGGGAATGGCCCTGGGAATTTAAAAGAATACCAAGAGCTATTTTATGCTCATGATAAATTACAAGGTGGCTTTATTTGGGAATGGTTTGACCATGGCATTGAATCGGTGACAGATAGCGGTGAAGTTTATTATCGTTATGGCGGCGATTTCGGCGATGATCCAAGTAACAAAGATTTTTGTATTGATGGGATGTTGATGCCTGACCGTACGCCATCTCCTAGCTTGTATGAATACAAAAAAGTCATTGAACCCATTACAACTAGCGCTATTGACGTTCTGTCAGGTGAATTCTCATTATTGAGTCGGTTTGACTTTGAAAACTTGGCTATCTTTAAGCTGGTTTATACAATTACTGAAGATCAAACAGTGATTCAATCAGGGACAGTAGCAGTGCCAGCAATTGCTGCTAGAGCAGAAGGAAGACTGCACTTACCTTATCATTTAGATTTTCCTAAAAAGGCAGGAGCCGCCTATTATTTAACTCTTTCATATCAATTGAAAGAAACGACCGCCTATGCATCTGCTGGTCATGAATTAGCTACCGCACAGTTTGAATTGCCAATTGCAACACCAGGGATTGAGATCACACCAGTTGGCTCGCTGATGGCAAAGGAGATTGGCCCTCATTTATACATTGAAGGATCAAACTTTTCAATTAATTTTGATAAAGTGAAGGGCGCCTTAACGAATGTGACACGAGATGGTAAAAAATTATTGCATAAAGGGCCGAGATTTACATTTTGGCGGGCACCGATCAGTAATGATATGGAAATTATTGATGAAATGAAGAAGAAATATTTCTTACATTTAGAGCATGAAATTGTCCGTTCTTTTGAGTGGAAAAAAGTTGATGATTTTATCCAAGTCATCGTAAAAACAATTAACGGAACGACTAACAGTGCTTGGCATTATCAATGTACCTATCAGTATTTAATTGCACCAAATGGCGAAATTTTCTTCGACTTAAAAGGTAGTCCTGCTGGTAAAATTGAAAATGCGCCAGATATGTTACCACGTTTGGGTGTGACTCTCCATTTAGACAAGTCTCTATCAGAAGTAAAATATTTCGGTAAAGGGCCGAGAGAAAACTATGTAGATTCACAAGAAGCTGGTTTACTTGGCGTTTATGAGGCTACAGTGGCGGAAATGTTCACTAATTATGTTGTTCCACAAGCCAATGGTAACCACATGGCGACTAAATGGTCCGCATTCACGGATGATCGCGGCCAAGGGGTAGTAGCAACAGCGGCTGATTCATATAATTTTAGTGTTTCTTATTTTGAAGAACAAGCGCTAGATGTTGCTAAGCATACCAATGAATTACAAGAAAGTGAGTATGTTGTTTTAAATATCGATTACAAACAAAACGCCCTAGGTAGCTACTCTTGTGGCCAGTGGCAATTAGAAAAATACCGGACTACGTTTGAAGAATTCCAATTGGCATTCCGCTTAACACCTTTTAATAATAAAGAGATTCAAGCAGCGGATGTCGCACATGAACGAGTAAAACGACCAACAATTTCTTAAATAAAAGCTCAGAACAGTGCACTTCTTTCTCCTGTTCTGAGCTTTTTTAATGAAATTATCAGAAATTATTGCTTTTTTTTCATAGAAACAAGCAAACTATTTTGTTATCTAATAAAAGTAGTCCATAATAGTAACATAGCGAATTATTCGCTAGATAAAGCATTTAGGAGGAATTATTTTATGCATACTTTATGGGTTTTAATCGTTGGTGCTGTTATCGGTGCTATCGCTGGCGCACTTACAAGCAAAGGTCAATCAATGGGTTGGATTGCGAATATCGTTGCCGGTTTAGTTGGTTCATTTATCGGAGAAAAAATCTTAGGTAGCTGGGGTCCTCACGTAGCAGGTATGGCAATTGTGCCATCAATTATTGGGGCAGTAATTTTAGTTGCTGTGGTTTCATTCTTCTTCGGACGAAAAAATAGCTAATTAAGTAAATAATTGTTTAATTAGTTAAAGGCACCAAGTCTCACGAATTTCGTGAAACTTGGTGCCTTTTTTTATTTTCTCGTTAATTTTACGACAACTTCACAACGAGCGGTTTGTGGAAACATATCAACAGATTGTAAATAGTCTACTTGATATACTTTGGCTAATTGAACTAAATCACGTGCTAACGTGGATACATTACAAGAAATATACACCATTTTCTTAGGTGGTTGTTTCAAAAGGGCCGTTAATAATTTACGATCCAAACCAGTCCGTGGGGGATCAACTACAATGGCATCAGGTTTAAAGCCTTCTTTGAACCATTTAGGTAATAAGTCTTCAGCTGTTCCAACAGCATAATGTGTGTTCGTAACACCAAGTCGTTTTGCATTGAATCTAGCATCGTCAATTGCGGCGGGAATGGTATCCATACCACGAACTTGATGCGCTTGTTTCGCTAAACTTAAGCCAATGGTCCCGACGCCACAATAAGCATCAACAACAGTTTCGTTTGGTTGTAAATCTAAGGCCTTGATTCCTTCATTATAATAAAACTTCCGTTTGTTCTGGATTCAATTGGAAAAATGCTCGCGGCGATAAATCAAAGACAACGTCGTTAATGTGTTCTTCAATGCTTTCTTTGCCCCATAAGTGAAGGGTATCATCACCCATTACTAGAGAGGCTTTTTTTATTTTGGACATTTTGCATAATAGAAACAACTTCTGGTAATTGTTCATTAATTGCGCGAACCATTTTTTCTTTTTGTGGAAATTTCTGCGATTGTGTAATGAAAACTACTTGGACTTCGCCAGTTTGGATGCCCACTCGAACCATTAATGTTCGAAAGATACCACTATTTTTACGTTCATCATAAATTGGTAATTGAAAGTCATTCAATAAATCAACTAATGTATTCATCACCTTGGTTGTCGCAGGCTGTTGGACCAAACAGTTATCAATCGGTACTAATTGATGTGAATCAGCTTGATAGAGACCAGCTTCTACTTGGCCATCGATTTGGCGTAATTGGAATTGGGCTTTATTTCGATAATTCCAAGGATTCTCCATCCCAATTGTTTTTCGTAGTTCATAGTTTTGATAATTGGCTGGTTTAAATTTGTTAAGTGCCTGCTTTAATAAATCTTTTTTAAAGTCTAATTGTGCTTTGTAGGCTAAATGTTGTAGTTGGCAGCCGCCACATGTTTCATAGACAGGACAAGGAGGGACCACGCGATCTTTAGCAGCTTTTTTGACAGATTGAAGGGTTCCTTCAGCAAATTTGGGTGTAACATTTGTGATCGTGGCAGTCACTTCTTCTTTCGGTAGCGCCCCAGGAACGAAAATAATTAATTTTTTATAATTAGCCGATACCTTCGCCATTAATTCCTAATCGTTTAATTTTTAAAGAAATTTGTTGGCCTTTTTTTACTATGTTGTTGGGTCATATTCTTTCATCCTTAGTCATCTCACATTTTTCACTTTCCTCCCTATTTTAGCATCATTTTTATTTTATTTGGCTTCCAATGGATTCTATGGTATAGTAGAATATTATGTTCTGATTTAGAGGGGCAGGAGAATAAGATGACAACAATCACACGAATTAGTAAAGATAAAGGTGAATTTTATCTACTTTGGCTATCTTCAGGCGAAAAACTGCGTGTCTCGGAAGATATTTTAGTACGGCAGCGTCTGCTAAAAGGCCAAGAGTTATCAGATACTTTAATAGAAGAAATAAAAAAAGCCAGTTCTTATGATGTCGGGTTACAAATGGCGATGAATTATTTAAGCTATCAATTACGTTCAAAGAAAGAGATTTTTACTTATTTAAAAGAGAAAGAAATTGTACCTGAAGATCGAGTAAAAATCGTTCAACGTTTAGAAGAGCTGCGGTTGTTGGATGATGCAATTTTTAGTGAAAGTTACGTACGGACAGCTATGCGAACCAGTGATAAAGGACCACGAAATGTGGCACAACAATTAAAGCAAAAAGGCATTAGTGAAGAAGATATTCAGCATGGCTTGACCTTTTATACGTTAGATGAACAACTTAATGTTGCCACAGCAACTGCAGAAAAAGCCATGAAACGCTATCGAACTAAAAGTTTTAAAGATGCACTTCAGAAAACGCGTCTGCATCTGATGCAAAAGGGCTTTACAAATGAAATCATTGATCTAGCTTTGGAATCTTTAGCTTTTGAAAAGGACGAAGAACAAGAACAACAAGCGTTAAACAAGGAAGGCGAACGTTTATGGCGTGCTAATCAGCGATTTGATTTTTCTAAAAAGTCCAAAAAGTCAAACAAAGCTTATTCCAAAAAGGGTTTGACTATGATTTGATTCAGCAATTTATTAGCGAAAAGGAAGTAGAACATGACGAATAAAGAGCCTTGGGAGGCGTGGAGTCCCGAAAAAGTTAGTTTATTCCAGGAAGATTTTTTAGCTTGGTATGAACGAGAAAAACGCAATTTACCTTGGCGAGCGAATACAGATGCATATCGTATTTGGATTTCTGAAATTATGCTACAACAAACTCGCGTAGATACAGTCATTGATTATTTTTATCGATTTATGGAATGGTTTCCGACGATTCAAGATTTAGCGGAAGCGCCAGATGATAAGTTGTTGAAAGCTTGGGAAGGGTTAGGCTACTATTCACGAGCACGTAATTTAAAAGTGGCAGCGCAACAGATTGTTTCAGAATTTGGTGGAAATGCCTGATACAATCGAAGATATTCGGAGTTTAAAAGGAATCGGTCCTATACGGCTGGTGCGATTGGCAGTATTACCTTTAATCTCCCCGAACCAGCAATTGACGGTAACGTCATGCGGGTAGTGAGCCGTTTATTTGAAATTGATGCAGATATTGCAAAAGCGAGTAGTCGTAAAGTATTTGAAGCGGCGATGCTTAAAATCATCGATCGTGAGCGTCCAGGGGATTTTAATCAAGCCTTAATGGATCTAGGCTCAGCCGTCTGCACCCCAACTTCCCCTAAGTGTGAAAGCTGTCCGCTTCAGCAATATTGTGCGGCCTATCAGGCAGATAAAATGACCGCTTATCCAGTCAAATCAAAAAAAGTTAAGCCGAAAGATGTGTATTATGTCGGCACTATTATTGAAAATAAAAAGCAAGAATTTTTATTAGAACAACGACCTGAAACCGGTTTGTTAGCTAATATGTGGCTGTTTCCGATTGAAGAAATTAGCAAAAAACAATTTCAACAATTGCAAAAACTGGCGCAACCAGTAGAAACGGAAAAACAATTAACTTTAGAGTTAGAGCCTGTAACAGAGCCTTTGGTCGCTGAAGAACCTGTCAACTTTTTTACGGACTATGAAACAGTTGTCTGGCAAAAACGTGCCTTAGGCGAAGTCGTTCATATTTTCAGTCATTTAAAATGGCATATCTTAGTCTTTTATGGCCGAAATACAGGCGAATTAGCCACACTAGAGTCGCAGCGATGGGTAGCAGCACAACAATTTTCGGACTATGTTTTTCCAAAACCACAGCAAAAAATGGTGGAATTGTTCAAAAAAGAACACAAAAATAAATAACAAAAAAGAGAGGCTTTTAAACAAACAAGCCCCTCTTTTTTGTTTCCTCTAGGTTATACCCCTATATAAATTCTGCTATGTTTAGTTTTGAAGGGGACTGGTAAGATAGACTTGTCTCTTGTCTGCTTAGAGGAGTAGTAATGATGGTGGAGACTTTTTAAGAGAGAGGAAGTACAGCCAATGAGTAGGAAGCGAAAAATCAGCTTAATTAGTTTAGTCATCATTTTGGTTTTTGTCACAGTCGGCTCAGCATACTTTGCTGTAGCGGGTAGCTATTTAAAGAAAACAATTGATAAAGGCTATGTTCCCATAAAAAATGATTATACTGAAGCGCAAAATAAAGATAGTCAATCGTTTTTGGTCATGGGTCTAGACAATACAATTGAACGGAAATTAGGCACAACTAGGACTGATGCTATGATGGTGATTACCGTGAATAACAAGACGAAGAAAATAACCTATTTAAGTTTGCCACGGGATAGTTTTGTTCAAATTGATGCAAAAAATTACCAAGGGATGCAACGAATTGAAGCCGCCTATACCTACGATGGACCAACAGCTTCTGTTAACACAGTTGAGAAATTATTGAATATTCCAATCAATCATTACGTTGTGTTTAACTTTTTATCTTTTATTAAGTTAATTGATGCAGTTGGCGGCATAGATGTCAATGTCAAGCAGGCGTTTGATGGTGTCACCAAAGACGGGCCAGGATCCATTCATTTTGATGCAGGGAAACAGCATTTAGATGGTACGAAAGCTTTATCTTATGCCCGTGAAAGACATAGCGATAACGATATTATGCGTGGATTCCGACAACAAGAAATTATTCAAGCAGTTGAAGACAAGTTGAAATCTGGTCAATCAATCATGAAAATAATGGACATTATTGATTCGTTAAATGGAAACATTCAAACTGATGTGGATTCCAATGAATTGACTCATTTAGTCAAAGAAGGCTTGACTTGGACCAATTATGATAAACAACAGCTTTCTTTTGACTGGCGCACTTTTAGTAATGAAGGGCGCAGTATGGTTGAACTATATCCAGATAGTATTGAAAATGTCCGTCATCAATTACGCGTGTCTTTAAATTTAGAAAAGCCAGATGAACGAGATCAAGACGGCTATGTCTTCCATACGAACGGTGAATTTTTATATCAAAGTGATTATACCGTTCAAGATGAAGCAGCTGAGGAAAACGAAATGACTTCCATCAACGGCAATACGTATATTGGTGTTCCTGGCAATACACAGACTGGCCCGTTGCCATCAGTTAAAACGGAAAATGGCTTTATAAAATAATTTATTTTCCAAGTCTAGAAAATCCGAACATAACAGATTAAGTAATCCGATTACTTATTATTCTTCTAAGGAAAAAACGAAGGATTTTAGCAAGAAAACAGCGTATCATTTGATATAAACCCAACATTCCCTTTATAATGAAAGTAACAAGCAAATTTTTGTTACTTAGAAGGGGAAGGGAGCAAGGAGTTATGTTTAGTTATACAGATACCATTTTGTCAATTATGCAAAGAATTGAAGTATACAACGAAATTTTCAAAGCCATCTCTAAAGAAGTTCAAGAATACGGTTGTAATCAGGCTGCACATCGGAGAGGCCGTGACACTTATATGTTTTGCCGAAATAATGTGAATCGTTTTTTTACAGAAGAAATGATGTTTCGTAAAAATTTAGAGCCGTATTATGATAAAGAAGCAACGAAAAATCTTGCTAGAAGGATTAGATACGTATAAAGAAGGAGTATTTTTCTGGTTAGAGGCATTAAGTGAATCTTGCCAAGTGACAGATGAATTGAAATATCAATTAGGAATCCGCCAAAAAGAATCCTCTTATTTATTAATTAATCAAGCTTGTAAAGAAGCCTGTGAGGGCATTCAAAGCGCTCATAGTGTTCATAAGATGTAAAAAGTTAGGGATAGCTGTCAATCTGGCAGTTATCCCTAACTTTTTTATTTCAATATCATCTGATATGCATAACGTTCGCCATCGTTAACATCTAAAATCACGTCACCTTGATAAACAAAGCCAGCTTTTTTAATCAGGTGTTGCATGGCGAAATTTTGTGGATGTGTATCGATTCGAATATCAGTAGCACCTTGCAAACGAGCGGCTGTAACCAGTGAGCGCAAAAGCACCAAAGCCAGTCCTTGACCTTGAAAGGAACTTTTTAAAGCAACACGATGAATTGCTGTATACGTAGTTTGAGAATGAGGTTGCCAAGAACC
>OKVS01000448.1_pt1 | contig 13754 bp, 17 predicted proteins | sample 1606911 | NCBI WGS metagenome assembly OKVS01 (sample SAMN03281016, study PRJEB24777) | human gut metagenome | isolation source: fecal sample PR161 from 1 month old female Malay infant, caesarean... | reverse complement strand
TGCTGGGAGCCCAGCCATTTCCCGGATGTCGCGTTAAGGAGCGCAGGCGGCAACGGGGCTTCAGTTAACGACACAGTGTGTGACGAGGAAATGAGATGATGCAGATGTTCAAATATCCGCAGGGAGAAGGGGGCCTCTTTGGCCGCATTGGATGCCAACTTACCGCCGTTCATCGGTCCGTCTTACCCTTTTATTTACGCCTTACCCCCTTGCTAAGCAGGTTTGTTACCCGGTCTTTGTGCCCGCAAACTGTCGTCGGCATGGGGGGAATGCGTCATGGCTGCTAATCTTCCTGCAGAAAACGCCGCTCAGGCGGGGAAACCGCGTCTGCGTAAATCGCTCAAACTGTGGCAAGTGGTAATGATGGGGCTGGCTTATCTAACCCCCATGACGGTGTTTGATACCTTCGGCATCGTTTCCGGCATCAGCAATGGCCACGTTCCGGCCTCGTATTTGCTGGCGCTGGCTGGAGTGCTGTTCACCGCCATCAGCTACGGCAAGCTGGTGCGCCAGTTCCCGGAAGCGGGTTCGGCCTACACCTATGCGCAAAAATCGATTAACCCGCACATCGGTTTTATGGTCGGCTGGTCCTCGCTGCTCGACTATCTGTTCCTGCCGATGATTAACGTCCTTTTGGCGAAGATCTACCTCTCCGCGCTGTTTCCGGAAGTGCCGCCGTGGGTGTGGGTGGTGACCTTTGTCGCCATTCTGACCGCGGCGAATCTGAAAAGCGTTAACCTGGTGGCCAACTTCAATACCCTGTTCGTGCTGGTGCAGATCTCCATCATGGTGGTGTTTGTGATTCTGGTGGTACAAGGGCTGCATAAAGGCGAGGGCGTTGGCACCGTCTGGTCTCTGCAGCCGTTTATCAGCGAGAATGCGCATCTGATCCCGATTATTACCGGCGCGACGATTGTCTGCTTCTCGTTCCTCGGCTTTGACGCCGTTACCACGCTTTCTGAAGAAACCCCGAATGCCGCGCGGGTGATCCCGAAGGCCATCTTCCTTACCGCGATGTACGGAGGCATTATTTTTATCGTCGCCTCGTTCTTTATGCAGCTGTTCTTCCCGGATATTCATCGCTTTAAAGATCCGGACGCCGCGCTGCCGGAAATTGCGCTGTACGTGGGCGGCAAGCTGTTCCAGTCGATTTTCCTGTGCACCACTTTTGTTAATACCCTGGCATCGGGCCTGGCGTCACACGCCAGCGTGTCGCGCTTGCTGTACGTGATGGGCCGGGATAACGTCTTCCCGGAACGCATTTTCGGCTATGTGCATCCGAAATGGCGTACCCCGGCGCTGAACGTGATTATGGTGGGCATCGTTGCGCTGTCGGCGCTGTTCTTCGACCTGGTGACCGCGACGGCGCTTATCAACTTCGGCGCGCTGGTGGCCTTTACCTTCGTTAATCTCTCGGTATACAACCACTTCTGGCGGCGCAAGGGGTATAACAAAACCTGGAAAGATCGCTTCCACTATCTGCTGTTGCCAATGGTCGGCGCCCTGACCGTGGGGGTGCTGTGGTTGAACCTCGAGGCGACCTCGCTGACGCTGGGTCTGGTGTGGGCCGCGCTGGGATTGCTTTATCTGACCTACCTGACCCGCCGTTTCCGTAAACCGCCGCCGCAGTTTGACGCGACGAAAGCGGAGCAGGCCTGGGAGTCGTAATTTGCCGTTACCACGACAACAAGGCAGGCAAGCCTGATGTCGAATAAGAGCTCCATGTTTATCATGGAGCCCTTTTTAATGACTTGAATATCTGCTTTTACCCCATCTTTTGTTTTTTTGTCGACTTTAAATGAACGGGTTTTATTTCCGCTGTGAATATAATGGGCCGGTAATATTATATATTATGGGGTAATAAACTTATATTTTAATTTTGTGTTGCTGGGCGTATTATTTTTGGTCAGTGCTGTTTTATCAAAAGGATATTTGGGTATGACAGAACAAACTAAAATAATTCAATTACAGGATACATTAAACCGTTATTTGCTTTACTTTCCGCGAAGCAAAAGTACGGCTGTCGATGTGCATTCTTTTATAGGCGAAGAGACGCTCAGCAAACCGTATCGGTATACCATCCGTTTTTCCAGTGCCGATGACAATATCCCCGCCGGAGCTGTTCTCAATCAGATCGCGCAGTTTTATCTTCGGGCACCTAATCCGAACGCGCGTTGGCAGAGCGAGGCAGCCTGGTTGCTGGTACGCCAGATTAACGGCGTTATAACACAATTTACCCGCCTGAAGTCGTCCTCAGATGAGGCGCTTTATGAGTGCGTGCTGGAGCATGAGCTTGCGCTGCTGGATAAAAATTATCGCTCAGCGGTGTATACGGATGTCACCGTGCCGGAAGTGGTTACGCAACTCATGAAAAATAGCGGCTACTTCAAAGGCTATAATATCGATTTCGACAGGCTGAGTTACACCTACCCTCGAAGGGAAATGATTATTCAGTGGAAAGAAACGGATCTGCAGTTTATTCGTCGGCTGTTGGCTGAAATTGGCATCTGGTTTCGTTTTGAGAATCACTATAAGGTTCAGACGGAAATCGTGGTGATTTTTGCTGACTCTGACAGTCGATACATTTACCGCGATAAAAAACTCCCCTACGTCCGCTATTCCGGGATGACCAGCTATGACGAGTATGTGACCGATCTGGAAGAGCAGCACTCGCTGATTCCTGAACAGGTATTAGTACGCACCTACAACTATCGCGATCCGTATTCTCCACAAGCTATTAAAACCATTATCAATAATGATATCCCGGAGGGGATTACGTCCGGGGAGAGTATCACTACGCCGATCATTACCTCGCAGACGGCGATTTTCACGCAACAGAAGCTGAGACGGCCACGTTTTACGCCCGCCTACGCTATGAACGTCTACTGAATGAGCAGAGCCGGCTCAGTGCAACAACCAGCGATCCGGAGCTGCGGCCTGGCGTTATGTTTCACCTTACTGGGCCGGTACCAGACGGCTTCAAACCGGGTTTTTTGATTACCACCATGACGATTACGGGCAGTCGAGCCCGGCATTATCACGCGCAGCTCGCCGGCATTCCGTATCTTTCAGGATACAACTTTCGACCGGAGTATCTGTCGCGACCTGTCATTGCCGGTACGGTGCCCGCGCGGGTGGCCTCTATCGGAAGGGATAAAACGTATGCCGGGGTGGATGCCAGGGGGCGTTACTGCGTGAAGTTTGATTTTGATCTCAATGAAAAACGCAGCGGCTTTGAAAGCGCACTCGTCCGGCTGGGCAGGCCTTACGCCGGCGACACTTACGGTTTTCATTTTCCGTTGCTGGATGGGACGGAAGTTGCCATTGCCTTTGAAGGTGGCGACCCGGACAGGCCTTTCATTGCGCATGTGATGCATGACGGCGCTCGCCCCGATCTGGTCACAAACCGTAATGATACCCGCAATATTATCCGCACGGCAGCGCTGAACAAAATCCGTCTGGAGGACCGCCGGGGTAAGGAGCATATCAAGATTTCGACGGAGCACGGCAAGGGGCAACTCAATCTGGGCCACCTTGTCGATGCGGAAGGAAAAAAACGCGGGGAAGGGCTGGAGGCCCGTACCGATGACTGGATGGCTTTGCGTGCGGCAAAGGGGGTGATGATCACCACGCAAGCGCAGCCGCGGGCCCAGGGGCAGCAGTTGGATATGACCGCCGCGATTACGCAACTGGAAAAAGCGCTCTCGCTGGCAATGACATTGCAACAAAGCGCACTAACGGCCGGCGCCAGTAATGTGGATACCGATCGGCAAAATATGCTCGGCCAGACGCTGAATAGACTCAGCGGTGCAGCTCTGCTGACCTATGGCGGGCAAGGACAGGCGCATGTGACCCCGGAAAGTCTGCAACTGTCCGCCGGACAGGATGTGATTACGACGGCAGGTCGTCACGCCAGTATGAACGTGATGAAGAAATTCTCGCTGGCCGTGGGCGAAAAACTCTCATTGTTTGCCCGCAAGCTAGGTATTCAGATGGTTGCCGGCGCCGGGGATATCACCACGCAGGCGCAGCGCGGCGCCATACATATGCTCTCTCAGCAGGATTTTACGCTAACCAGTACGGACGGGAGACTGCATGGCAGCGCCAAACAGGGCATACAACTGGTGTGCGGAGGCGGCGGGATCCGTATCAGCCCTGATGGCCAGGTTGAGATTTTCTCTCCTGTCGGGGTCGATATTAAAGGGCCGAATCTCAGGTATCTGGGGCCAGAAAGCGCGCAGGTGCAAGCACCTGCCTTTGATAAAGGAACCTTTACGCGTCGCTATCAACTGCATGCTTCTGACGATCCGGAACAGGTTCTGGCGAATCGTCCTTTCAGGCTCAAGAGCTCAACCGGCGAAGTGCTCGAGGGCGAGACGGACAGCAATGGTTGCTCTCCATTGCTCGATTCGGCCGATCTTGATTCGTACAAACTGGAGGTACTGTAATGGCTGGCGAGAAAAAGAAGCCGTATTGCCCGCGTATTGTGTCTGAGAATGATGTGGGAGTGCATAAATCGCTGGGGCTGGAGGCGCAGACCTGCAGGGTTGGCATTCCCCGACCGATGCCGGGGATAGTGATTTTGGTCCATGGCGTGAACGACGTCGGCGAGGCGTACCAGAATCAGGAGAAGGGGATTATTGCCGGACTGAAGAAACGGCTTAATCGGCCGGATTTTTACGCCCACGAATGGAAAGACTACAGAATCACCGTTCCCGGCCGTTCCCCCATCATCCCGTTCTATTGGGGGTATAAGCCTGTCACGCGTGAAGAGTACATGGGCGATCAACAGCGTTACCGGAATGAGGTCAGCAAGCTACAAGACAGCGCGCACCTGCCGTTTGACGCTTACCAGGAAGATAACGCCGATAAGAAAGCTGAACTGGGTAACGATGGCAAAGGTAGGTTTAAGTACCAGAACGACAACTTTAAAAATGCCCTTGATGTTAACTTTGCCAAAGGGGGCGGGACGTTCGCGAACGCCACAACGAACATCCCGGATATGCTCGGACCGGGTGCGGGAGGGGTAGCGCTAGCCGCAGCTGGATTTAGCACGCTGTACATGAACGGCGGTGATTTTACGCACCCTATTTTCCCTAATCCACATCGTATTTATCAGTTTTTTGCCGCGCAACGTCTGGCCGATTTAATCCTGACAATCCGACGTGATCTGACGACGGCAAATGATGTAATTAACATCGTCGCGCATAGTCAGGGTACGATCATCACCATGCTGGCAAATATGCTGGTAAAACAGGCCGGATATGATCCAGTTAACTGTGTCATTTTGATCCATTCGCCGTATTCGCTGGAAGGGCGTCTGAGTGAAGATATTCAGCCCGGGCACCACCAGACGGATAACGCCCGGCAAACGACCTTTAAAAATTTTTGTGCGTTGATGGCAACTCAGTACAAAGGAGGTGAAATATCAGAAGCTAACCTGCTGGCAATGGAAGGGGCCTGTACGTTACGAAAAGCGTCAGATAGCCCACTGCGGCAGGATGAAAAGTACCGTCGGGACAATAATGGCAAGGTCTATAACTATTTCTGTCCAAACGATGGCACGGTATCGCTGAAGAATATTCAGGGAATTGGCTGGCGGGGGATCCCCAGGAACATAGCCAGTGCTATTCCCAATCTGTATCAACGGGTGTTCTATCAGCATGGGCAGACCGGAATCGCCCCGACCGGAAAGCCTTTTGAGTTACCGCCATCACACAAAGGGGATGCGGAATATAGCTCTCTCACCAACACGGCTTATACCGCGCATGATGTTGTCGTTAATGGAGAAGAACTGCCGCAGCCGTTCGTCTTTAAACTGCAGGGGCAGGATAACCATCCGGACAATGATCCGAAAACGAGCGATAAACCGTATACCGCGTATATCGATCCGGACAGTCCGGATGCCTATATCTCCTATTCAGCAAAAGCCTACGCTATCAAACGAACTCGCAGCGCCACCTATTCGCTTAGCCGTTACGCAAGCCTGAGTTGGCGCCCTGGCCATATTCTGACGGCGGATGAGCTGAAAATGGAAAGCTATGAGCGAAAGGTAGAAGTTATTCATGGTGAGGTCATTGGAACGAAAGACTTTTCTCAACTTACGCTGACATGGCTTAAACCTCGCGAAGAGCTTGAAAACGAATGGCAGAAAGCCGACCCGGTGGGTTACAGCCAGCACTCATCGATCGTTATGAGCGAATTTGCCCCATCCCATGCTATGGCGTTTGACCTGGCAATTGGTCCATGTCGTTCATTTGACTATAAAGCGGGTAAGTTCTGGGAAGATCTACTGCATCGTGCAGACTGGCGCGATCCTTTGAATAAATACCCTCAGGCTAAAGAATACTACCAGAATGGAAAGTTAAACCTTCAGGAAACGAAATTCTACATGAACAAGCCTGACGAGATATTGCCGAAAGGGGATTTTGGGGTAGTAAACGAATTTAACAATGCGACCAGGGTGAGGCCATCCCGCGACCTGGCTGCCGGTAATCAGGAAGTGGCAAACCTGCAGTGGGAGATGCCGAAACCCAAAAGTGACAGGGAACTGGGTATCGGAAACCAACGGTCAGCGCTCGATATCTAGGGAATATTTATGAAGCAGAGATACACATCAGGGACTGTTCTGGCGGCCATACTTATGGTCGTTGGATGTCAGGCGCAACAGCTGCCGACGCAGGTCATTTATCGTTTCGATGACCACCGTTATCTGGAGCTGAAAGGCTGGGATTGTGAGGGCGAACTCTGGTACACGGATACACTGAGGGGGATTCACACCGAACCAGTTAGCCAATTTTACAGAATATATACTAAAAATTTATTCATCCGTCTGAGCGTTACATTGCGCTGCCAACTTGGGATTCCGCGGGGTTTATAGTGTCAAAGGACTACGGAAAAACGTGGTATCCATCCTCATTTGCTCCCAGAGAAAATGAGCCAAACGGTGATTCGTCCCCCCATATGATGACCTTATCTCTTTCACCGTCGTCAACGATCAGGGTTTTTTTGCAGACCAGGCACCGACTGTATATGTCGTCCAAACCGTTCGACGATCCACGTCTGGCGGCTGGTGGCCCGGGTATCCAATATGTCATTGAAGGGGAAACTCACACTATTACTCCGCAATCCCCGGGGCCTTCGTGGGGTATGGATTACATAACGAAGCAAGGACTTGAGAACGATACGGCAAAATTCCACACCAACTACCAGGGGGCTACCCGACAGAGTACCCGAAGTAAAAGGCTATACCGGTTGGGATCATATGCGTTGTGATATGGATGCGGGGAGATAGCCATGAAAGGATTATTCACCGCTCTGGCGGCCATGCTTATGGCCGTTGGATGTCAGGCGCAACAGCCGCCGACGCAGGTTATTTATCGTTTCGATGACCACCGCTATCTGGAGCTGAAGGGTGGGGCTGTGAAGGCGAACTCTGGTACACGGATACACTGAGGGGGGATTCATACCGAGCCGGTAAGTCAGTTCTATCGAATTTTTACCAAAAAATTTATCCACCCTTCTGATCGCTATATTGCTATTCCTAACTGGGAAATAGATGGGTTTATTGTCTCGAAAGATAACGGTCAAACCTGGAGTCCTGTCGGATATTCGCCGGGTTATAACGAGCCGGATGGGATGAATTCTCCCCCTCGAGATGATGTTCTCTCTTTCACCGTCGTCAACGACCAGGGTTTTTTGCAGACGAAGCACCGACTGTATATGTCGTCCAAACCGTTCGACGATCCGCGTCTGGCGGCTGGTGGCCCGGGTATCCAATATGTCATTGAAGGGGAAACTCACACTATAACCCCCCAGTTTCCAGGTTGGTCATGGGGGATGGTTTATATGACCAAACAAGGACTTGAGAACGATACGGCAAAATACCACACCAATTACCAGGGACTCCCCGACAACGTGCCCGAAGTAAAAGGCTACACCGGCTGGGATCGTATGCGTTGTGATATGGATGCAGGACGTTAAGGGAGCAAAAATAATGAAAGGTGTCATTAGGTTAAATGATCTGCTGGTGGGCGGAGGAAAAGTGATCACATCATCCGGTGCTGAATTTATGGGAGCCCCTGTCACCCTAAAAGGTGACAAAGTTCAGTGTGCTACGCACAAAGGGACTTTCGGTATTACTGAGTGCCACCCCTTTTGGACGATGAACGGTCGCGGTGTGGTGGTGGATGGCTGTAAAGCTGAATGTGGATGCGCGATACGAACGACGCTACAAACTGCGGGAGCGGTGTAATGGAATGGTGGCTATATTCTGAGCAGGAAGATATTCAGGATGAGATGCCTGTATTGGCTGTCGTGATGATTTATGTAGCGCTTATCGCGGTATGCCTGTTTATACAGGCGCTAGTCTGGCCTGAAAATAAACCGGTCACGTGTGAGTTCTTCATTCCTTCCGTATTCCTTCCTGCCTGTGTTTTGACCACGATATTGTTCTTCGTGAAGATGGTATTGAGTGCGACAGTGTGTTACGCAGAAATACGCAAATATATTGCCAAATCCTGGGAGGTGGAGCTTAAAACCTATGCCCGAAAAAATATCGCGCTAGCCGCCTGGACTACTCTAACCCCTTTAGAACAGCCTGCGCTCAATATGCTGAAACTGGAGGGAGAGTTTCCGTTAGCGCCGAAAACCCCTCTCAGGATAGAAATTGAAGATCTTTTCGAGCAGACCCGTAATGAGCAAATTTTCACGAAATTGCTTACCCCAATGGCTATGATGTTGAACGGTAATAATTACCGCGGAATTGAAATTATCGTCTGGGTACGTGGGGGAGATAACTTCTGTGTAGATGCATTGAGGAGGGTGCTGGAGCATCTGAATATCCCTAACGCCAACGCCTGTGAAATCGAATACCTTACCGAGTGTCCGGAGTACGGCATGGTGGATAAATGGATCGCTGCGCCCGATGACAACGTCATTAACCGAATCGTCATTACTGTCGATATGCATGAAGAAGATAGCGATTCTAAAAGCATGGAAAGCGCCTGTGCGTTTTTGTTCACTAATCACTATGTCAGAGGAGCAGGCGAAAAGCCGGTATATCTTTATCAGCCGATGTCCGGCGTTACTGATGTAGAAGAAAAGATGCCGGTCTATCTGGAGGTTAAGTCCGTTATTGCACCTAAAACACTGTGGTATACAGGATTGTCCAGAGTGGATAAATACCCATTATTGCAGGCGTTAGATGCAAAAAATCTGGCGTCAGAACGCCTGGATATGGAGGCCTCACTAGGGGAAAAGAGTGCCGGTTATCGATGGTTGGCTTTGGCGCTGGCTGCCGATGCCGTTAGGTATGCGCAAGGCGAGCAGCTGGTGGCGACATCTGAAAATAACAAGTTTGCTATTACTTCCTTGTCTTCAAAGAAGACGAATTTACCCGACAAAGCTAAGTGGGGCCATACGATACCACCTGTTGTGCACAGCGTTATAGTATCGGGAGGCCTGATGATTTCGTGGCTGTTTTATAATGTGAGTTTTACGCCTAAACCTGAACATATCTCTACGCTGTGGATCGTGGCGAGTATAGCCATTCCTGCAATTATCGCTTTTGGCGCTGGTTTGTCATTGACTGTTTTAGCCGTCAATAAGGCATATCAACATATGGGGTATTGAGCTGAATCTTATTGTATAGACGGGAAGAAGCCGACCGTGAGATCGGCTTCTTCCCTGGTAATACGCAGCCCGGGTGTAAAGATTGGCAAAGTGAAATTATTTCTTTTTTTATCGGTTGGCAACTGACCGGCGCGGCGTTCTTTGATGTAAGACACCAGGCTGTAAACGGCGACACCCAGTAGAGCGATCGCCACGATAAATAGCAAGAAACCCGACATAAATTAACCTAATAATTTGTTTAAACAGAAGAAAAAATAACGCCTCACGAAGACGATAACATCGGGATGTTTCCGAAAGATGACCTAAAAGTGCCAAAGGCATCCAGCATGGCTCAGTATGTTAAAATATTGATGGTGTTAATGTATTGTGACGCTATTTGCGCGCCTTAGCGTCTGATGTAACACTCCGTTAAGTCATTTTACAGACGGATGGGATTGCGGCTGTTACGCTAACCGTTGAATGAGAATTTTCTGAGAGTAATGCATGTTTAAAACAAGTCTCGCCGGCCTGCTTGCTTCGGCGCTTATGCTGACGGCTTTTGCCAGTTGGGCGCAGTCGGAAAGCCAACAGGTTCGCGAACGAATTGTCGAGCAGGTGTTAAAACCCTGCGAAGGTAAAAAGGCCGGGGATAAAGTGGTGATGGTCGACCGCCGGGGCGGCGAACATGAAGCGATTTGTACGCTGGCGGCGGTGCCATTACCGGAATAGGTAGCCGCTTTCGCCACTCCCTCTGCGACACTCATCCTGACTCTGTTTTATGCCTTCGGTAGCGGTTAAGATCATACCAACTGAGGTACTCGCGGGTTATGGCTTGCGCTTTATCCGGGCGACCTGCCGTTAATTTATTCACCATGCAGGCTGAAACTGCCGGTGTTGCGGCCTCAAATCCCCGGTGGCGCTGCCGCTTACCGGGGCTACAGCGCTGTGCGATTTGGTAGCCTGGAGAAGGCGCAACGCGCCGCGTCCGGGAAAACTCCTTAAGAAAGTTGCCAACCGATAACCGTATCTACGGTCCTGAATCTGCCGCTCCCGGCCATCTCTGAAGTGTTAAAAAAGCGACCGACGCCTCAGTTTGTGAGCCATTGCCCGCAAAAATGTCATAAATCCGTCACAATGATGGCGATGATAATAAATGACTGAGGATGAAGGGATGAAAAAAAGTCTACTCGCCGCCGCGGTGGCCGGGGCCGTATTGTTATCCGCCGGCGCCCAGGCGCAGGACGCCGTTGCGCCGGAAGGGTATCAACTGCAACAGGTGCTGATCATGAGCCGCCACAACCTGCGCGCGCCGCTGGCCAATAACGGCAGCGTACTTGAGCAGTCGACGCCGAAATCCTGGCCGCAGTGGGATGTGCCAGGCGGCCAGTTAACCACCAAAGGCGGCGTGCTGGAGGTCTATATGGGCCACTATATGCGTGAGTGGCTGGCGCAGCAGAAGCTGGTGACCAGCGGCGAATGCCCGCCGGAAAATGCCGTCTACGCCTACGCTAATAGCCTGCAGCGCACCGTCGCCACCGCGCAGTTCTTTATTACCGGCGCTTTCCCTGGCTGCGGGGTGCCTGTGCATCATCAGCCGCAGATGGGAACGATGGATCCCACGTTCAACCCGGTCATTACTGACGATTCAGCCGAATTCGCGCAAAAAGCGGTGCAGGCAATGGAAAAAGAGCGTCAGGGGATGCAGCTCGCTGAGAGCTACAAGCTGCTGGAAGAGATGACCGACTATCGTAATTCGCCATCCTGTAAAGAAAAGCATGTCTGCTCGCTTAGCGACGGTAAAGATACCTTTAGCGCCAAATATCAGCAGGAGCCAGGTGTTTCCGGGCCGCTGAAGATCGGTAACTCGCTGGTGGATGCCTTCACCCTGCAGTACTACGAAGGTTTTCCGAAGGATCAGGTGGCGTGGGGCGAAATTGCCAGCGATAAGCAGTGGCAGGTGCTGTCAAAGCTGAAAAATGGCTATCAGGATAGTCTGTTTACTTCCGCGGAAGTGGCGCGCAACGTCGCTAAGCCGCTGGTTAAATATATCGATAATGCGCTGGTGGGCGATGGCGCCGCTAAGGCGAAAGTGACGCTGCTGGTCGGGCATGATTCCAACATCGCTTCGCTGCTGACGGCGCTGGACTTTAAACCCTACCAGTTACCCGGCCAGTATGAGCGCACCCCCATCGGCGGCAAGCTGCTGTTCCAGCGCTGGCACGATAGCGGCAGCAATCGCGATTTAATGAAGATTGAGTATGTCTATCAAAGCACTGAACAGCTGCGCAACGCGGATGCTTTGAGCCTGCAATCTCCACCGCAGCGGGTCACGCTGGCGCTTAACGGTTGTCCGGTTGATGACCAGGGATTCTGCCCGTTGGAGACGTTCAAAAAGGTCATGAACGAGGCGGCAAAATAAAACAAAAAACCCGGAGCAGTCCGGGTGATGAATGAGCGCGGGCGCAATGCCCGCGCAATTGCGCTATCAGACGTTTTTACGTTCGATGGTCTGTTCGCCCCAGAAGAGGCTGTCTTTATCGGTTTTGGCGAAAGCTCGCGACAGCACCTCATCGCTGCCTTCTTCCCAAATTTTCTCCGCCAGCTTTTCATCGTAATTCGCGAGTTCGAAAATGGCTTCGGCGATTTCCAAAGAGGTATTACGTAAGCTTGCCCATTCGCCCACGTGGTGGGCCTTCGCTTCTTGATTCGGCATGCAACTCCTCCTGTTGAAGGTTAGCCGTGTAATTTCACAGCTACATTGGCGACGTGCTCACCCTGGTAGCGAGCGATAGCCAGCTCTTCCTGGCTTGGCTGACGGGAGCCGTCGCCGCCTGCGATGGTGGTTGCGCCATATGGCGTGCCGCCGCGCACCTGGGAGACATCAAACAGCTCCTGCGCGCCGTAGCCAATCGGCACAATGATCATCCCATGATGGGCAAGGGTAGTCCAGGTTGAGGTAATTGTCTGCTCCTGGCCGCCGCCGGTACCGGTTGAACTAAAGACGCTGGCGACTTTGCCATACAGCGCGCCGGAAGCCCACAGGCCGCCGGTCTGATCCAGGAAGGTGCGCATCTGTCCCGACATATTGCCGAAACGGGTAGGGGTACCAAAGATGATGGCATCATACTCCGCCAGTTCCTGCGGTGTGGCGACGGGCGCATTTTGTGTTTTCCCGCCTGCTTTGGCAAACGCTTCAGCCTGCATAGTTTCCGGCACGCGCTTCACAACCACCTCAACGCCGTCAACTTTATTTGCCCCTTCGGCAACGGCATGAGCCATGGTTTCGATGTGTCCATACATGGAATAATAAAGCACCAGAATTTTAGCCATTTGCATCACTCCTCGGTTGCGTAATTGTCCAGCCAAATGACTGGCTACCTATAAAGATAAGACCTGTGGCGCAGAGTGCAAATCCAACAAACATTTGTTTGATTTATAACAAAATGGCAAAGATTAATTTGCAACATGCCTCGTAGCAAATAGATACATTTTGCGCAGGGCTGATTTCAGCTGTAAGAAGAAATGCTTAGCGGTTGCGATCGCCGCTGGCGTCTGGTTTTGACGATTAAATGTTGCGGAATGTGACTATTTTCTTGGGGAATGAGTTTCATTTACTACGCTTATAAGCACGCGATGCATAATGGCCATGCCATATGCCGCGGGGGCTTAGGCCCAGAACTCACCTAATGCAATATGATGTCAAACCCAATGGAGGTCAGTAATGGCAAACCATCGTGGCGGTTCCGGCAATTTTGCCGAAGATCGTGCCAGAGCATCAGAAGCAGGTCGTAAAGGTGGCCAGCACAGCGGGGGGATAACTTTAAAAAATCGATCCTCAACGCGCCTCGGAAGCTGGCAAAAAGGGGGTAAAAATAGGTCACGGCAATCGCAATAGCTAGCCGGGAACTGTCTTTTATGATGCGGTGTTAATCTCCCCCGACCCGTGCCGCATCCACCCCTCGCCGCCCAGACGTACTGTCGGCCGGTTTTTTTTGGTCTATGGGTGTTGCTTTCGGCCTGAAGCGCCTGCGAAACTCGGCTTAGCCTAATTTGATTTGCTATTGGGTCGCCTCATGTCTTCGCTCAAACTCTCGATAACGCCGCAGGAACTGATCCTGATTGTGATCACCATGTTCTGGGGC
>OKVS01000447.1_pt1 | contig 13763 bp, 8 predicted proteins | sample 1606911 | NCBI WGS metagenome assembly OKVS01 (sample SAMN03281016, study PRJEB24777) | human gut metagenome | isolation source: fecal sample PR161 from 1 month old female Malay infant, caesarean... | reverse complement strand
GCATTTGCAGGCGCTGGTCAGGGGTTATCGAAAGAATAGACGAGCGGATGATGTCAAACTGCCCGGTTTTCACCGAGATCTTATAGACGAACACCGCTGCAATAATGATCCACGCGATGGGCCACAAACCGTAGAAGAAGCCATAAATCACCGAGGCCAGCGCGTTAGCGACCGGCATTTTATAGAACAGCAAAGCCACGGCAAGGGCGATTGCCACCGTCCATGAGGCGGCGACATAACCTTTGAGTTTGAGCTTAATCAGCGCAAAGAAGAAAAACAGGATGGGAAGCGATGCTATCAGACTGGAAAGCCAGATATTCCCGGCGGGATCGTAGTTTTGTTGCCAGAGATTCATTGCAGGTCTCCTGGAGTCCACGCACATCGTGTAATGAGTCTGATGCTCATCTCCTTGTCACACGTTGTGTAAAAGTGGTACTGCCAATTGTGTTGTGTAGGGATAATGACAATGAATGGTTAACTAAATGTTATGCATTGGCAACATTGATGTGAGTTTTAATTGGGGAATTGTGAACCAGAGGTCAGATAAGCGAAGAATTGGTAGGGCCAATTCTTGGTGGAGGGAGATGTCTGGTAAAGAAAAGGGCAATCCTCATCAGAGAATTGCCCTTAGTCACACTAAGTTAATGGATCATTACCACTGAATACCGGCACCGAGCGCGGCGGAGTATTCACCCTGGCTATTGGTACTACCTTGTAATTTGTAGACCCAACGACCATTGGCGCTCACCATCGACACACCTAAAGCAACAGCCGATTCACCATTGTAAGTACCGCCACCAATAGAGGCCATGCTGGCACCTGGAGTGTAAGCCTGCGGCAGACCGGTCATTGCCATTGCAGAAGCGATACCACCGCTCAACTTGCTTTCGGTTTTGGACAGTTTGTTATCCATCTCAACCATCCGCTGATCGGTATATTGCTTCGTTTCCTGCACGCTTTGCTTCAGCTGCGCATAGTTCACTGCGTCGTTGTTGTTGACGCCAGCGGAGACGTTGTTGATGCGAGTCGTACCGCCATTACCACCACCGAGAGTGATGTTGCTGTAGTCTATAGAACCATCAGCTTTGGTGTCGTAACGAACGCCGCCTGCCTCAGAAGACTTCAGCTGCGAAACGTTAACCGCATCGGTGGCATTAACACCTGCAGCAACGTTGGTGATACGACGCTGGTTGGTAGAAGAACCCACAGAGATGGTGTTTTCTTCGTTGGCCACGGAACCGGTACCCAGCGCGACGCTGTTGTCAGCGGCAGCAATGGAACCAGAACCAATCGCAACACTATCTTTACCCTGCGCGTTGGCATCTACGCCATCGGTGTTGGTCTTGAAGTATTTGGTGCTACCGGTGGTTACGATATCGCCAATGCCGTTTTCGATATTGGTAACGCGAGTATCCAGATTCGTCACCTGATTGTTCAGGTTAGTAATGCTCTGGGTATTTTGCGCTACGCGCTCATCAGTGACTTTCAACTGACCTACGTTAACCGCATCGGTATCCGCTGAACCAGCCGCGACGTTGGTGATCTGACGTTGACCGTCTTCGCTGCCGACAGAGAATTCACCGACAGAATTCTGCGGCGCGTCCATGTTGTAGGCGGTGTAGTCAGTCTGCGTACCACGGGTGGTCTGGGAACCACTACCCATCGCAATACTGTTTGCATGATTTGCACTCGCGTTGCTACCGATAGCAATACCGTTGATTGCATCAGTTAACACCAGAGTGTTCAGGCCAATACCGATCCCTGCATCACCATTAACAATGGTTTTCGCACCCATTGCCAGCGAGTCTTCACCGACAGCCAGTGAATCTTCAGCTGTTGAGTTAGCGTGGAAGTATTTGGTCGGCGTGGTAGCGACTGCACCAATGGCATTTTGCAACTGGCGAACCGTAACGGCGTCATGGGCTTCGGAACCATCGGCTACGTTGATGATTTGACGATATTTACCGTCATCACCAATAGACAACGCACCAAGTAGTTCGCCATCCGTGGTGTCATAACCAATCACAACACCTTCTTCCGACACGCTGGTGTCACGAGAACCTTTAACTATTACACGGCTGGAAACGGAACTGCTACCCAGGGCGATACCCGTATCAACGGAGCTGCTGCTACCTTGACCAATGGCTACGCTGCTTTCGCCTGAGGCGACAGCGTTATAACCCACAGCCGTAGCGCCAATACCTGAAGCGCTGGCATCGTTGAACGCTAAGCCGTTGTCGTTGGTACGTACATAGTTAATGCCCGCACCGTTATCTTCGATGTAGGTTTCGCTGGTGTTACCGGCAAGCTGATTGATGATTTCGCTGTTCTGCTGGATCAGCATATTGGTGTTAAACAGCTGAGAACCGTTGATGGCGTCAGTGCTGCCTTCGCCAATGTTACCATCAGCAACATTTGTGATGATGCTGGCCTTGCCGTCATGGCTGGCGTTGTAGGCACCTGCGCCGTCATTGGCTGTTGCATCCCACAGCAGAGCGTTATCGTCGAGCGCATCCAGGGCGTCACCGACGTTGTTGTACTCGGCATTTGCAATGGTGTAAGTCGGCGCAGTAATAGAACCATCAGCGTTAACTTCTGCGTCACCACCCAGGGCATCGGCAATGTACTTGTTGGTGGTATACAGTTGTGAACCGTTAATGGCATCGCTGCTGGTGGCAGAGATTGCACCGTTAGCGACGTTAGTGATTACACTGGCTGTTTTATCTTTTCCGTGAGCGGCGCTAAATGCACCATTGCCATCATTGGCTGTTGCATCCCACAACAGAGCGTCATCCAGCGTGGTATCGATCGCTTCCAGCGCGTCACCGACGTTGCTGTAACTGCCGCCAGCGATGGCATAAGTCGGTGCGGTGATTGTGCCGTCAGCATTGACTTCTGCGTCACCACCCAGAGTATCGGCAATGTACTTGCTGGTGTCATAGAGCTGTGAGCCGTTAATAGCGTCGCTGCTGGTAGAGGAAATTGCACCGTCTGCAACATTAGTAATGATGCTGGCCGTGTTATCTTTTCCGCGACCGGCGCTAAACGCACCGTCACCGCCCTTGGCGGTCGCATCCCAGAGTAGGGCATCACCGAGTGATGTGCTAAATGACGTGTTAATGGCAGCCAGAGCATCACCGACGTTATTGTAGTCAGTACCACCAATAGTGTAGGTTGGCCCGGTTAATACACCCGCATCACTGATATCAGCACCACCGCCAAGGTATGACGTAAATGAATCAGCTAAGCCATAAAGTTGTGAGCCATTAATGGCGTCAGTGCTATCAGAGGATACAGTGCCTGCCAGTAAGTTGGTGATTTTGCTGTCAGTACCGTTGGTGCCGTGTTTGGCACTGAATGCACCCGCCGTAGCGTTCCACAGCAGAGAGTCATCACCGAGACTGTCAACAGCGTCAGTCAGGTTGGTGATGTTGGTGGTATTCGTGGCGATATTGGTGGTGTTGGTTGCCACATTATCGTTGGTGGTTTTGAGCTGAGAGCCGTTAACCGCGTCAGTGCTGCCAGCCGTCAGGTCACCGTCTTTGACGTTAGTGATTTTGCTGGTGGCATCAGTACCGTGCGCGGCACTGAATGCCCCCGCAGTAGCGTTCCACAGCAGAGAGTCATCACCGAGACTGTCAACAGCGTCAGTCAGGTTGGTGATGTTGGTGGTGTTCGTGGCGATATTGGTGGTGTTGGCTGCCACGGCATCGTTAGTGGTTTTGAGCTGAGAGCCGTTTACCGCGTCAGTGCTGCCAGCCGTCAGGTCACCGTCTTTGACGTTGGTGATTTTGCTGGTGGCATCGGTACCGTGAGCGGCGCTGAATGCGGTGCCATTCCACAGCAGGGCATCGTCTTTAAGGTCGCCAACGGAATCAGTCAGGTTGGTGATATTGGTGGTGTTGGTCGCTACGTTATCGTTGGTGGTTTTCAGCTGAGAGCCGTTAATGGCGTCTTTACTGGTAGCCGAAATATCGCCATCTTTTACATTGATGATTTTGTTTTCTGCTACGGTACTGGCAATCGTTCCATCAGCATTTTTAACAATATAACTGGCGCTGAAAGCCCCTTTAGCTGAGTCCCAGTGCAGAGTTTCATTGTCAAGGTACTGGAGTGCTTCACCAACGTTATTGAAATCCCTTTTCTTCAGTTTATAAGACATCCCCTTTATTGTTCCGTTACTGGCTACATCTGCTCCGCCTCCCAGCCTGTCTGCTACCGACCGACTAATGGCGTAAAGTTGTGAACCGTTAATGGCTTCTTTACTGTCTGTTGAGATTTCACCTGCCGCCATATTGACGATGCGACGCTGTGCTGACCCTGAGCCGACCGACACAACGTTGTCTTCATCTGCAGTAGAGCTTGCACCAATCGCGACGGAATTATTCCCTCCTGCAGAAGATGAACTTCCCAATGCAAGACTGTTTGATCCAACCGCAGAACTTCCTGTACCGATCGCAATAGCATTTGCGGTTGATGCGCTGCTGTTCTGGCCTAATGCAATGGTGTTTGTGTTTGATGCTTGCGCATTTTGCCCCAAGGCAAGAGCACTTGCGCCAGCAGCCGCTGCTGTATATCCCAGGGCAACAGAACCTTCACCTGTTGAATCACTGTTTGCACCTAATGCAAGACTGTTTTTGCCTCGAGCTTTCGCTTTAGTACCTACAGCCGTCGCATTTTCAGCGGCTTCGCTTTCAGCACCAATCGTAATGGCGTTCGCTGCACTGGCAAGTGATTGTCTACCTAATGCGAGGCTGTCTACGCCAGCAGCAGCACTGTTGCGGCCTACTGCAATCGCGTTAGCCGCAGATGCGGCGCTACTTGCACCCAGCGCCATTGAATATTCTTTTGACGCATTGGCATTATCACCGAGGGCGATGCTCATAATTTCGTAAGCTTTAGCCGTATTTCCTAACGCAATAGTTTTTTCACCATCGGCAAGGGAGGAGTCCCCAACAGCAAGAGATGTAAAACCGTTCGTCTTTGCGTAACGACCAAGAGCCATCGAACGATCGCCAGTTGCTGTTGAAGATGCACCCAGCGCGACACTTCTGTCACCTAATGCTTTTGCACTAACCCCAAACGCCATGGATGCTCCACCACTTGCGAGGGTTTTTGACCCGATGGCAGAGCTGTACTCACCTTCGGCTATCGCGTCATAACCTAAAGCTGTACTCGCGCCACTTGTGTTTATAAAGGTATTTGCTTTTGAACCTTTACCGATAGCAACCCAGCCGTCACCTGCTGAGCCATCGCCATAATCAGTTGGCTGCCCAGTGTAATTATCTGCACTTGCCCCAAACGACGACAACAGCCCACCCGCAACCAGCGCAGAAATTAACAGCTTACTGCGTCCGCTCTTTTTGCCACGGCTCTTCGCCGTTTCGCTGGCAACGCTGTAACTGCCCGTCGCTGGATTCCAGATAACTTTAAAAATTTTGTTCATTATTGATGCTCTCTATTCCTTGATATAAGCGCAGAAGCTGCATTTATTTTTTGTTTTTTCGCTGCCGAGTTTCAGCAGATTGAACAGTGTCGAACTGGAGATTTGCCATATTGATGGACAACTTCAGATACTTCAGGTTATTAGGCGAAACGCCTTTTAATGTCAGATTAATGTCTTGCCATTGACCAGGCATTAATTGCAGAGTGGAATTCATGGTGGTGTTGAAAAGTAATTGTTGCCACTTCGCCAGAGCTTTGGCATCGGTGGGTCTTTCATTGCCCCATGTCGCATGAAAGCCAATATTTGATACGGGAACGCTTAATAGATTGACTAGTGAAATACGAATAACGCTGCCGTTTTCAACCGCATCAATAGCCAGCACCCGACCTGCCAAACCGACAGAACCGTTATTTAGAATGAAGTATTGTGTTTGTGCCGGGTTAAATTCTGTAAAGACAAATTCGTCCTGTTTGTCTTTAACCGCTTTCACCACGCCAGCGAGCGTCTTGGTACTATTTATGATAGTAGTTTGTTGTTTTTCAAAATGTTCTATCTTTCGCTTATCGAGTTCCTGTTGTTTCTCAAGCGCCTCAATTTTGCTTTTTTGCAACTCTTGCTGTGTAACGAGGTCGTCGACCTTACTCGCTTTTTCAATATAGTCACACCCTGCCAATAAGCAGAGAGGCACTATTATTAACACGCTTAACAGTGTTTTCTTTAGGTTCATAGGATGAATTCCTTTTCATAATCCCGATACAGTTGATAATTACGGCACAATCATTTTTTTTATGAATGATTAGAGTGGAGCATATCCGACAAATAAATTTGTTAGAGAATTTTTGTATTAATTGGTTGTGCGAATATGTTATTAAGTGTCAAACAATTTCGGTTTGTAGCCAATAATATTAATCGCGCGGATTTTAATGATCGGTGTCAATCAATGTCAAATGTTTCACCGGATAAAGGCCCAGGGCAGGGAAAGGTAAATATTCAGTTGAGTGATGTTTTATTGCGAAGTTTGCGATGCTGATAGAAAAATTTAAATAATTAATTATGTTTCAAGCATTGATATGCGGCAATTCATTGTTAATATTGATACATCATTCTTTAATTTGTACCGGATTTTCAGAATTTAGCCTGCTCCGAGCGCTCAGAAGTGTAGGTGGAGTTGAATATATAATGTTAAGAACGTTATAAATATTCGATCGCTAAAACAGGCCCCTGCATGTGCCAGCAGGAGCGAGTAAATCGTGAGTGGCTGTAATTACAGCGACGAGAAAGGAACTTAAAACGCAGTCTTAGAGAACCCTGTCATCTCTTGTAGGCCCATTTCGCGGCCCAGCGCGGTCATTGGGTGCACAACGACCAGTCCGCGAACGCTCTTCTTCAGTTTGCCCATATCAGCTTGCTCTTTTTTAGTAATCGCGCGCTGGAACGGCATCTTCATCAGCTTCTGTGCTTCCTTACTGAGTTTCTGGCTGTGAACTTCGCGCAGGCGAGCAATTTCTGCTTCCAGAGTGGCTTTCTCTTTTTCCAGTTCAGCATATTTGTCTGCGGCTTCAACCAGCGACAGATCGGCCTGCTGGTGGCGGATGGCGTCCAGACGATCGCTGAGACGTTTGATTTCGTTTTTTTCGACTTCTTTCATGTGATGGCTTCTGATAAAGATAAATTTATAGCCCCTAGTATGCGCGACCAGGTGCTTTGTTCACAACTGATGACATTGCAATAGTTCTATAACGTAAACATTAACATGCTTAAAAACTACGCAATTTATTGATTAATTAAGAAATTTAAAGAAAAAAGATAGTTAATAGAAACGGATGATTATTGAGGATTGAGCACGTTTTCCTTAATGTCATTTATACCGGGATCTAAACTAAAATTGGCGGCCGCGCATTCCCGGCGCGGGGTAATACGGAGATATCATCATGGGCAAATTAGGTGAAAACGTTCCGCTTCTTATCGATAAAGCCGTAGATTTCATGGCATCCAGCCAGGCGTTCCGGGAGTATCTGAAAAAACTACCTCCCCGTAACGCGATTCCGTCCGGAATACCTGATGAAAGCGTGCCGTTATATCTACAACGTCTGGAGTATTATCGTCAGCTTTATCGTCCGAAACAGGTAGAGGAGAAGTAAGCGAAAGTACTTACTTTTGAAAGGCTTTTTTTAAGCTGATTTTGGAAATCAGCTCTGTCAGTGAAAGGACCATTGTTGATCGTACAGCCTGTTGGTAACGCTGAATTTGCATTGCATACAAACTGGAGTCTGCAGGTTCAAACTGTGGCGGCGGTGGTAACGCCGCCACGCAATGCAGTTCACCAAAGGGTCCAAGGATTTCGTCGTCGGTAAAAGCGTACTCGTTGCCGTCGTGATTTAGCTCTTCACGCAATGCCATCAGCAGTTCCGCATCTTCGTATTCCTGGCGGTTAATGACGCCCAACCCGTAAATGAGTTTTAAACGCACAGAAAGATCGCCCAGCGGACCATCGCCGTCGAGTAACGGTTCTACAGCATACTTCACCGCGTAATCGTCTTTGCGGAATACCTGAAGCACCAGAAGATTTACCGCCTCGGTCAAAAGCTCGACGGCGGTGATCAGAAAGCTTCGCACGGTTTTGCCAGCATTCAGACGCTCAAGCACACGGTTTTCAAAGGCCTGGGTTTGTTCCATTGTTGCCTGCATATCTGACAATCTGTTATTCGGGCGCAGGGTATCCTGCGCCTGGTCCACCATTATTGCATTGCTTTATAAGCGGTTACCGCCTCGGATACAACCTCGCTGTTGGCATCAAGACCGGAAATCTGTGCCAGCGCGGCTTGTGGGCCTTTGTCGGCAATCAGCGCTGCCAGTTCCTGAGCCTGCGGATCATCTTCACTGCGGAAGTGCATTGCAGCGGCAATACCTTCAATCAGGTTTTTATGTGGCAGACCATATTCCAGGGTTCCGAGCAGTGGCTTGATCAGACGGTCGCCAGCACTCAGTTTACGCAGCGGCTGACGGCCTACGCGTTCTACATCATCTTTCAGGTACGGGTTCTCGAAACGACCAAGGATTTTCTGGATGTATGCCGCATGCTTGTCAGCGTCAAAGCCGTAGCGCTTGATCAATACTGCACCACTTTCTTCCATTGCCCCTTTTACCACCGCGCGGATTTTCTCGTCGAGAATTGCGTCACGAATGGTCTGATGACCCGCCAGTTTTCCGAGGTACGCGGTTATAGCATGACCTGTATTCAGGGTGAAGAGTTTACGTTCGACAAATGCCATCAGATTGTCGGTTAATTCCATGCCAGGGATGTTTGGCAGCGTGCCTTTGAACTGGGTTTTATCGACAATCCATTCGCTGAAGGTTTCTACCGTCACTTCCAGCGGATCGTTAGTTGCCGAAGCCGAAGGCGGTACGATGCGGTCAACGGCGGAATCAACAAAGCCAACGTGTTCTTCTACCCACGCTTTGGCGTCTTCGGGCAGGGCGTTCATCACATGGCCTTTCAACTGCGTGGTGCCGCGGACCATGTTTTCACAGGCGATGATGTTCAGTGGGGATTCATTACCTTGTTCTTTACGTTTCACCAGCCCTTTGGCGATGGCCGGAGCAATACGTTCCAGCACGACCGGGCCAACGGCGGTAGTGACTAAATCAACCTGAGCAATCAGATCAACGACATCATCACCAATGCTGCTGACGGCATCGACGCCAGAAACGGTATCTACCTGCTCGGTTTCACCAACCACATGAACCTGATAGCTATGACGGGCATTCAGGGCATCAAGCACCACCTGATTTACATCGGCAAACGTCAGTTGGATACCTGCGTCTGCCAGCAGTTTACCGATAAAGCCACGACCGATATTACCTGCGCCAAAATGTAATGCTTTCATAGTATTAACCTTCATCAATGTTTTTACCCGAGAGGGCTGGGGTGAGGCTTTTCCCTCACCCAAACCCTCTCCGTGAGGAGAGGGGCTTTTTGCCGGATGCGGCGTAAACGCCTTATCCGGCCTACGTGTTTGGCACTGACCTGTAGGCCTGATAAGACGCGTCAGAGTCGCATCAGGCATTGTGCACCGACTGCCGGATGCGGCGTAAACACCTTATCCGACCGACAAAACAAATTGTGCTTTATGTTGTAGGCCTGATAAGCGAAGCGCATCAGGCAATTAGCCCCACCTTCTTCATGCGGAGAGGGTGGGAATGGATTACTTACGACCTGCCAGCAATTCCAGCACTTCATCCACGCTGGTGGTGTGTGCCAGACGCTCGATAACTGACTCATCATCCAGTGCGTTGGTCAGGCTGGTGATCACCTGAATGTGCTCGTTGTTACGGGCAGCAATCCCAATCACCAGACGGGCAATGTCATCTTCTTCTTCACCGAAGCGCACGCCTTCCGGGTACTGGCAGAACACCACGCCCGTTTTCAGCACGCGATCTTTCGCTTCAACCGTACCGTGTGGCACCGCGATAGACTCACCCAGATAAGTCGGGGTCAGTTTTTCACGATCCAGCATCGCCTGAACGTATTCCGGCTCAACGTAACCGCCTTTCACCAGTTGCTCGCCAGCAAAACGAATCGCTTCTTCTTTGGTGGCCGCTTTGCGACCGAGGAAGATGTTCTCCGCGCCTAGCTTGAACAGGTTAGCACTGGAATCGTCAAAGCTGTCTTTCAGACTGTCTTTCACTTTCACTTCGTTTTCAGTATGGCGCTGGGCAGCAACCAGACGTTCGGTCAGGCTGGTGTACAGGCCGCTGTCGAGGAAGTTGGTCAGCGAAATATGCTGTGCCTGCGGAACCTGGCGCATAGCGCGTTCGGTCAGGTCACGGTGAGTGATGACCAGGTCCACATCTGGCGGCAGGTTGTTGATCGCGCTGTTAGTGACCGAAATCTGCGACAGACCTGCATCCTGAATTTTCTTACGCAGCACGCCTGCACCCATCGCACTGGAACCCATACCGGCATCACAGGCAACGATGATTTTACGGACGTGGCTCAGGTCGTTAGTCACATCGCCCGCAGACAGCGGAGATGCGCCTTTAGACTCAGCTTTCATTTCCTGAACGCGACGTGCAGCAGCTTCAATATCATCTTCTTCTTTCACTTTGCTGGTTTTCAGCAGAATGGCAGAGACAACGAAGGAAACTGCCATCGCCGCACACACACCCGCGATGTTAGCGAAGTAAGCACCTTTTGGCGTCATCGCCAGTACAGCAAGGATAGAACCCGGAGATGCCGGAGAAACCAGCCCACCGCCCAGGATAGTCAGCGTGAATACGCCAGTCATACCGCCGAGGATAACGGCCAGAATCAGACGCGGATTCATCAGCACATACGGGAAGTAGATTTCGTGGATACCGCCCAGGAAGTGGATGATTGCCGCACCGCCCGCAGACTGTTTAGCGCTACCACGACCAAAGAACATGTACGCCAGCAGCACGCCCATACCCGGACCTGGGTTAGCTTCAATCAGGAAGAAGATGGATTTACCCAGTTCATGGGACTGCTGAATACCCAGCGGCGAGAAGATACCGTGGTTAATGGCGTTGTTGAGGAACAGGATTTTCGCCGGTTCAACAAAGATAGACGCCAGCGGCAGCATGTCATGGACAACCATGAAGTTAACGCCCGCCGCCAGCATTTTGGACAGGGCTTCAACAATCGGGCCAATGCCGAGGAATGCCAGAATAGCGAGGATCATCCCGATGATGCCTGCGGAGAAGTTATTCACCAGCATCTCAAAACCGGATTTGATCTTACCGTCTACCCAGCGGTCGAAGTGCTTAATGCACCAGCCGCCCAGCGGACCTGCAATCATAGAGCCGAGGAACATCGGCATGTCTGCGCCGACGATAACGCCCATGGTGGTAATGGCACCGACTACGCCGCCACGTTCGCCGCCAACCAGCTTACCACCGGTATAACCGATCAGCAGCGGCAGGAGATAAGTGATCATCGGCCCGACCAGCTTCGCCAGCGTTTCGTTCGGTAACCACCCTGTTGGAATAAATAACGCGGTGATGATACCCCACGCGATAAACGCGCCGATATTTGGCATCACCATGTTGCTGAGGAAACGACCAAAGCTTTGCACTTTGATCTTAATATCGGATGACATAAAAACACCCCTTCTTATGTTTGCTGTCGCGCAGGCTGGAAGCCCGAGGTTTTTTGTTAATGTGGCGGCAGAGGTAGCCGGACCTTGTAGATACTGCGAAATCTGGCACTGAATCGGTTAACTGTCCAGTCGGCGGCCTTTTGTGTGATATCAGTCACATAAATGTAGGGGGTAGAGAGGTAATTGACGTGATGCTCATCACAAAATGCTTGTGTAAAAAAGCAACAAGGCGGCGATTTTCGCTAAAAATGGCATTTAAATGTGAGTAATGTCACATTTTTGTTTTGATGGTTTGTTGAATCTTTGTGATCTGAATCACAAGATATTTTCTTACGGCGTTCACCTGATGTGATCTACAGCATGTTATGCCTTCGTCATGAAATCGTTATGTAACTAAGCAACTCATCACCTCTTAAAATTATTCTTTGGTGTTATGGCGAGAATCGCGAACCCGGATTATTGTCAAAATATCAGCCTGACTCCCTTCTGGCTGCCAGCCAAAAAACAACACTGATAAACGTGAATCCGAGGCAGATATGTTTCTAAACTATTTCGCGTTGGGAGTGCTGATCTTCGTCTTTCTGGTGATTTTTTATGGAATCATCGCGATACATGACATCCCTTATCTGATTGCCAAAAAGCGCAACCATCCCCATGCCGGCGCTATTCATACGGCGGGCTGGGTGAGCCTGTTTACTCTACATGTTATCTGGCCGTTCCTGTGGATCTGGGCGACGCTCTATCAACCGGAGCGCGGCTGGGGCATGCAGTCACATGTTGCGTCGCAAGAGAAAGCGACTGACCCGGAAATCGCCGCACTTTCTGACCGAATTTCCCGGCTGGAGCATCAACTCGCCGCCGAGAAAAAGACTGACTATTCCACGTTTCCGGAGATCTAAATATGGATCTATTGATTGTTTTAACTTACGTGGCGCTGGCGTGGGCGGTCTTTAAAATCTTCCGCATTCCGGTAAATCAGTGGACGCTGGCGACGGCGGCGCTGGGAGGCGTGTTTCTGGTGAGTGGTTTGATCTTGTTGATGAACTACAACCACCCTTACACTTTTACCGCGCAAAAGGCAGTGATAGCGATCCCCATCACGCCACAGGTGACGGGAATTGTTACTGAAGTCACCGACAAAAATAATCAGCTTATTCAGAAGGGCGAGGTGCTTTTTAAGCTCGACCCGGTTCGTTACCAGGCGCGAGTTGACAGACTTCAGGCAGACCTGATGACGGCGACGCATAATATAAAGACGCTGCGCGCGCAACTCACTGAAGCGCAGGCCAACACCACCCAGGTTTCAGCGGAGCGCGACCGTCTGTTTAAAAATTATCAACGTTATCTGAAAGGCAGCCAGGCGGCGGTGAATCCGTTCTCGGAACGTGACATCGACGATGCGCGGCAAAATTTCCTCGCGCAGGATGCGCTGGTGAAAGGCTCGGTGGCGGAGCAGGCGCAGATCCAGAGCCAGCTCGACAGTATGGTTAACGGCGAGCAATCGCAGATTGTGAGCTTAAGAGCGCAACTTACTGAAGCAAAATATAACCTTGAGCAGACCGTCATTCGCGCACCGAGCAATGGCTACGTCACTCAGGTACTGATCCGCCCAGGTACATACGCCGCTGCCTTGCCGCTGCGTCCGGTGATGGTCTTCATCCCCGAGCAAAAACGGCAAATTGTCGCCCAATTTCGGCAAAACTCGCTGTTACGTCTGAAACCTGGCGATGATGCGGAAGTGGTGTTTAACGCGCTACCTGGGCAGGTGTTTCACGGCAAACTGACCAGTATTTTACCTGTCGTGCCAGGCGGTTCTTATCAGGCGCAGGGGGTATTGCAATCATTAATGGTCGTGCCCGGCACGGACGGTGTGCTGGGAACCATTGAACTGGACCCTAACGCTGATATCGATGCCTTACCCGACGGCATCTACGCCCAGGTGGCAGTTTACTCCGACCATTTCAGCCATGTTTCGGTGATGCGGAAAGTGCTGCTAAGAATGACCAGTTGGATGCATTATCTTTATTTGGATCATTGAGACTTGTATCACCTGTGTTTTGCGCGAGCCTGAGCCATACTGATATTTTTCCTCGCACAAAGGACTCGGCATGAAACTCGTCGGTAGCTACACCAGCCCGTTTGTACGCAAACTTTCTATTCTGTTGTTAGAAAAGGGCATAACTTTCGAATTTATTAAT
>OKVS01000446.1_pt1 | contig 13830 bp, 14 predicted proteins | sample 1606911 | NCBI WGS metagenome assembly OKVS01 (sample SAMN03281016, study PRJEB24777) | human gut metagenome | isolation source: fecal sample PR161 from 1 month old female Malay infant, caesarean... | reverse complement strand
CGATCGCGCTTCGTCTGGTTAAGGATGGTTTTGCCGTCGCTATCGCCGATTACAACGAAGAGACGGCGAAAGCGGTTGCCGATGAAATCACCCGCAGCGGCGGGAAGGCTGTCGCCGTGAAGGTCGACGTCTCTGACCGCGACCAAGTGTTTGCGGCCGTGGAGAAAGCCCGCACCGAGCTGGGCGGCTTCAACGTTATCGTCAACAACGCCGGGGTCGCGCCGTCCACGCCGATCGAATCCATCACGCCGGAGATTGTCGACAAGGTCTACAACATCAACGTCAAAGGGGTGATCTGGGGCATTCAGGCCGCGATTGACGCGTTCCGCAAAGAGGGACACGGCGGCAAAATCATCAACGCCTGCTCCCAGGCGGGGCATACCGGCAACCCGGAGCTGGCCGTCTACAGTTCCAGTAAATTTGCGGTGCGCGGCTTAACCCAGACCGCCGCACGGGATCTTGCTCCGCTGGGGATCACCGTTAACGCCTACTGCCCGGGCATCGTTAAAACGCCGATGTGGGCGGAGATCGACCGTCAGGTCTCCGAGGCAGCGGGTAAACCGCTCGGCTACGGGACCGAGACCTTTGCCAAACGCATTACGCTTGGCCGCCTGTCCGAACCGGAAGATGTTGCCGCCTGCGTTTCATATCTTGCCGGGCCAGACTCTGACTATATGACCGGCCAGTCTCTGCTCATCGATGGTGGGATGGTGTTCAACTAAATTCTAATAAGCTCTGACATGAGTTTTCCCCTGCCCCCGTGCAGGGGCTTTTTTTTGTCTCCTCCGTCATTGTGCATTACACTGCGCGCTGCAAAACTTTAGTCATTACGATCTGACAGGCGGTAACAGCGATGAACGGTACAATCACAACGTGGTTTAAAGATAAAGGCTTCGGATTTATCAAAGATGAAAACGGCGACAACCGCTATTTTCATGTGATTAAGGTCGCGAACCCCGATCTGATTAAAAAAGACGCTGCGGTGACCTTCGAGCCAACCACCAACAACAAAGGCCTTTCCGCCTACGCGGTGAAGGTGATCCCCGAAAGTAAGCACCTCTATATTGCAGGCGAGCGCGTGAAGCTCACCTCGATCAAATCCTTCGTGGTATTCAGCGAAGAAGAGCCCGTTGAGACCAAAATCGACAAAGAGAACGCGGTGCTGTCGGTGGGTCTGCTGATGAACAGCATCAAACCAAAATCCGACAAGAAGCCGGGCGAAATGCGCACGGTGAAGAAGCTGGCGATCACCACCTTCCAGAACACGACGATGATCTTTACCGAAGATGAAATCGACATTGATGCCACGGTGAAGCTGCTGAAGTGATGGTTTGCCGGGTGGCGGCGATGCCTTGCCCGGCCTGCAAAACTTAACCCATTCTGTGCTCGCCCCGTAACATCGCCTCACGGTCAAACACCTTCTGGATCGCCCCGTGCGCCATAAACGCTGCCCGGTCGGACATATGGGCAATCACGTCCGCGTCGTGGCTCACCAGCAGATAGGTCATCTCATGCTCGGCCTTCAGGCGGTTAAGCAGGTTCAGGATTTCCGCCTGCACCGACATATCCAGCGCCGAGGTCGGTTCATCCAGCAGCAGAAGCTGCGGGCGCAGCAGCAGCGCCCGGGCAATGGCAACGCGCTGGCGCTGGCCGCCGGAAAGCTGGTGCGGGTAGCGCCTGCCCGCGTCGGCGGAAAGTCCCACCTGCTGCAGCGCATCCGCCACCTTTTCCGCAACCTGCGTTTCGCCGTGTAGGCTTAACGGCTCCGACAGGGTGCGCGCAATGGTGTGGTTTGGATGCAGCGAGGCCCACGGATCCTGAAACACCATCTGCACGTTGCGGCGAAGCTTGCCTTCAAAGCGGCGCCCTGGCGTTAACGTTTCCCCCAGCAGGGCAATACTGCCGCGCCACTCGCGCTGTAGCCCTGCCAGCACGCGCAGAAGGGTCGATTTGCCGCAGCCGGATTCGCCAATCAGGCTGAACGTCTCGCCTCTCTCTATGCTAAAGCTGGCGGCAGAGACCGCCGTTTTTTCCCCGAAGGTGACCTGCACCTGGTTAACCTCAACGAGCGCCATCGCTGGCCTCCTTCCACGGCTGCGAACGATCGAGCGTCGGCAGCATCTGTCCATAAGTATGGGCGTCTGGACGACAGGTCCACAGGGTGCGCGTGTACGGATGCGTCGCCTGCGGGAGCCGGTTCGCCGCCATCTCATCGACCTTTTCACCCTGATACATCACCAGCACGCGGTCGCAGTGCTCCGCCACCAGCGGCAGATCGTGGCTGATTAACAGCATCGCCATCTGGCGTTCTTCGCACTGCTGCACCAGCAGCTCGAGGATCTGATTGCGCAGGCGGGCGTCCAGCGCGGAGGTCGGTTCGTCGGCAATCAGCACCTGCGGATTGTTGATCAGCGCAATCGCAATCATCACCCGCTGGCCCATGCCCCCGGAAAGCTCGCCGGGATAGCGTGACAGCACGTTCTCGTTCAGCCCGACGGCGCGGATGATGTCGTGAATGCGCGCCGCACGCTCCGGGCGCGTCAGGCGCTGATGCAGCGTGAGCGCCTCATCAAGCTGGGCGGCGACGCTTTTCACGGGGTTTAGGGCGTAGCGCGGGTCCTGCAGGACCATCGCAATCCCGTTGCCGCGCAGCGCCTGCCAGCGGCGGGCGTTCAGGGTCAGCAGATCGTTGCCAAGCACGTTGAGCCGGTTCGCGCTCACGATACCGGGTTTACGCACCAGACCCATCAGGGCGCGGGCGGACATCGACTTACCGGAGCCGGATTCCCCCACCAGCGCCAGCCGCTCGTTGCCAAGCCGAAAGCTCAGGTTGTTGACCACGCGCGCGGCCGGGTAGTCGATATTCAGCGCCTCGACGATAACGCGGTGTTCAGTCATGCTGTGGCTCCAGTACGTCGCGCAGGCCGTCGCCCAGCAGGTTAAACGCCAGGCTGGCAAAAAGGATGGCGCCGCCAGGAATGGCGGCAATCCACCACTGGTCGAAAATCACCTGCATGCCGTCGGAAATCATCGCCCCCCATTCGGCCATGGGCGGACGCGCGCCAAGGCCGAGGAAGCCGAGACCGGCGGCGGCCAGAATAATCCCCGCCAGATCCAGCGCCAGCCGCACAATCGCGGACGGCAGGCACAGGGGCAGAATATGGCCGACCAGCAGGCGCAGGCCGCGGATCCCCATCATCTCCGCGGCGGACAGATAATCGCTGTGGCGCAGGCGCTGAATCTCGCTCCGCGCCTGACGCGCGTAGGCGGGCCAGGTCGTTAAGGCCAGCGCCAGCGCGCCGTTGACCAGCCCCGGGCCAAGCATCGCCACAAACGCGAAGGCGAGGATCAGGCGCGGCATCGACATCACCACGTCGGTAAAGCGCATCAGGATACGCTCCACCCAGCCGCCGTAGTAGCCGGACAAAATGCCCACCAGCAGCCCGGCGGGCAGGGTAATGACCGTCACCAGGGCCACCAGCCCGAGCGCCGGACGGGTGCCGTAAATCAGGCGCGAGAGCAGATCGCGCCCGTAGCTGTCGGTGCCCAGCCAGTGCCGGGCGCCAGGCGCCTCCAGGCGCGCGGCAGCGTCCTGCCAGTTCGGATCAACCGGCGCCAGCCAGGGCGCGAACAGGGCAATAAACACCAGCAGCGCGAGGCCAGTCAGTCCGCAAACGGCGGCAGGGGAGCGGCGCAGGCGGCGTAAGAAGAGATAAAACGGCATCAGCGCACCCTGGGATCGGTCGCCCGCACAAGCAGGTCGGTAAGGTTATTGATCAGCACAAAGCTGACGCCAATCAGCAGCGTACCGCCCATAACCGCGGTCGTGTCTCCGGCGAACAGGGCGGTGGTGAGATAGCGTCCAATGCCCGGCCACGAGAACACGGTTTCGGTTAATACCGCCCCTTCCAGCATGCTGGTATAGGCCAGGGCGATCACCGTCAGCAGGGTGCTGCGAATGTTCGGCAGCACGTGGCGCAGCAGAATGGCCATCTCCCCGGCGCCCTTGGCGCGGGCAGCAGGATGTACTCCTTGTTCATTTCGCCGAGGCAGGCGGAGCGGGTCAGGCGGGTAATGCTTGCCAGTGAGTAATAGGCCAGCAGCAGGACCGGCAGCACCAGGTGGCTGATGGCGTTGCGGAATGCCTCGCGATCGCCGGAAAGCCAGGTGTCTATCAGCGCAAAGCCGGTGCGCGGCTCGACGGTGAACTGCCAGATATCGTCCAGCCTGCCGGGGCCCACGCTCCACTGCAGCTTCGCGTAGAACAGGGCCAGCATCAGCAGGCCAAGCCAGAAAATCGGCACCGAGTTGCCGAGCAGGGTGAGCGTTCTGATCGCGACATCGAGCGGCGAACCTGCGTAGCGGGCGCACAGCACTCCCGCCGTCACGCCGAGCACGGACCCAATGATTAACGCCAACGTCGCCAGCTCCAGCGTAGCGGGGAAGGCGTGCAGCAGATCCTGCAGCACCGGCTGCCCGGTGGCGCTGGCGGTGCCTAAATCACCGTGGGCGAGATTTTGCAGATAGTGCCAGAACTGCACGGGCAGGGGACGATCCAGCCCGAGCTGGTGGCGAACCTGATAGTACGTTGACTGGCTGGCGTGATCCCCGACGATCTGCAGCACGCGATCGACCGGTGAAAACGCCGAGAGCGCAAACGTGACGAGCAGCAGCCCGAAGAGCGTGAGCAGCAGGGTCAGCAGGCCCTGAAGCACGCGGGTGGAAAGATGTGGCATGGAAAATCTCTTTATGCCGGGTGGCGGCTTCGCCTTACCCGGCCTACAAAAAACCGAGAACACAGGCCGGGTAAGCGCAGCGCCACCCGGCAACAAGGGCTACTTCGTGACGCGATCGTACCAGACCATATCCGCGTTCAGCCCCTGCTGATACCCCTTCACGTTATCGCGCACCACGATCTGGGTTTTGCCCTGATCGACGAAGACGTACGGCGAGCTCTGCTGCAGCTGTTCCTGCATCTTCTTGTACAGATCCAGACGTTTCGCCGGATCCGGCTCGGCTACCGCCGCCAGCGTGGCCTTGTTCAGCTCCGGGATTTTCCAGCCGTTCAGTCCGGCCACGGTGCTGGACTTCCCGTCGTTCCACGCGAAGGCGCTGGCGTTAGAGTGCGCGTCGAAGTAGTCCGGGATCCACAGGCGGATCGCCGCCTGATGCTGCTTCGCGCGCACCCGGGCATAGACCTGGCTCCCGGCGGCAGGCAGCAGATCCACCTTCACGCCACCCTGCGCAAAGCTCGCCTGCATCGACTGGGCAATAGTGATAAACGGCGGCTTGTTCTCCACGTCCAGCGTGAAGTGCGCGTCCTTAATGCCCGCTTTGGCGAGGATTGCCTTCGCTTTTGCCGGATCAAATTTAAACGGATTGTCTTCCAGCGCGCCCGGCAGGCCGACCGGCAGGAAGCTCTGGTGAACAAAATACTGGCCTTTCAGCAGGTTCTTCGTGATGCCGTCATAGTCGACCAGCCAGCGTGAGGCTTCCCAGAAGGCCGGGTTGTTCAGCAGCGGATTGGCGCTGTTGCCGGTGTTAAACACCAGGTAGTTCTGCTCGGCGGACGGGATGCTCAGCACCTTCACGCCCGGCTTGCCGTCCAGGGCGCTAATCTGGTCTGCACCCAGATCGCGCGCCACGTCCGCATCCCCCTGCTGGATCAGCAGGCGGCGTGAAGCCGGATCGGGGACGTTTTTAATGATGATGCTTTTGAGCTTCGGCGCGCCGCCGGGCGCGGAATCGTTGGCTTCCAGCACGATGGCCTGATGCGGCTGATAGAAGCGCATTTTGAACGCGCCGCTGCCCGCCGAGTGCATTTTCAGCCACGCGTTGCCGAAGTCATTATCCTTCACGTTCGCGGCAACCTCTTTTTCATCGACGATAGAGGCTATCGGCGTGGAGAGAATATTCAGCGCCACCGAGGGGCTAACGTCCGCCGTCCAGTGAAGCTGGAGGGTATGATCGTCCACCTTTTTCAGCTGGCTGGCGATGTTGCTCGCGTCCCAGCCCAGCACGTTGAGGATAAAGGCCGGGGATTTGTTCAGCGTCACGGCGCGGGTATAAGAGAAAATCACGTCTTCCGGACGCAGCGGGTTGCCGGAGGCGAATTTTGCATCGGGTTTAAGCTTGATGGTCAGGGTTTTTGCTGCTGCATCCGCGTCCCAGCTTTCTGCCAGAACCGGCGTGATTTTTTCCGGATTATCGCGGTCCGGCTGCACCAGACGCTGGTACAGGCTCGGCACGGTCTGGATGCTGGAGAGCTCGTTGGCTTCGGCCGGGTCGAGGCTCACGATGTCATCAAGACCCTGAGCAACCACCAGCGTCGTCGGCGGCGTAGCGGCGTGGGTAGCGCCTGAGAGCGCAGCCAGCATCAGTAACGGCAACAGTTTTTTTGTCATAGCGATCCCTGAGAAGAATATATTGTGATTGTTTTATGCTCCGCTACGTTAGGTCGACTCCACATTTCTTCAAAGTCGAAATTCTGCTTTGCTTATGCCATGCGGATATATCGCATGCGGCCTGGTTATTAAACGCCTCTCTTTTCGCCGCCCTTTTAACCTGCTATAACAAAATCCTTACCTTTCAGGGAGTCACCCCCGTGCCCGAAATCAATCAATATGGTCAAACCGTTAACGATCTCGTCCCGGACTGGAAGTGCGCGCAGGTATTAACCCGCACGGCGCTGACCGGGCAGTATTGCCGTCTTGAGCCGCTGGACGCCGGGCGTCACGCGGCGGATCTCTTTGAGGCCTACGCGCTGGGCGACGACAGCGACTGGACGTGGCTTGCCAGCACCCGGCCTGAAAGCGTGGAAGCCACCGCACACTGGGTGTCCGGAAAGGTGATGGATGATGATCTGGTGCCCTTCGCCGTGATGGATTTACTCACTGAAAAGGCGGTCGGGCTGGTGAGCTATATGGCGATCGAGCGCTTTCAGGGCTCGGTGGAGATCGGCCACGTCACCTGGTCGCGCAGGATGAAAGGCACCCGCATCGGCACCGAGGCGGTGTGGCTGCTGCTGAAAAACGCCTTTGACCACAAATACCGACGGCTGGAGTGGAAGTGCGACTCGATGAATACCGCATCGCGCAGCGCCGCGGAGCGGCTTGGATTCGTCTGGGAAGGGCGCTTACGCCAGCGGCTGGTGCGGAAAGGCCGCAACCGCGACAGCGATATGCTTTCTATTATTGATGGCGAATGGCCGCAAAGAGACGCGGAGCTGCGCGCCTGGCTGGCGGCGGCGAATTTTGACGAGGAAGGACGGCAAATAAAGCGGCTTGAGGCGTTTCGGTTATAAGTTTTTATGTAGGGTACAGCCCAACCACGCGGCTAATCCGCGGAAATCGCGATTTCAATCAGGTTGGTTTTTCCGGACTGCAGGCCGCGCGTTACCGCTTCGGCGATATCCGCCGCCTCGGTCATCCCCGGGCAGCAGTGGACGCCCATGGCGGTGGCCAGCGACTGAAAATCGATATGCGGGTTCACCAGGTCCATCCCGATAAAACGGCCCAGCCGCGTTGAGCTGTAGTCGGCCTGGCTCTTCATAAAGTTTTTCAGGATGTTGTACTCCCTGTTATTCATGACGATAAAGGTGACCGGCAGATTTTCGTGTGCCGCCGTCCAGAGCGCCTGCGGCGAGTAGAGGGAGGCTCCGTCTCCAACTAAACACACTACCGGCTCGCGGCCCAGCCCCAGCGAGTGACCTACTGCTGCGGGCATCCCCCAGCCCAGTCCGCCGCCGCGCATAAAGTAGTAGCGCTGATGCTGCTGGTCAGAGATGAACCGGCGGACATGCCTGGCGGTCGCTATCGCTTCATCAACGATGGTGGTACCCGCCGGAATGGAGCGGATGACCTCCCAGGCTGCGACCATCGGCGAAAGGGCCGGGCGAAGCCGCTCGGCGGCCAGACGTTCTTCCTGCAACTGCCACTCCTTCTCACGTTCGTCGCGGGCCGCCACCAGCAGCTGCTGGTGGGCCAGCGTATTGGCGATCAGGCGCTGCTCAAGCTTCGGCAGCAGTTCGTGCAGGGACAGTTTGATATCCCCCATCACCGAAAGGCGAGTGGCATAGGTGCGGCCAAGCTCGTGCATATCCGCCGAGAGCTGGTACACCGCGCAGGTCGCCGGAATAGCCTCGCCCTCGCTGTACAAAATGGTGATCAGGCTTCTGCCGCCGATGATGAATACGGCATCGTAGGCATTGATGATGCTGGCGATTTCGCTGGCGGTGGTGGGCATATTGCCCCGCCAGAGCGCGTGCTGGGTGGGAAATGGCAAATTCAGCGGCCAGGAGGAGCCGTAGACGTGGGCGCTGAGCGCTTCCGCCAGCTCGACAATCTCCTGCGTCGAGCCGCTGGAGTGCACCTCATCGCCCGCCACAATCATGATCCTGCCCGGCGCGATCTCGCTGAGCGCCTCCGCCAGCTCGTCCAGCGAGCCCGCAACGGTGTGGTAGTTTACTCTCGACGCCGTCTGTATCCCGGCGTCGCTCAGCTCTTCCATCACGTTCATCGGCAGGGAGAGCAGCACCGGGCCGCCAGGAGGATAGCTGGCAGCGTGAAACGCGCGGCGCACCAGCACCGGGAGCTGGTCGGCGCTGGTGACCTCCTGCGCCCACTTCATGACCGGAGAGCCGATGGAAACAATATCATCATACAGAAGCGGGTCGCGGACGTAGTGTCGCGTATCCTGCTGTCCAACGGTCACCACCAGCGGGGTTTTCATAATCCGCGAATTAATGAGATTCCCCATACCGTGCCCAAGGCCGCTGGCGGTATGCAAATTGATAAAGCCCGTTTTGCCGGAGGCTTTCGCATAGCCGTCGGCAATCGCCACCACGGTGCTCTCCTGAAGCGCCAGAATATAGTGAATATTTTCATGGCGAAGCAGGGCATCAATGAGCGGAAGTTCGGTGGTGCCGGGGTTGCCAAAAATATATTCCACGCCTTCACTCTCCAGCACTTCAAGAAGAATATCGGCACCCGTTCGCATATTGAGATCTGATAAGTACGTTAATGATTTAATCATAATGACACCTCATTCAGCATTATTTAACGCAGGCTAAAATTCTTCCTGCGTTGGACGCACAACAATTTCATTAATATCAACGTCGCCAGGCTGTTCTATGGCAAATAAAACCGCGCGGGCAATTGCGTCAGCCGGAATAGCCTGCTTATAAAACTCATGGAGAAATTTTTTACTCTCTTCGTCAGAGCTGCCGAATTGCAGTTCGCTTTCGACGGCACCGGGCGAAATAAGCGTCGTGCGGATAGTTTTACCTGCCTCCTGACGTAAGCCTTCGCTCAGCGCGCGGACGGCGAATTTCGTGGCGCTATACACCACGCCGCCAGGGGCCAGCACCTTGATGCCCGCAACGGAGGCAACGTTAATAAAATGCCCGCTGCCCTGACGCTGGAACACCGGGAGCGCGGCAGCGATGCCGTACAGCACGCCCTTCAGATTGGTATCAATCATCTTGTCCCATTCGTCGGTTTTCAGCTCGCTGAGGGGGGCGATGGCCATAAAGCCCGCGTTATTGATCACCACATCCACGCGCTGGTATGCGGCAACGGCAGCGTCAATGGCGCGCTGCACCTCTTCCTGACGGGTCACGTCAGCCTTTACGGCAATCGCCTTGCCGCCCTGTTGAATAATCTGATCCACCAGGGCATTAATTCTGTCCAGACGGCGCGCCACCAGCACCAGCGAAAACGCGTTATTCGCTAAATGGAGGGCAATGGCCTGACCAATACCGCTGCTGGCACCGGTGATGACAACCACCTTGTTTGCACTAATATTCATGATCTTATCTCGCTATTGAGTGATGCAAAAAATAAAAGGCAGAGAAGCGTTAATGAATAATGACAAATTCATTAATGCGGTTTTTGATATATTCTGTATCGGGAGTGAAATGATGTTCGTTTAAAACTTAATGGAGTACGGAAGCGTCTGTCAATGTCGTTTTTTAATAATTAAATTAATTGCAGGCCTAATATTTAATTCTTATAGGTAACCGAGAATATTATATAAATAAAAGGGGGGACGATGACGGCCCTGCAAACAGGGCCTGAGGATTACAGTTTGCCACTGTAAAGCACCGGGCCTGTGGGGAGGCCGGTGGGCGATCCGCCCTCTGGTTCAAGGCTTATGGCTATCGTGGCGTCAGCAGGGAGCGTTGCGTTCCTGAGGGTGACGCGTGTGGGGATGTCGTTATGCAGCAGCCCCATGGATACCGGCGCCTGCCTGCCTGGGATCAGCCAAAGCTGCAGGCTGTGTTGCGCGGCGACAGCTGTCGGTCGAAGCGGGGCAATGCTCAGGTGCTGGCGGCTGGCGTCCGCGCTGACGACCCACTGCCCGTGCTGTTGGGCATCGTTGAGTACCATCAGCGGAGCGAGTTCCGGGGCTCGGGTGGCATACCAGGCAACGACCGTCAGGGCGGCGAGTGAGGCCGCAACCATCCAGCCGAGATAAGGCCGACTTTGGCGTAAAGGCTTTTTGGGCGGCAGGTCGAGGGCGATTCTTTTCCACACCGTCTCGGGTGGAGGGACGGGCACAAGATGACTATCCAGCGTGCTGAACATGTCCTGCCAGTACGCCACGCGGGCGGCCAGAGCCGGTTCACGGAGGACCCTTTTCTGGAACTGAAGCCGTGCTCCTCCCCGCAGCGTGCCGAGGGCATACTCTGCTGCCAGCATGTCGTCGCGTTTTTCTGCGTCATTCATAGCCCCACGCACTCCCGAAGATGGTCCATTGCCCGACGTATCCAGCTTTTCACCGAGCCTACAGGCTGCTGGAGCCAGTCGGCAATGTCGCTGTGAGACATTCCCTGATAGTAGGCGAGCGTAATGCTCTGGCGCTGCTCGCTGCTCAAATGTTCGAGGCAATGCCTGAGCCGCTCTGCCTGCGCATCGTCGTGCCAGTTATTCTGCTCATCGTTCTCGCCGGGCAAAAGCACTTCGCTATACGGTGACTCGCGTTCGGCAGCGCGGGTTTGCCCGCTGCGCAGCCAGTCAATACAGCGATTGCGAACAATATGCGTAAGCCAGGTCATCGGGGAGCTCAGTGCAGCGTTGTAGGTTTCGGCTTTACTCCAGACGGTGATAAAACAGTCGTGAAGGATCTCTTCTGCCCACGCGCGGTCGCGCAGCATGCGCAGCGCGACGGCAAACAGGTGTGGCGAAGTGAGTCGATAGAGTTGTTCAAATGCGCGGCGATCGCCGTTTGCGACCGCCTGCATTAATTTCTGCTGCTGTTCTGCCAGCGCGTTATCCATGTTTTTCCCGGAAGGTAACGTCACACTTCCGAAGTATAGACAACTACTTAGGCATCAGGACGGTATCAATTACATCGATCACGCCGTTTTTTTGATGAACGTCATAGGTGCTAATGTTCGCCACATTGCCTTTACCGTCCTTAAGCTGAATGTTGTGCGGGCCGTTGCTCATGATCCACAGCGGCTGACCGTTAACGGTCTTCAGCTCCGCGTGTCCGCCGCCCTGTTTAATTTTCTGCTCCAGCGCCTTCATATCGTAATTACCGGCGACCACATGATAGGTGAGGATGCTGGTGAGCGTGGCTTTGTTTTCGGGTTTGACCAGGTTCTCGACCGTGCCGGCAGGCAATTTCGCAAACGCCGCATTGGTCGGCGCAAACACGGTGAATGGCCCTTTGCTCTGAAGCGTATCCACCAGTCCAGCCGCTTTGACGGCGGCCACCAGCGTGGTGTGATCTTTCGAGTTCACGGCGTTTTCAACGATATTTTTGCTCGGGAACATTTCCGCTCCGCCTACCATCACGGAGTCTGACGTCATGGCGGCTGATGTGCCTGCACAGAAGAGTAAAGCGCTGGTGACGAGTGCAACACGGGTTAGCTTTTTCATCATCTTTCCTCGGTTTAGGGAGCAAAGGGATTGCTCACATACACATATACGAGGGGAGGGGGTGAACTGGATGCAGGAAAATAAAAATAAATTTTGGGTGGGAAGCCCCCTCCCGTATGGAAGAGGGCCAGGGGGAGGGGAAATATCCTCAGCGTCTGACCGGCGCCCCGTTGGCCACATAATACGCCGCCGTGCTTTTCGCCAGCGGCTCGCGCCCGCGGATCGCGTCGGCAATCTTCTCGCCGATCATAATGGTGGTGGCGTTCAGGTTGCCGGTGATGATCTGCGGCATGATCGACGCATCCACCACGCGCAGGCCTTCCAGCCCGTGAACGCGGCCTTCTCCGTCGACCACCGCCATCTCGTCATAGCCCATCTTGCAGGTGCCGCACGGGTGGAAGGCGGTTTCGGCGTGGTTGCGCACGAATTCGTCCAGCTGCTCATCGGTCTGGCAGTCAATACCCGGACTGATTTCGCGGCCGCGGTACTTGTCCAGCGCGGGCTGGTGCATGATCTCGCGGGTGATGCGAATTGCGTCGCGGAACTCCTGCCAGTCCTGCTCGTGGGACATATAGTTGAACAGGATTGCCGGATGCTGGTGCGGATCGCGCGACTGGATGCGCACGTGTCCACGGCTCGGGGAGCGCATGGAGCCGACGTGGCACTGGAAGCCGTGCTCTTTCACCGCGTTCGAGCCGTTGTAGTTAATCGCCACCGGCAGGAAGTGGTACTGAATATTTGGCCACTCAAACTCCTCGCGGCTGCGGATAAATCCGCCCGCTTCGAAGTGGTTGCTCGCACCCACGCCTGTGCCGCCAAACAGCCACTCGGCGCCAATCTTCGGCTGGTTCCACCACTGCAGGGCAGGGTAGAGGGAGACCGGCTCTTTGCATTCGTACTGGAGGTACATCTCCAGGTGATCCTGCAGGTTTTCTCCCACGCCGGGTAAATCATGCACCAGCGGGATATCGAACTGCTTCAGCAATTCAGCATTGCCCACGCCGGAACGCTGGAGGATCTGCGGTGACGCAATGGCGCCTGCGCACAGGAGGACTTCTTTATTCGCCGTCGCTTTTGACGGAATGGTGCTCTCGCCTTCCAGCCACTCAACGCCCACCGCGCGCTTGCCCTCAAAGAGGATGCGATCGGTCATGGCGTGGGTGCGGATGGTCAGGTTAGGACGTGGTTTCGCCTGGTCCAGATAGCCGCGCGCGGTGCTGGCGCGTCGGCCCTGCGGCGTGACCGTGCGGTCCATCGGGCCGAAGCCTTCCTGCTGGTAGCCGTTGAGATCGTCGGTGCGCGGATAGCCCGCCTGCACGCCTGCTTCCACTATTGCTTCAAACAGCGGGTTTACGCCCGGCTTAGAGGTGGTGACGCTCACCGGACCGTCGCCGCCGTGGTAGTCGTTCGGCCCCACGTCGCGGGTCTCTGCCTTGCGGTAGTAGGGCAGACAGTTGAGGTAGCTCCAGTGCTCCAGACCCGGCTCTTTCGCCCAGTTGTCCAGATCCATCGCGTTGCCGCGCACGTAGCACATGCCGTTGATCAGCGACGAACCGCCCAGCCCTTTTCCGCGTCCGCACTCCATGCGGCGGTTGTTCATGAAAGGCTCTGGCTCGGTTTCGTACGCCCAGTTGTAGCGCTTGCCCTGCAGCGGGAAGGCCAGCGCGGCGGGCATCTGGGTGCGGAAGTCAAAGCGGTAGTCCGGCCCGCCCGCCTCAAGCAGCAGGACGGTGGTGTTCGGATCTTCAGTCAGTCGTGTAGCCAGTACGTTGCCGGCAGAGCCGGCCCCGATAATGATGTAGTCAAATTGCAAAAAAACCTCCCGGTTAAAATATGGACTGGAATTTACCCATCTCAACCTGGATGGACTTCACCTGGGTGTAACTCTGCAGCGTCATGACGCCGTTCTCGCGGCCAATGCCGGAGTGTTTGTAGCCGCCAACCG
>OKVS01000445.1_pt1 | contig 13849 bp, 17 predicted proteins | sample 1606911 | NCBI WGS metagenome assembly OKVS01 (sample SAMN03281016, study PRJEB24777) | human gut metagenome | isolation source: fecal sample PR161 from 1 month old female Malay infant, caesarean... | reverse complement strand
CTTTTTATTATTTTCTCTTCATCGCATAATTTTCTAAATACTCAGGATTTACCTTTGCTTCCTGATATACGTGTACACGCCCATCACAAAGGCCCCAAGGGTATTGGTAAATAAATCCCCCATCGTATCCATTAAAGCAGCACGCCCAATAAATGGTTGGCCGTTGGACATATTATAGCGTTGTAAGTTCATGTTCCCTAATGAATCGCAGATAAATTCCCAGAATTCCCAGAAGACGCCACAAAGCCCTGCAAATGCAAACCCAAATAATAAAAATAACCACGGGGAAACATCGGCGTACTTCGTTTTCTTCAATAGGAAAGCAGCAATACCATAACCCACAGCAGTTAACAGCATCGGACTAACAAAATGTAAAATTTTATCCCAGAACGAAATGATTGAAATCATATGCAACGAGGTTCCTAGGAATACTGAAATAAATAAGAAAAACCAGTAAAAATAAACGATAGTCGGTGGCATAATAATTTTTAAAAATTTATTGACAAGATCTGGTAAAAAGATCAGCCCAATTCCAAGTAAACATTCGATAACAAACGTCACACCTTGTTTTGTTGAATACTTAGCCGTAAAAATTCCCAGAGATTGTACGTCAAGCATAAGATGCCAAACACCACTAATCCATATTTAATTTTCGAATAATTTTTATCCATTTTGACACACCCTTTCAAAAGTTATTTTATATGAAAAAAACTGTAGATGAAAGACACCTTCCATCTACAGTTTTAGAAAACTCTATCGAATGAAGAGCTTATTAAAAATGTTTATTTTTCAACAGCTGTTTCAGTAATTGTTTCAACCGCACGTTTCATACGAATATCGTGTTCTAACATGTCGTTGTTTAATACTTTACGTACTTGCGCTTCAGGCATGTTGTATTGTTCTGCTAAATCTTTCACTTCAGCATCGATGTCTTCTTGTGTTACTTCGATGTTTTCAGCTTTGGCAACTGCTTCAATCACTAAGTTTGTTTTTGTGCGTGTTTCTGCTTCGCCTTCAAATTGTTTGTGTAAATCTTCTTCTGTAGAACCAGTTAATTGGTAGTACATTTCAGGAGAAATTCCTTGGCGTTGCATGTTGTTTAAGAATTCATCCATTGAACGGTGAACTTCGTCGTGAACCATTACGTGTGGTAATTCAACGATTTCAGCATTTTCAACAGCTAAACGAATTGCTTCTTCGTCTTTTGCTTCTTCAGCTGCTGCTTCTTTTGCTTCTGTCAATTCTTTACGGAATTTTTCTTTTAATTCGTCTAATGATTCTACTGAATCGTCAACGTCTTTTGCAAATTCATCATCCAATTCTGGTAATTCTTTTGCTTTTACTTCATGAACAGTTACTTTGAAAACTGCTTCTTTACCAGCTAAATCTTCTGCTTGGTAATCTTCAGGGAAAGTAACGTTTACTTCTACTTCTTCGCCAGCTTTTTTGCCAACTAATTGGTCTTCAAAGCCTGGAATAAATGAATTAGAACCTAATTCTAATGAGTAATTTTCGCCTTTGCCGCCTTCAAATGCTTCGTCGCCTAAGAAGCCTTCAAAGTCGATAACTACAGTGTCGCCATTTTCAGCAGCGGCATCTTCTTTGATTACTAATTCAGCTTGAGATTCTTGTTCGCGTTTCAAACGTGCTTCCACGTCTTCATCTGTTACTTCACGGTCTTGTTTAGACACTGTTAAGTTTTTGTATTCGCCTAATTTTACTTCAGGTTTTACAGTTACTTCAGCAGTGATAACCCAGTCTTCCCCTTTATTCATGCTTTCAACATCAATTTTTGGTTGTGCTACTGGTTCAATTCCTGCTTCTAATACAGCCGCTTCATATGCTTCTGGTAAAACAGCGTTTAACGCATCTTCGTATAACGCTTCTTCTCCATACATACGGTTAAAAACAGTACGTGATACTTTTCCTTTACGGAAACCAGGTACGTTTAAGTTTTTTTTCACTTTATTGAACGCTTGCGTTAATCCTTTTTCGATTACTGCTTGTTCGATTGAAAAAGTTAATACACCATCATTAGTGCCTTTTTTTCCCATTTCGCAGACATTTGTTTCCCTCCGAATAACATTTAATTTTATACATCAAACTTTATTTATGCATACCTTTAAATAGTACACTATCCCTAGGAAAATGTAAATATTTTAAGTGCTAAGAAGTGAAAGAAAGACTCGATTTTTAGCAAACTATCAGTTTTTTAATTTTTTCGGATTAAAAAAGCATAGAATTTCGAGAAATTTCCTTCTTAAAACACTAAAAGATTGTGAACAAAATATCTTGTTCACCATCGGATGTAATCGCTTTACTTTATGAATGGCCCATTATAGAATGTATGTACTCAATATTTACGCATTATATATTTTCGTCATTATACATATAATATCAAAAAAGGAGAGGATGGTTTTGAATAAGTTCGTATGGGGAATCTTTTCTTGCATCATATCATGGCATTTTTTTATCGCTGACTCAACCTTTGATAGCTCATTCTGAAACACTGAACCCTACAACTCACGCCTCTACTTTTAGTGAAACATTTACTTCAGTTTCAACAGAACAACAAACAACTCAAGCAACCGATATCGTGGAACAAGAAACCGAGCAAACCCATGCTTCCTCTGAAAACGATGAACCTATGGCACCTACGCCAGCTAGTGTTTCTGTTGGTAATAGCACCTTAAAAAGTACCTTAAGCACGGGAACGTATAACCAAGATATTATCACACTTTCGTATGAATACAGTGTGACACTTATCGGCTTAGCAATTAATGATCGACCGATTATTGCTATTCAACTTCCTACAGAAATTTCAAGCCAGTTAGATAACGACACTCTAAAGCAACAAGATTTTCTGACTCTTTTAACAGGGACTGTCAGTTATCCAGGAACAGCCACTCAAGATATTCACAGTTCAACTAACGGCGTCAGCCTCTCTTATAGTAGCACTTATCATTCTGTTTATCTGACTTTTCCAAGTAGCACCTTGGTGTTACTTCCCGGAACCAAATGGTCTGCCGCCATTTCGTTTGATGTGGGCGCACTTTATAAACGAGGAATTTCAATCCCTCCTGCTCTTAACGGCAAAGACTATCCGATTCGAGGAACCTTTACAGATGTCGGCACTGGATTAGGTGCAATTAATATTATTATTGGGAACAATACAAAAACAGGCGTAATTAGCAAAGCTCAACTTAGTTTAGGTAATTACCCCGTTCCTCAAGTCACACCAGCCAAACTAACTCAACCAAATCATCTGGACACTACTGTAACAGGGACCATTCAACAAGTACAAGACCCAAACTATAACTACTCTGTTCAATTAACCTTGAACCGCCATGATGGCACCACTACCCCCATTGTGGTGAAAGGGATTTCTGTCGATGCAGCCGGAAATTTCTCGACATCGTTAGCTTCACCATTAGAATATGGCGACACGCTCTCTACAATTGTCTTTGCTCGTTCCAAAACGTCAACCGACTATATTCAAAGCAGCCCCTCAGCTGACCAAAGTGTCAATTGGTCAATCCAACCAGTCACAAACGTAGTCGCCAATGCCGGCTCAACTCAACTTTCAGGTAAAGCTTCTCAAGTATCTAACGGAACCTATCAAGTTAAAGTACAAATAAATGGTGGTTCTATTTACACAACGTCCTTAGATTCCAATGGCCATTTTCAATTTGCTAATTTACCCACTTTCCAAGGAGGAGAAACGGTCAGCTTGTGGGTCCAAGGGCTCAGCAATCGCACTGGCCTGCCTTTGCTAACCAGTTCTACTGTTTCTCAAACAGTTGCTTATTCTGTGCCTCAACTAACAGGTCACGCAAATCATTGAGCGGAAAAATGCACAAGGGCTCTGGGAAGCTGCAAACTCTGTCGTAAGCGGTCAAATCATTCGTTTTACGTTAACCACACGTTTAACCAATCAACCAGCAACGTGGATGAATCAGCAATTACGAGCAACGGTGCCTAAAGGACTGTCCCAACTTTCAGCTGCTACATTAACAAAACAATCAGCAGCAGGTTTTAAGTACGCCAATAGCTGGGCTTCAACTTTTTAACTGATAGTTCCACTGGTTTGCCGTATTGGAGTTATCATAATTCGCTGCCAGCAGATAATTTTACGGAAGCCAATACACAATTCACCTTACAATATACAGCAACGGTTACAGAAGAATGGATAAACCAATTTCTTTTATTTTCTAGCACGGTTACTGGCAATGATGGTGGCGGAACGCCAATTACGCCAATCACTAAGGAACAGTCTTTACCTACCAAAAACGGTACCCTCCGTTTTGTGCAGATGCCAACTACAGTTTCCTTTAAAAATTTACCTTTTCCCAGCAAACGAACTATATACTCACCATCGACCATAAGCGCTCCTTTCCTCATTGCCGATGGTCGAGTTGCAAAAACACCATGGCATTTGTTGGTAAGAGAGAGTCAGCCCATGCATTCAACTTCTACAAATAAAACGATCCAGCAAGCTTTCATTTATCGAAAAAATGGCAGTGATTTTCCTCTCTCCTCTTTAGCAACCGAAGTTTATCAATACACCGCAACGGACGATAACAATGTAGAAATTCCTTGGAACCAACAAAATGGACTTTTTTTAAGCGTTGCTCCTGACCTTAATTTAACGGTCAAAGAATCTTACACTGCCGAATTACAATGGATTCTTTCTGATACACCCCTCTAATTAGGATTTAGCTTTTTTAAAAGTTAAAAATAAACAAGAAAGAAGGAATAAAAAATGAAAAAGATCGTGCGCATTTCAAGCATTTTGTTCGTTGCTACGCCTCTTATGCTTTTAAATAGTCCAAAAGTTGAAGCAGCTCAAGTCGCTTCTATTCAATCCAACGCTGATATTACGTTTGCTCTTGATAATACTGTCACGCCACCTGTCAACCCGACGAACCCTTCTCAGCCTGTGACACCTAATCCTGCTGATCCTCATCAACCTGGTACAGCCGGACCCCTTAGTATTGACTATGTTTCAAATATCCATTTTGGATCAAAACAAATTCAAGCCGGAACAGCAATCTATTCGGCACAACTGGACCAAGTACAAAATAGTACTGGCGATTTAATTAGCGTGCCAAACTATGTTCAAGTAACTGACAAACGTGGTCTAAATCTTGGCTGGAAATTATCAGTTAAACAGAGTGCGCAATTTGCTACAAGTGATTCAACACCCGCTGTTTTGGATAATGCATCCTTGACCTTTTTAGCAGCAACACCCAATTCAACACAGTTACTTTCTTTGGCGCCATTAACGGTCCCAGTAACCTTGGATCCAACTCTGGTGCCGCCACTTCTCCTGTGGCGACTGCCGCTCTTTCAACAGGAATGGGCACTTGGACATTAGCTTTTGGTAGCGGAGCGACCGCTGCTCAAGGCATTCAATTAACTGTTCCTGCGACAACGAAAAAAGTTGCAGCTAAACAATATAAAACAACGCTTACTTGGATTTTGGATGATACACCACTTTAAAAGAAAACAACCAAGGTATTGCATGAAACAACTTCATGCAATACCTTGTTATAAAAAATTGTCAAAAAGGAGTGCACACTATGAATCAGCAGCTTTTTAAATGGCTTCATGCTGTTAGCGTCATCACTTTTTTTAGTTTTTTATTGGCCTTATTCTGTAGAAGCAAGCGAAATAACTTTTTCTGTAAAAGCCATTTTACCCGACAATCAACGAACCAAAGAAACAAGTTATTTTGATTTACGTGTCGCTCCAAACCAAACACAAAAGCTACAAATCGAACTAACGAATCAAACAGCCAACGACATTACCGTGCTAGCTTCAGCCAATGCAGCGATTACTAATGATAATGGCTTGGCAGATTATTCTCATGCTGAAACAAAAAAGATCCATCTGCACCTTTTACTTTTAATGAGATTGCGCAATTACCAAAAGAAATCCAACTACCTAAACACTCAACCAAGACTGTTGAATGTCAGCTTAATTTTACCGGAAAAACCATTTTAATGGGTATGTTTTAGGAGGAACTCTACTTTGAACAAAAGTCAGATGAACAACCTGCTCACTCAGAAAACGGCGTGGCCATCAATAATCGTTTTTCTTATGTAGTCGGCGTCTTACTTAGTGAAACAGATGAACCTGTTCAGCCAGAATTATCTTTAAATGAAGTAAAAACCGATCAAGCTAACGGTCGTAACCGCGTATTAATGAATCTCCAAAACAAACAAGCGGCTATGATTAAAAAATTACAAGTCGACGCCTCTTTATATTATGAAAAAGAAGCTAAACCTCGCTACGAAAATCACCAAGAGTCGTTAACAATGGCCCCTAATACAAATTTTAATTATCGGATTGACTTAAAGGAACAACCTTTTGTTCCTGGAAATTATACTGTAAAAATCAAAGTAAACGATGGCTATCAAGACTATTCGTGGGAAAAACACTTAGTCATCCAAGAAAAAGAAGCTAAAAATACAATGCTACCGCCGTCAACCTCCCACCTGAAAAACACACCAATTTCCCTTGGAAACTGGTGAGTAGCATCACGCTGGTTTTTCTATTCATTTTGGGAAGCACGATTTATTATTTCAAGAAAAAAATACGTGAAGCGCAACAATAAAAAAGCACATCGACAATTGTCGATGTGCTTTCATAATCACTTAATTATTTTGTATATTCTTCAACTAATGCAACGACTTCTTCCATCGTGTCGCATTCTTTTAATGCGCGGTCAGCAAGTTCAGCCATTTTAGTTGTGTCTAGACGTTTCATCAAGCTACGTGTTTTAAGGATAGATGTAGCACTCATTGAGAACTCATCTAAGCCCATACCCAATAGTAATGGAACAGCTGTTTGATCGCCCGCCATTTCACCACACATACCAGCCCATTTACCTTCAGCGTGTGCTGCATCAATTACATTTTTAATTAAACGTAAGATTGATGGGTTGTATGGTTGGTATAAGTAAGAAACGCGTTCGTTCATACGGTCTGCCGCCATTGTGTATTGGATTAAGTCGTTGGTTCCAACACTAAAGAAGTCTACTTCTTTGGCAAATTTATCAGCTAATACGGCAGCTGCTGGAATTTCAATCATAATACCTACTTGGATATCGTTTGAAACTTCAACACCTTCGTTGACTAATTTTTGTTTTTCGTCTTCAAAGATTGCTTTCGCTGCTCTAAATTCTTTCAAAGTAGCAACCATTGGGAACATGATACGTAAGTTACCATGAACAGACGCACGTAATAATGCACGCATTTGTGTACGGAACATGCCGTCACCTAGTTCTGATAAGCTAATACGTAATGCACGGTAACCTAAGAATGGGTTCATTTCGTGTGGTAATGTTAGGTAAGGAAGCTCTTTGTCCCCACCAATATCCATTGTACGAACCACAACTGGTTTTCCTTCCATTCCTTCAAGAACTGCTTTATACGCTTGGTATTGGTCCTCTTCAGTTGGAAAGTCAGATGAATCCATGTATAAGAATTCTGTACGATATAAACCAACAGCTTCGCCGCCGTTTTTGTGTACGCCTTCTAAATCTTTTGGTGTACCAATGTTTGCAGCTAACTCAACATGTTTGCCGTCAGCTGTCACTGTTTCTGCATTTTTTAGTTTATCCCATTCTGCTTTTTGATCTGCATAAGCTTTTGCTTCTGCTTCAAATTCAGATTTTTCAGCATCTGTTGGGTCAATAATAACATCCCCAATGATTCCGTTCACTGCTAAAATATCGCCTGCTTTTACTTTGTCAGTAATTTCTTTTGTACCAACGATTGCAGGGATTTCTAACGAACGAGCCATGATTGCTGAGTGAGAAGTACGTCCGCCGATGTCTGTAACAAAGGCTTTAACATACGTACGGTCTAATTGTGCAGTATCACTAGGTGTTAAGTCATGGGCAACCACGATTACTTCTTCGTTAATCATTGAAGGATTTGGAAGAGTCACACCTAATAAATGTGCTAAGATACGTTTGGCAACGTCACGAATATCTGCTGCACGCTCTTGCATGTAAGCATTGTCGTCCATTGCTTCAAACATACCAATATACATATCCGTAACTTCTTTCAAGGCAGCTTCTGCATTGACTTTGTTGTCTTGGATATTTTGTTTGATTTGACCAACCATTTCTGGGTCAGATAAAACCATTAAATGAGCATCGAAAACTTGCGCTTCTGCTTCACCAAGGCTTTGAGCTGCTTTGTCGCGAATTGCTTGCAACTCTTCAGTAGATTTTGCTAAAGCATCGTCTAAGCGAGTTGCTTCTGCATCAGTATCTTCTACGGAAGTTTTGTTGAAAGACAAGTCAGGTTGAACTAGCAGGTAAGCTTTAGCAACAGCAACGCCATCACTTGCGGCAATCCCTTTTAGCATCTCAGACATTATTCAGCCAATCCTTCTTTTTGTAATGTTTCAACGATTGCTGCCATTCCTTCAGCTTCGTCAGCACCATCAACAGTGATTGTTACGTCAGAACCTTGACCAACGCCTAAAGACATAACGCCCATGATTGATTTTAAGTTAACAGATTTACCTTTGTATTCTAAGTTAATATCTGAGTTAAATTTGCTTGCAGTTTGTACTAATAAAGTAGCTGGACGTGCGTGAATTCCTGTTTCTGCTACAATGTGAAATTCTTTCTTTTCCATATAAATCGGTCTCCTTCGTAAATAAAAAATTTTTATGTTAGGGTTTTCCTTTCTTGATACGCTAAAATCAAACGTCTACTCGAAAAAAGACCCTTTCAGTTTCTAAGATTACCATTTTTTTCTATCTTACACAACACTTTTTGCTTAAATTTCGTGATGTTTTTGCACTGACTATTCTTCCTCTTTTTGGTAACGATAAATGATTCGTCCATTTAACCCCGCTTCTCCAACAATTTCCGCGCGGTCAGGCAAAGAAATCCAAGCATCACGAAATTGGAAAAATTCATTTTGCTCCACGATTAATTCAGAGATTTCTCCAGCTTTTAATGAAGCAATTTTTTCTACAAAAGGATTTTCAGCCATTGATTTCACCACTCTTTCTCTTAAATATCAACTCTTATAGTTTACTTGAAAATGGCGCAATTGTCTGTAAAAAAATCGAATCTTTGCCTTTTTTTAAACAAGGTCTTTTACTTGATTCTCTTACAAAAAATGCTATAATAACCTCAAAGGTCAAAATGGTCAAGTGGTTTTATAGACAGAATTTATTCTTGCTATCTAGTACTTGGCTGGTTTGAGGAAAAATGGTCTGTTTACTAGAAATAATAGAGCAAACAGCTATTTTTCTGGCCTCAGTTATTTGAAAGGATGTGTTTCATTCAATGATTTGTCAAAATTGTCAACAAAATGAAGCAACAATTCATTTATATGCAAATGTGAATGGTCAAAGAAAACAACTGGACTATTGCCAAAGCTGCTATCAAAAATTAAAAAATCAAGCAAATAATTCCCCTCAAAATATGGGACAAGACCCTTTTGGCTTTGGGAGTTTAGACGATTTATATCGTTCTCTTTCTCGCCAAATGCAACAAGGTAATCCTTATGAACAACAAACACCACCCACTCAATTTGGTGATGGTGGTAATGGAGGTCAACCCCCTCGCGGAGGCGCTGGCGCTGGTCAAGGTTTACTAGGCGAGTACGGGATTAACATCACCGAAGCGGCACGCCAAGGAGATATCGATCCTGTGGTAGGACGTGATCAAGAAATTAAGCGTGTCATTGAAATCTTAAATCGCCGTACAAAAACAACCCCGTTTTAATCGGTGAACCAGGTGTTGGTAAAACAGCCGTTGTTGAAGGTTTAGCCCAAAAAATTGTCGATGGCGATGTGCCCCAAAAATTATTGGACAAAGAAGTCATTCGTTTAGATGTGGTTTCACTTGTTCAAGGAACTGGTATTCGCGGACAATTTGAAGAACGGATGCAAAAATTGATTGAAGAAATCACTGAAGCTGAAAATGTCATTTTATTTATTGATGAAAGTCCATGAAATTGTGGGTGCTGGTGCTGCTGGTGATGGCAATATGGATGCTGGCAATATTTTAAAACCAGCCTTAGCACGTGGTGAATTACAATTAGTCGGTGCCACAACTTTAAATGAGTACCGTATTATTGAAAAAGATGCTGCCTTAGAACGTCGGATGCAACCAGTCCAAGTAGATGAGCCAACCGTTGCCGAAACCATAACGATTTTACATGGTTTGCAAAAACGTTATGAAGATTATCATCATGTTAAATATACAGATGAAGCGATTAACGCAGCAGCAAACTTATCCAATCGTTACATTCAAGATCGCTTTTTACCAGATAAAGCGATTGACTTGTTAGATGAATCTGGTTCAAAAATGAATCTAACTATCCAACTCGTCGATCCAAAAACAATTGATAAAAAATTAGCAGAAGCGGAACAACAAAAAATCAACAAAGCTTTCCCGCAGAAGAAAGATTTTGAAAAAGCGGCTTATTATCGTGATCAAATCAATAAATTACAAGCAATGAAAGAAAAACAAATCAGCGATGAAGAAACACCCGTCATCACTGAAAAAGATATTGAAGCCATTGTGGAACAAAAAATCTGGCATTCCTGTCGGTGACTTAAAACGAAAAAGAACAAACCCAATTGAAAAATTTAGCTGTTGACTTAAAAGCTCATGTTGTCGGACAAGATGATGCCGTCGATAAAGTAGCTAAAGCGATTCGTCGCAATCGTGTAGGCCTAGGCAAACAAAACCGCCCAATTGGTTCCTTCTTATTTGTTGGGCCAACAGGCGTTGGTAAAACAGAATTAGCAAAACAATTAGCTTTTGAGCTATTCGGTTCAGAAGATTCGATGGTTCGTTTTGATATGAGTGAGTATATGGAAAAACACAGTGTTTCTAAACTGATTGGTTCTCCTCCAGGCTATGTTGGGTATGACGAAGCTGGACAACTCACAGAAAAAGTCCGTCGTAATCCTTATAGTTTAATTTTATTGGATGAAATTGAAAAAGCGCATCCTGATGTTTTACACATGTTTTTACAAATTCTCGACGATGGTCGTTTAACAGATGCACAAGGTCGTACGGTCAGCTTTAAAGACACCATCATTATCATGACAAGTAATGCTGGAACAGGAGCTGTGGAAGCCAACGTTGGCTTCGGTGCTGCCCGTGAAGGTGTGACTAAATCCGTTTTAGGTCAATTGAACAACTTCTTCACCCCCGAATTCCTTAACCGTTTCGATGGTATTATCGAATTCAAAGCATTAAGCAAAGAAAACCTGATGAACATTGTCAGCTTGATGTTAGAAGAAGTAAATAGCTTATTAGCTAAACAAAAATTACACATTGAGGTTCCAACAGAAGTCAAAGAGAAACTCGTTGATTTAGGTTATGATCCTGCAATGGGCGCTCGTCCTTTACGTCGAACAATTCAAGAACAAATTGAAGACGGCATTGCTGAATACTATCTAGATCATCCTGAAAATCATCAATTAGTCGCAGCGTTAGATAACGAAGGTAAAATTATCGTAACTGGCGCACAAGAAGTGACTAAAACAGAAACTTCAACATCTGACCAAGCAGAATAATCAAAAATCCACACGCATTAATAACAATGCGTGCGGATTTTTTTATGCTTTTCACTTTTTATTTTCATCAAAAAAAACTATAATAGAAGAAAGATATTCGTATACTTGTTCCTCATAGAAAAAATTCAATCTGGAACTCCTGTACATAATTGGAAACGCTCTTTTGCAGCACACAACTATAATGAGGTGATAAAATGAAATTAGTGAATGTGACCAATAGCTACAAACAATTAGTAAATAAACAATTGGAAAACACGGATGCTTACTTTGTAAAAGTCTACTCAGCAGGAAACACGACCGCTGTCTATTCAGAAGCAGCTCACCATGTGGAAGTTCTGATTATGAATAAAAATCGTCGCATTCGTCCGACAGAAGTAAAAGAAATTTTAGCAAAACTGTTAAAACGATTACCTAAAGAGGCTTATGACCCAGATGAAATTTCTATCATTGAGTTAAACCATGTGACCGAAGTGTCTGTTCCATTAAAAGTTTCCCTCATGGAAAACTAAAAAAAACTGCCGAAGTTTCCCCACTTTGGCAGTTTTTTTAATTTATTGTGACGTTATTTTTTTTACAAGCCTTTGATAATTTTCCGACCAGGCTTCCTCATTTGTCGGACTGACTAATTTATTTTCCTCGATTGCTTTTTTTCTTAAGTCATCCACTTCTTTTTTGAAATTTTCCCCCGATTTTTGAGCATAATCTTTAGAAAAATATTTTGATTGGCGAGAATAAGCCTTCAGTTTTGCGTCTTTAATCTCTTCTTCTGTATCTGCAAAATATTCATCATAACGAAGATCGGTTATTTTCCCTGAATCTTTTAACGTAATAACAGTTAAACGTCCAGAAAGCCCCTCCCCAAAATCTTCTGTTAGACTTGTATAATGTTCTTTTGAAGGTTCTTTGATTTCCTTGGCTAAAGCCCTAGCAGCAGGAAGATAGCCATTATTAGCGCTATTGGATTGACCTTTGGCTGTCTGGAATGCGCCATCTAGGCGATTTTCAGCAACCATTTGATTTTCTAAAAAAGTCATCGTATTAACAACGGTCACTAACGATTGATCGGTTCGGGCGTTGTTCGCTTGAAAATTTGCATAGCCGGATAAACGTTTTGTCACTCCTGCCCATTCTTCAGAATAATAGTTTTTAGGTCCACGTTCATCAAATTCCACTAACTGAATTTGTTGATCCTTAACAACGACATCAATTAAAGCCGTATAGCCGCCATCAAACACGACTTCATGATGATAATAATCCCCTTGAACTTCCCCGATTTCTGGACGACCTGACCAATACATCTTCTGAGCTTTTTCTTCTGGACTAATTCCTGATTGTCCATTATTAGCTTCTACTGTAGCGCCAGAAACAGCATCAACTTCAAAGGTATGTCCATTACGCTCATAACTCACTTTGGCAGCACTCTCCTTCGGTTGATCATTCGTGTTTGTCTGCTCCTCCTGCTTTACAGAAGTGGCATTAGTGGCTGCCGAGGCACCACTCGTTACTTGGACTGCTTCTGCTTCAGTACTTTCTTTCATTTTTTCAGTTCGTTGATCTGGTTGGCACCCCATTAAAATAATCATTGAACAAAATAACCCGACAACTATCTTTTTAGTTTTCATTTTTCCTCCTTTTAAAACTCATTGAATTACCATTTAATTTTAATATAAGTAGAATGAAAAGTATAGCTAAGAAATCGTTTTTTCTTCATACGGCGATAAACTTAACTGTCCAGATAAATACTCACCTAAATAGATTTCCTGTAATCTTTGGAATCCTTGTTCTTGGATTTGCGTTAATAGCCAGTGCTCATCTTTTTTGATTAACTCTAGGACATCCATGTTGGCTTGACCGTCCACAATAATCGGATAACGAATACTTTCATCGCCATATTCGACGATTGTTAATTGACCATTTTGTTCTAAAACCGCCCGTTTAACAAGCTGGACTTCATAAATACCATTTGCTCGTAATTTAAACATTAGATCATTTGCAGAAATACCATTTTCAAACATTCCTTCACCACAACCTGTCCATCCTTGATTAAAGTAATGGGTTTACCATCCACAATTTGCTTCACATAGCGATTGTGTTCTTTTGCAAATTTTAAAATTAAGACTAATAATGTCCACAAAATTAACACTAATACAAATTGGAGCACCGTAATTGAATCATTATAAATAACACCACCAATAATGCCCCCCAATACATAGTTTTGCACTTGGTCCATAGCCGATGTGGGCGCCAAATTGCCTTTTCCCATCAAATTAATTTGGACAAA
>OKVS01000444.1_pt1 | contig 13931 bp, 17 predicted proteins | sample 1606911 | NCBI WGS metagenome assembly OKVS01 (sample SAMN03281016, study PRJEB24777) | human gut metagenome | isolation source: fecal sample PR161 from 1 month old female Malay infant, caesarean... | reverse complement strand
TTTTTCTTCGATAAAAAGAAACTTTTATAAAAGGCTTTTCCTAAGAAAAAAAGTGCTACACAACCTAACGCAACCACAAAAATAAACGGCCATAAACCAACCATTTCTTTTAATAAACTAACTTCTGTGATCATTTTTAAGTCGTCTGGGTAAATAGGTTCGACACGATAAAACATCTTTTGATAGTCCGCAAATCCTAAAACACCTATTATGACACTATATAAAAGAGCGCCAACTCCTAATGAGCCTGCCAAACTACATAAAAAAAGTAAAAAAACGCTTAGCACAAAACAACCTAAGAAAAACTTTTCCGTATGCCACGAAAAAGCAAACTTGAAGGCTAAATCAACAGACAAGTTATTCTGACACCATTGCAAATATAAATTACTAAAAATAATTAATAAGATGAACCCGATTCCATACAAAAGGTAGCGGTAAGGCCATCGTCTAAATTTCTCAACTCTCTTTTTCACATCGATCTCCTATTCAAAAACTAGTAATGTATTTATTTTATGCTTCTTGAAAAAGAATGTAAAGAAGTAGCTAGCAAAGAAGTCTAAGGAATGGTAAAGAAAAAATGTTATTTGTTGCAAAAATAATTTTCCAGTGGTATAGTAACAATGGAATTTCGTTATCAGTTATCGTCGCCTTTTTAGAGTACTTTATGAAAGGAGAATAACTATGACTTACAAAGTAAAAAACATTCAATACCGTATTCAATTAGACACAGACAAAAATATTTTCATTGTTTTTGATGCAAAAAATGAAAGTAAAACAGCAACTGGTCACACAATTGAAGAAGCAATTGCACACTTAAAACAATTAAACTAAGGAGTGACAAACATTTCCATGCAAGACCCTTTAGGTAGTTATTTAAGCTAAAAGCCGTTTAGTAAAGAAAAAATACTAGACGGTTTTTTTGTATCTTCTTCGCCTTTTATTTTTTACATAGTATACTGAAACAAACGGAGGTGTTTTTATATGACCATCATTGCAAACTATATTCGCCAGCAACCCCAACATCAAACACAGTTAACAGAAATCTACCAAGCAATTTTAGCGGTTGTTCCTCAGGAGACTACTGAAAAAATCGCTTATGGAATGCCGACCTTTTACTTAAATGGCAATTTAGTGCATTTTGCGGCGGCCAAGCAACATTTAGGTTTCTATCCTACGCCATCAGCCATCCAACGTTTCAGCAAAGAATTACGCCCTTTTAAAACCTCGAAAGGTGCCATTCAATTTCCCTACACGCAAGAGTTACCTCTTTCATTAATACAGGAAATAGTTAAATTCCGTGTACAAGAAAACATGAAGAGCGTGGGACAAAAATCACTTTGGATTTTTGTCCCAGGCTTAAAAATTGATAAACGGCGGGAACAGAAGCAACTCCTTCGGAAATAAGCCGAAATTGTTGAGAATCACGAAGAACGTAGTAATTCGATGATGAACAATACCTACTTGGTCTCCAAAAATTAAAGAACAATTTTCGGAAATTCCTTCTTATTTCTCGGAGTTAAACACTTCTGTCCCGACCTCTTCATGTTCTTAAAATTTTTTCCATCGCTTTTCCCTTGGCCAATTCGTCGATTAATTATCTAGGTAACGGATTTTTTGCATTAAAGGATCTTCAATTTCTTCCACGCGATAGCCACAAATTACGCCTTTGATCAATTGGGCGTTTTCATTAAAATTGGGTGCTTCTTCAAAAAAATGTTTCCATCGTTACTTTTTGAGCCAATTGTTGTTGCAAGCCTTTTTCATCATAACCAGTTAACCAATAAATAATTTCGTCAACCTCCGCTTGCGTTCGATTTTTACGTTCTGCTTTTTGGATATATAGCGGGTAAACACTGGCAAAGGTCATTGTATAGATTTTCGGTTTTGTCATTGGTTTTCCTACTTTCTGAAGTATTCTCTCTTCAGTCTACCACAGGCTTGCTGGAAAAAGAGGCTATTTTGTCTTAGTAATCAAATTGACGATAATAACGACGAATCTCTAATGGGTGACAATTCAATTTTTCTACATGCGCATCAATGCGTTGCGTTACCGCATGCATTAGGAGAAATGAAATAACTCGGCCACGATATTTTTCACTAATTCCTGGAAGTTCATACGCTTTCGAATCAATAATTGTATAATTGGCACAGATTTTCGGCAATAATTTTGCTACTCGTTCTGCCAACGGTCGCTGCTCGTCTTCTCCAATAAACAACGTTACTGGCGTAGTTTCATCTACAATTTCTAGCGTTCCATGTAAGAACTCTGCTGCATGAATTGATTTTGAGCGAAGCCAACTTTGCTCTTCCCAATAGCACATTGCATAAGAATAGACCGCTCCCCATTGGTTCCCTGCGCCAATAAAATAGTGAATGCTATCATGACGATGTTTTTCCGCAAAAGCTAAGCCAAACGCATCGGCACTTTTTTCGGCTTCAGCTAAACCTGTAGGCAAATATTCTTCCAATTCTTGGTAATAATTTTCGTAATCTGTAAATTCGTTGTTTTTTTGCATTAAACGATCAGCTACCATAAAGAACTTGATTTGCTCAGTTCCTGGAGCTGGATAAGTCACCACATAATCACATAAATCTGCTAAAAGACTGTCTTTTGCATCGATAAAACCAAATAACGTTGCTGCCGACCTTTTTGATTTCTTGAACGGCTTGCACCACTTCTTGTGTTGTCCCAGTAACGGAAGACAAGATGACGAATGATTTTTCTGTTAAACGTTTATTGCCTGTTGTGTAATACTCAGCAGCATGTTGAACATAGATTGGTAAATTACTTTTTCCATTCGCATAAGTAACTGCTTGCATGGCTGAAGCATAAGTACCGCCGATTCCTAAATAATAAACCGCATCAAATCCTTTCGTCCAAACTTGATCAACAACTTTTTCAACATCTGAACGCAAGGCTAAGGCACCTCGTATGTCTTTGATTTGTTGTTCTTCATTAAATTTTAACATGGCTGATTTCCCTCTTTCTTTGCTATTTTACTTTTTAGGACACAATCAAAATCATCAAAAATCCGTTGAGATAAATCAATTCCTTTACTTGTAGCTACTTGATACGCCAAATATTGAAATGGAATAACTAATAATAAAGGACTAATTTTTTCTTCGACATCACTTGCTAAACCTAACGTATTTGATGCTCTCGTTGAACACGTTGTAATTGTGTAACATTGGCCAACATAACTGGCTAGATAGTTTCTCAAGGCTTGACTACGTGCTTGAATAGGACTTTGATTTTCAATAAAAAACAAAAGATGTGTAGTATCCGCTTCAAGATAAGGCCCATGCATATAGGCTTCGACTTCAAATCCTTGGGAAGGTAAGCGAACTGTTTCTGTAAACTTCGTCTCAAACTCTTTTGCCGTACCAATATTGGGCCCATAACCAATTGCGATAAATCGTGTCCCCTCTATTAATTCTTTTTTCGTTTTTTGCCAAAATTGTTCGGTTTTATAAATCACCGAATCGATTTCCTGAATTGCTTTGGCAAGTTTTGCTAATTCTTCTCCAACCTCTACTTTTGTTAATTGATGCTTTTGATAGCCCAGTTTCAAACCAAATAGAAATAAATTTAAAAGTGTTGCCGTATAGCCTTTTGTAACAAAACCAACTGTTTCAAGCCCCATTTTTAAATCCAGGACTTCATCCACAACCTCCGTAATCGGGCTGGTGACATCACTTGTCAAGGCCACTGTTTTTACAGACGTTTGGTTTTTAATTTTTGCAATGGCATCAATTGTTGAAGCACTTTTACCACTTTGTGAAACCGCTACGACCAGATCAAACCGATCATCCACTTTGCCATAATGAGCAAAATTGAACGGCTCTTGGATTTCCACATAAATAGGCGCCACTTCTTCAAGGTAAACTTTAGCCGCCTGACAAGCGTTATGTGACGAGCCAGTTGCTAAAATTAGACAGTGCGTGACCTTTGAAACGTCTGTATCAGTTAATTGAAATTGGTTAAGAATCTGAGTTAGAGCTGCTTGCTCCTCATTTATATAATCCAGCATCGTTTTCATATTTTGCCTCCTAAAATAGACCAATTCAATGAGCCAAGAATTCCGACAATTGCCATGCCACCTAAAATCGCTAAAGGTTTTACTTCTTTTTTCAATAAATAAAAAACAAAACCAAAAGATGCAAGCGGTAATAATTTAGGCATGATATCGTCAAAGATACTTTGAACTGTGACTGCATTTTTGCCACTTCCGCTGATTGTAATCGGGATAGTTAAATCAATCATGGAGGCGGTCATAGCACCTACCACCATCAAGCCAATTATTGAAGCGCCTAATGTGAGACTTTCCATCATGCCATTTGCTTGAATCTTTTTGAGAAAACCAGTTCCTAATTTATAGCCCCAACGATTCAGTAAATAACGAACAATCACATGGGGGACGTTAAAAATGAGTAAAAATAGAATTGGCCCTAACACATTCCCTTGTAAAGCTAACGAAGTTCCAACACCTGTTGCAATCAAGCGTAAGGTTCCCCAGAAAAAGGAATCACCTAAACCAGCTAAAGGTCCCATTAACGAGGTTTTAATACTATCGATTGTTCCAACTTCAAAATTTTCGTCCAGAACATTTTCTTCTTCCATTGCAGCATTAATTCCTAAAATAAACGTCACGATATGCGGCGTAGTATTAAAGAAAGCAAGATGCCGTTTTAAAGCTGCCGCCATCTCTTCTTTTTGAGGATATAATTTCTTTAAAATAGGGATCATGGCATAGACATAAGCCATATTCATCTGACGTTCATAATTCCATGAAAATTCCATTTGAAATGAACGCCAAAAGACTTGATTAAGTTCTTTTTTTGTAATTAAGTTTTCTGTCTTAGTTTTAGAAGTCTTCGTCATCATCAATTACCTCCCCACTTGTTGTTTGTATTGTTTCATTCTTTCCTTTGGCATAATTCATGATATTCACAACAATTACTGCTGTAATGGCACCCAAAATTGCTACTCCTGTTACAGGTAACTTAAAGTAGGCCATTAAGACAAAGCCTAAAAAGAAATATGGCGCTACTTGTTTGTTAATCAGTAAGCGTGCAAGCATCGCAAATCCTAGCGCTGGAATAATTCCCGTTGCAACAGACAACCCATGTTGAATAAATTCAGGGATCAGATCAAGTAAGCCTTTAATGGTGTTGCTACCCACGGCAAATGAAATAGTTACAATGAGCGCTAGCATGAACGATAAGCCAAAGCCTGCAAGTAAATGCATGCGCTCCACCCCTTTATATGCTCCTTCTTCAGCATACTGATCAGCTTTTTGACTCATGATTGGGATGAGCAAACCCAAATAAATATTTTTAAGAATCAACGTTAACGTTGCGATTGGCAAGCCTAAGACTAAGGCTGTTTCTGTTCCTGCGCCAGCAGTAATAGCAAACGCTGTACCAAGAATCCCACCAGTCACTACATCAGGTGGGATTGATGCGCCCACTGAAAAAGAACCGATGAAAGCTAACTCTAAGGTCGCGCCCATGATTACGCCCGTTTTAACATCACCTAATACAATTCCGACAAATAAACCGGTTACAATTGGTCTTGAAAGCAACGAGGTTCCTAAAGCATATTCCGACTGCGCAATAAAAGCGATGCAACCTAAAAGAATCGCTTGTCCTATCATTTGTATTTCTCCTTTCTACAAGACATTTAATGCTGCTACTTTTTTGTCATTTGGGACTTGTCGAATTTCAACTTCACAACCATTTGCGACCAATTCTTTAACCATTTTTTCTTCATCCGGCGTAATATTAATTGCTTTAGAAATGTTTCGAGTATTTTCCCTTACTTTCATCCCTCCTAAGTTAATTTCTTTTATTTCTGGATAAGCAGTAGCCAATCGATAAGCATCTTCCACACTCTCAACTACAATAAAAAGTTTGTATTTTTCTGTAACACCACTTTTTAGTGCGGCAATCGCATCTTCAATCGTTTTAATGACCAGTTTTACTCCTGCTGGCTTAGCTAGCTTAATGGTTGTTTTTCGAATATCATTTTTAGGTACGTCATCATTTGCGATTAAAATACAATCGGCGCCTAAGCCTTGGGTCCATGAAAAAGCCACTTGACCATGTAACAAGCGATGATCGACTCTTAACAATTTAATCATTTCATTTCCTCCTAAAATTCTTCTTCTAAAATTTCTTTACTAGATAACTCGTTACAATAACAAAGACTTTCTTGTCCGTTTTCAACGGCGCGTTTTACTAAATCAACTAATGAATCAACAGTATTTATTTGGGTATATATTTCAATTAACGTTGCTAAATTTAATCCTGAAATTAAATGCATTGCTTGTTTCCCCACATAATTAAAGAATTCGTTATTCACGCTTCCGCCAAATAGGTCTGTAATCACAATTAATTCATTTTGTTGATTGTTCTTTAAAATGTCTTTGACCGTCTTGGCTAAATCATAAGGTTGTTCCATATAAGCGCAAAGACATTCCACATTCTTTGTTTCACCACAAATTAAAGCTAATGATGTCTGAATCCCTGCAGCGAAATTACCATGTGTTGCCAGAATAATTTTACGTTCCATTTTCTTCACCTCACTTACTTCTTTATATAGCAAAAATGAGTGCCAAAAAAGGTGGCACTCCCTCCTTTTTATTTTAAAAATCGCTTTCTGCGTTGTTAAACTCCGTTTTTCCCAAACAACACATCATAGACATAAAAAAGCTCCGATTCAGGTATATTGACACTATAAACTTTTTCAATGACACTAAACGCCTCTTTTAACTCTTGCAAGACCGTTCTTTGACACTGCTTTAATTGTTCGGCGCCATTATAATTTTCAATAGGTTCATTCCGGATTAATCGTTCAATTAAACAACTGACATGGACATATACCGCCAATTTTACGATCATTTTGAATCGTTTGTTGCCACCGCTCTTCTAATTGAATTAAAAAGACTTCTACTTGTCGAATAATTTTTTCTGTATCTAAAATCGTCACTGATTGAATGACCCGATCTAATGAAAAGTTACGAATCAACTCATGATTTACATAGGACAGCATATCTTTAGTTAATTCTCTCTTTGTCCATTCTAAAAGGGTCGTAATTCCTTTTCCTGCAATCAACTCTTCTAAAGAGATATACGGGAGGTCATTTGAAGACGGGTTGTTTGTACCGATGATGCCGACAATCTCATATTCTGGGAAACTTTCTTTGATCGACTCTGCATTACGTAATTGATTATATTCACAAGGAATAATCTTTAATTGTGCTTCCGCAGGTAAACTTTTTTCAAGTAAATCTCTTAAATTTTAACGGCTGTGCCAATTCCGGTACTACACGTTGTTAAAATGACACGTTCCGTTTTATTTTCAGGTAATATGATTTCCCATTCATTTGGATGAACCGTTAACGCTTTTTGGGGCAATTCTTCAAAAGAAACTTCGTCTTTAATGGCTTCTCCTATAGACAGAGCCAAGCTTGTTGTCACATTATTCATTAATAAAAAAGGACCTTCTTCTTCTGCCGGAAAATACTGATAAATTTCTTTCAATGAACCCATATCAAAAAGAATTACTAAACCATTCCTCGTTTCTTGACGTTCCATATAGTGAATTAAGTGTTCGGAAATTTTTTTGGGAGTAACATCTAACGGCATGTCAAACGATTGAAAAATTGGCACATTTAACAGCCGATTTGCAACATTCAGCAATACTACTTGCTGTGGCATATCCGTGGGCAACAATCACCGCTTTCGGATAGTGACTTTCCTTTACTGAACCCGAATAGTGAAGATAAATGGTGACAATAATTCGATCCATCTGGGATAGTTCAATATCTAATGAACGTTTCACTAAAGTTAACAGTTGTTCAGCGTAGCCATAACTAGTTGCTAATTTAGTTTGAACTTCTGTTAAAAGTTCGTCAATGACTGTTGTAGGTTCTTTTTCTGGAAACCAATCAATACATCTTCGTTGAAACAGATAGGTGCTTAATGCATAGACTAAACTGCCATTAAACCGAATTTGATAAGACGATTCAATCGTTTCCAATAATTGACGGATATTTTGCGTAATAAACAATAGCATTTCGTGATTTTTCTCTCGCTTCTTTTCAAATAATAAATCATCGAATAAGCGTTCAATTTCTTTCGAGATGTCGTTATTAGCAGTGGAAAGATGATGATGGTGAGAGACATAAAGACGAAGGATTCGTTCATAACTCTGGATAATTCTTCTTTGCGCAAGCTCTGTTTCCTCTAACAAACTAACCAGATTTGTTTGCTCATCTAAACGAATAGGCAATCCATTTTCATCAGGAGCTAGTTTGATTGATTGATCCAGAAATTCTTTCGGTAGATCGTGTAAAGTGATTGGAATAACACGTTTATCAAGATTGGCGGCAAAGCTGCGTGCAGTAATAAATTTTTATATTATTTCTTAATTCACCTACATTGCCTACATAATGGTGGTTTTCTAAAAGTTGGATAACTTGTGGCGTGATAGTAACATGCTTTTTGAATAGCTTGCTGTTCCTCATAAAATGCTCGCATAATTAATTGTTTTCTTTCCGCTTGAGTGCGTTCAGCAAGACTTGGGATTTTAATTTGAATAGGAATACGTCTTAAAAATGTCGTTAAAAAAGTGCTAGAAATTTCTTCAGTTGTGGCAAAGCACAACCGACACGTAACAGGAATGGGCCGATTGGTTTCACCCATCCGATAAATGATACCCTGATCTAAAAATGTAAACAATTTTTCCTGCCCTTCAGGACTCAAACGATGAACTTCATCTAAAAATAAAACGCCCCCTTCTGCACTTTGAAAGGCCCCAATTTTATCGGAATCTGCTCCCGTAAAAGCGCCTTTAAGATGCCCAAATAATTGACTAGTTAAAAGCTCTGGATTGTTGGCATATTGCGCACAATTAACTGTCACAAAAGGTGCTGAATCGTCAAGTAGTTCTTTTGAAAGACAAAACTGATAATATAAGGATGCTAAAAAACTTTTACCCGTACCACTTTCACCTGTAATTAAGACAGGCAATCCACCGTCAGGATAAAGCGCTGCCATTTTTAATTGTTCGATGGTCTGAGCTAAACTACCGCGATAACCAATGACCGACTGAAAAAAATCACTTTTGCGATCAAAAGCAGGCTGTTCATCGATCATTTCTTGGAAACTTTGATAAACAGTTCTTTTTAAAAGATAGTTTTGTTGTTGAAACGCTTCTTTATGAAAAAAGTAAACTGGTCGTGTATTGATCTTAACTAGAATCCCTTCTTCGTTTAACTGATTTAAATAGTGACTAGCTGTATTTCGTTTGATAGAAAATGTCGTTGCAATATTGCTTGCTGTGAAAATTTCACTGACTAAAGATGGTTCAAAAAAAGCTGTTTGATTGCGTAAATAATCAACAATTTGCGTTTTTAACATAAAATCACCTCTCATTTATCATAACGTACCTAAAAAAATCGTCAATATTCAAATTTCTTTGTTATTTTCTTATATAAGGAGCCCATTTTTTATGTTATTTAATCACAGGAACCTGATTCTATCATTGCAGAATAGGCTTTCATTCAGTATACTGTAAATAGAGGAACAAGAAACGAATTGGATAATTAGGCACTGAAAGAACGCACCACCGTTCTGAATGTTTCGAAACACACAACAGGTTATCGAAATGGCCATTGGAGAAAAATTCCTTTTTCTCCGAGGTTAGCGATTGTAACATGTTGCAATCGTTTTTTGTCCTTAAAATGTTGAGAAAAAGAAAAAAGGCACTTTACATGTCAGCACCACCTGACAAACAAAGCCCTTCATAGACAGCACAACCTATCTATTCCAGTTGCCTTTTTTGCTAGTTACACTAGCTAATTTTAGTGTACCCGATTTTCAGTGAAATTACTAGCATCTTTAAAATTTTTACTGAAACGATCAGCCTGTGCAATGAACTAGTTTTCTTCAGCGGCGGCAACCGCTGAGAAGCTTTTTCTCAAATTTTAAGTGAATAATGTATCATAAACTTTTTTGGCATATCCATCCGTCATATTACATACAAAGTCCACCGCCATTTTCAAACGATAATAGTCTTTTTCTGCTTCTGTAGCGTTCTTTGCTTCTCTTCTATACAACGCTTTCGCGCTTTCCGAAATATTATTAAAGATTCGCTCCTCATACTTATTCATGGAAACTTTTTCGTATTTCAGTACGACTGGAACAAATTCATCTAGTTAAACGATTGATGATATTGAAGCCCAATACCTCTTAGATCCAAAATTGTTTTTGTTTGAAAAACATAGACTCTAGAAAAGTTTTTTAATGCCTGAAAGCATTTCACTTCATCACAATCTTCAATGATAATTTCATTATGATAGATACCTCTCATAATTAAGTCATAATGATTAGCAAAATTTTTCGCTACGCTTTGACAAACAGCTCTTGTGTCTTTCTCAAAAATTCTTGTAAGGTAGCTTCTTCTGTTTTATCTTTTTCTAACATTAAAAATTTTTTTGTTCCTGTTTGCCCATCAACAAACTGCTTTAAATCTTGATAGCTGTATAAACCATAATTATAGGCATCTTCGATATCTGAAAAAGTATAGGCGATATCATCTGAAGCTTCTAACAAAAAGACTAATGGGTGTCGCTTATTTTGTGTTCCTGTCGCAAATTTAATGGCGTTAAACACTTGTTTTTCCGAGTAAAAATTAGCCAACTTTTTTAGACAAAAGCTGTTGCTTATTTAATTGATCTGAAGATGCCGTATATTTGATAACTGTGGCTAATGTCGTGGCTGTTAGTTTCATTCCTGCTTTAGAAGTCCCATTATCATGATGCAGTTTTGTTAAAAGTCGGATGGTTTGAGCGTTTCCTTCAAAGTTAAGAAAATCATTTTGTTGTTGCTCCGAAAAATCAGACCAACAAGCATACAAAGGACCATTTTTTTCAAACCAAATACGAATGGCTTCTTCCCCAAAATGTCCAAAAGGGGGATTGCCGATATCATGGATTAATGCAGCTGTTTCTAACAACCGATAGCATTCTGATAATTCCATAACCTCAATGTTTCGTTCGTTCAACTGTGAAATAACTAATCTAAGTATATCCCTGCTATGCATTGCCACTTCTAAGCTATGTGTTAAACGTGTTCTTACAAAATCATTACGTTCTAAAGGAAAAACTTGTGTTTTATCTTGTAAGCGTCTAAATGCATCACTTTTAATTACTCTACGATAGTCACTATCAAAAGATTTACGAAGTTCTGTGGCTAAATCAACTTGCTTATTTAACCAGTCATTTTGATATTGTTTGCCATTATCAGAAATGCGATATGTACCAACCAACTGACGCCAATTCATTTTCATTTATTACCTCCTCCAATTACTCTACCTTCTCTAAATAAGAGACGTAAATATTTTTACATTTACCAATATCACTGAATTCCCGATTGTTATACGCCTTATCCTTTTTCAATTTAAACCGCACTTTTTCGCCTTCTTGAAAAGTTCCCCACGTAAGAAAAAAGAATAGCCAATGGCTTTCATCCTCTGATAGCGTGTCTAACCCTAAGCTTTTAGGCTCAATTAAGCTAGGTAATTTGAAACAGTCATACACCCCTTTTGCTGTGCCATACACAGGACGATGAGTGCTAAGAATCGTTTCAAAATATCCCTTTTCATCAGGTTTTAAATAACTTGCTTGCCGAATCAGTTGTGTCAGTTTAATTTTGGAAATGGCTGAATATTTTTCTCAACGTTTAGTTCAAAATCTGGCTCAGCTTGTACATCTGTGTCATGAGATAACTTTTTTAATAAGCAGTTTATTTCATTAGTACTTGTCTTATCATTAAACGCAATCGCCAAACGCTCACTACTAATAACACCTTTCATATCTTTCATAGAAAAATTATTTAACGCAATTGGATAGTGTTTATCTGATAGCATCCAAGAAGCACCCATTTCGTTTAAACATGGAATACTCTGATAATAATGATCAGATAAAAAATACGCCAATTGAACACGGTTGATTGGTTAGCTCCCATTTTAATCGTGTCAAAAATTAATTCTCCTGGCTGTACACCTGTTTCAATAGTGGAACTATAAAAATATCCTGTGTTCGAAACCCAAACTTTTTCAATAATTGGATAAACGCATCCACATATTCTTGATCCTTTGAACTATGACTAATAAAAATCTTTTTCCCGTTGCTCACTACTCAACATCCTCCAAGTTAAATTTGTGTTTTCATTTTTTTGTGAAATTCTATACTATTTCTTTAAGCGTACAGCGTTATCTGAAACCAGTCAATACTAAAATTATAAAATAACAATTATTTTGTTTTATTAAATTTTTATATAATGTTGTTTTGTTAATGTTTTGTTATTTTTAAACAAGTGATTATAGAGCGATGTACGGTTGAAGTTATTTCTAATCTATTTTTTCAATATTTTTATAAATATAAAAAAACACGCCTTTCTTTGCAGAAAGGCGTGTTTTTACGTCCGAGTATAAGGAGAATTGGTTCATTAACCAATTGTCCCTTTAAGCGTTATTCATTTAATGAATTATTTGTTTTTTAAGTTGTAGAAAGATTTTAAGCCTTTGTATTCAGCTACATCGCCTAATTGATCTTCAATACGTAATAATTGGTTGTATTTAGCAATACGGTCAGTACGGCTTAATGAACCAGTTTTGATTTGGCCAGCGTTTGTTGCAACAGCGATATCAGAGATTGTTGAATCTTCTGTTTCACCAGAACGGTGAGATACAACTGCAGTGTAGCCAGCTTCTTTAGCCATTTCGATTGCTTCAAATGTTTCAGTTAAAGTACCGATTTGGTTAACTTTGATTAGGATTGAGTTAGCGATACCTTTTTCGATACCTTCAGCTAATTTAGTTGTGTTTGTTACGAATAAATCGTCACCAACTAATTGAACTTTGTCGCCTAATACTTCAGTTAATTTTTTGAATCCGTCCCAGTCGTTTTCGTCTAAGCCGTCTTCGATTGAAATGATTGGGTATTTAGAAACTAATTCTTCGTAGAACGCGATCATTTCTTCAGTTGTTTTTTCGCCTTCGCCTGAGTCAGCTAAAACGTAAACGCCTTTTTCTTTATCGTAGAATTCTGAAGAAGCAGCATCCATAGCAAGAACAACGTCTTTACCAGGAACATAGCCAGCTTTTTCGATAGCTTCGATGATTACTTCGAAACCTTCTTCGTTTGAACCTAAGTTAGGAGCGAAACCACCTTCGTCACCTACTGAAGTAGCTAAGCCGCGGCCTTTTAAGATTGAAGCTAATGCGTGGAATACTTCTGCACCCATACGTAAAGCTTCTTTGAATGTAGGCGCACCTACAGGCATAATCATGAATTCTTGGAAGTCAATACTGTTGTCAGCATGTGATCCACCATTGATGATGTTCATCATTGGAGTTGGTAATACTTTTGTATTGAATCCGCCTAAGTAATGATATAAAGGCACTTCTAGGTAATCAGCAGCAGCACGAGCTACGGCGATAGACACACCAAGAATAGCGTTAGCACCTAATTTACCTTTGTTAGGAGTTCCATCTAAATCGATCATTGCTTTATCGATAGCCATTTGATCGCGTACATCGTAACCGATGATTGCTTCAGCAATGATGTTGTTTACGTTATCTACAGCTTTAGTAACACCTTTACCTAAGTAACGAGCTTTGTCGCCATCACGTAATTCAACTGCTTCGTATTCACCAGTTGAAGCTCCTGAAGGAACCATTCCACGGCCGAAAGCTCCGCTTTCAGTGTAAACTTCTACTTCGATTGTTGGGTTACCGCGTGAGTCTAAGACTTCGCGTGCGTAAATATCAGTAATAATTGACATGTTTTGTCTCTCCTTTGAGTTTGTATTTATACTAAGGGGATTCCCTCATGTATGATGTAGTTAATTCTCGCAATCTA
>OKVS01000442.1_pt1 | contig 13958 bp, 13 predicted proteins | sample 1606911 | NCBI WGS metagenome assembly OKVS01 (sample SAMN03281016, study PRJEB24777) | human gut metagenome | isolation source: fecal sample PR161 from 1 month old female Malay infant, caesarean... | reverse complement strand
AGCCAGATGTGAATCTCCGCGGCTTCACGTCACGGGTCAGCCACTGGGAGCCTGCACCGTCATCAATGCAGGCGGATAGTGAGCGTAATGTACTCGCTCACGCCCGGCGTGGAGGAGATCGTATAGGCGCGAAGCGTGTCCGCCGAGTTGCGAATGCTGACCAGCGCATACTGGCCCGCACGGTACGGATAGTAGTCGTGGCAGAGCAGCGACAGCGTCCACACATCCAGGCGTCTCCTGATGGATGTGATGAACCTGCATCCGCCACGGACATTGTGAGGTTGGCATGGTCATGAATCGCTCCTTACGCGCTCAGCAGTTGCTTCATATCATCTTCAACATTGGTCACGGAACGCAGACCGAATTTCTCGTTCAGCACCGCCAGCAGGTCCGGCGTCAGGAAGCCTGGCGCCGTCGGGCCGGTCACGATGTTGGTTACGCCCAAAGAGAGCAGGGTCAGCAGGATGACGATCGCTTTCTGTTCGAACCAGGAGAGCACCAGCGACAGCGGCAGATCGTTGACGCCGCAGCCGAGTTTTTCCGCCAGCGTGACCGCCAGAATGATGGCCGAGTAAGCATCATTGCACTGGCCTGCATCAATCAGGCGCGGCAGGCCTTCGATGTTGCCGAAGTCCAGCTTGTTGAAACGGTATTTACCGCACGCCAGGGTCAGGATCAGGCAGTCATCCGGCACGCTGGTGGCGAAATCGGTGAAGTAGTTACGTTCGCCGCGCGCGCCGTCGCATCCCCCAACGAGGAAGATGTGGCGCAGCTTTTCACGGCTGACGAGGTCAATCAGAGAATCTGCCGCACCCAGCAGCGTTTCGCGACCGAAGCCAACGGTGATCAGATGTTCGATTTCGCTGTACGGGAAGCCCGCCATCTGCTGCGCCTGCTCGATAACCGGACCGAAATCGTCGCCTTCAAGGTGGCTCACGCCCGGCCAGCCGACGATGCTGCGGGTCCAGATGCGGTCGTCATACGCGCCCACGGTAGGGTCGATGATGCAGTTTGAGGTCATCACGATAGGGCCAGGGAAGCGGGCGAACTCTACCTGCTGATTTTGCCAGCCGCTGCCGTAGTTACCCACCAGATGCTTGAACTTGCGCAGTTCCGGGTAGCCGTGGGCGGGCAGCATTTCGCCGTGGGTATAGACGTTAACGCCGGTGCCTTCGGTCTGCTTCAGCAGGTTGTAGAGATCTTTCAGGTCGTGGCCGGAAATCAGGATGCATTTGCCTTCGGTCGCTTTGACGTTGACCTGCGTCGGGGTCGGATGACCGTAAGTGCTGGTTTCACCGGCATCCAGAATGCTCATGACCTTGAAGTTCATCTGGCCGATTTCCATTGCGCACTCGAGCAGGGCGTTCATGTCGGAAGGCCAGGTGCCGAGCCACGCCATAATTTTGTGGTACTGGGCGTAAATGTCGTTATCTGACTTCCCGAGAACGTGCGCGTGTTCCATATAGGCCGCTGCACCTTTCAGGCCGTACAGGCACAGCAGACGCAGGCCGAGGATGTTCTCGCCAATCGCCGCTTTGTCCTTATTAGGGGTAAATTCTGCGGCCTGGCGCTGTAGCTCGCCCAGGTCGTCGCTCACCAGCTGAAGCTCCGCCATTGGGTTGTCCACGCGGGCACTGGTATCGGCATTCAGGCACTGCGCTTTCAAAGCTTCGCGCAGGGCAATCGCTTCGCGGGCATAGCCGACGATGCGCGGAGAATCGAAGTTGACGTTAGTCAGCGTGGAGAAAAACGCGCGCGGCGCGAAGCTGTCGACGTAATGGTCGACGATGCCGTATTCACGGGCTTTGAAGGCCCAGGCGGAAAGACCATGCAGGGCGGCTATCAGCAGATCCTGCAGGTCTGATGTTTCTGCGGTTTTACCGCACATACCCTGCGCGTAAGAGCAGCCGTTGCCTGCCGGGGTACGGATGGTTTGTTCACATTGCACACAAAACATAATCACACCTGTAAAAGTTATATTTAATATACATGTTTAAGGGTATGCCTGTGCCAGAACGGTGAAAAGAGCTTTCTGCGACAAAATAGAGGGAGATTGATTTAGCGCAATTTTGGCGGCAGGAGCCCTACCGCCACAGAGGTATCAGGCAGAGAAAAACGCCATCAGGACGGGAACCAGCAGGCTCAAAATAAAGCCGTGAACGATGGCTGCGGGCACCATCTCCAGCCCGCCAGAACGCTGGAGGACCGGCAGGGTAAAGTCCATCGACGTGGCGCCGCACAGGCCCAGTGCCGTCGAGCGGCTGCGGCGAACCAGACCCGGGATCAGCATGATGGCAATCAGCTCTCGAGCCAGATCGTTAAAGAAGGCAGCGCTGCCGATCACCGGGCCGAAGGATTCGGTCAGCAGAATACCGGAGAGGGAGTACCAGCCAAACCCGGAGGCCATCGCCAGGCCGGTTTTCAGCGGCAGATCGAGAATAAAGGCATTAATCACGCCCGCGACCATTGAGCTGACGACAACCATAACGGCAACGATCATTCCCCGACGGTTCAGGACAATCTGTTTCAGCGTCATACCGTTATTTCGCAGCTGAATACCAATCAGGAACAGCAGGAAGATCAGGGTATATTCGCTGGCGTCCGTCGCGTGCTGCAAAAATGTCCATCCGGTAAGGCCCAGAAGAAATCCAAGCACCACGACGCCGCAGAGCTTTAATGATTCCAGCGCCATTGCAATTCGGGAGGGAAGCTTTTCCTGGTGGTGATTATTTTTCCACGGAATAGTGCGTTCCAGCCACAGCAGGGCGGCAATATTGCACAGCAAAATAACCACCACGGTGACCGCAGAATAATGCAGGATGGAAAGTAAATTTGTCGCCAGATTATCCAGGAAGGCCAGGCTGATCCCCATAAAGAACAGAATGACGTAAACAATCCAGCTGAGAAAACGGTTAATAAGCTTTAAGGCCGATTCATGACGCAGCGGAATAAGATAGCCCACAATCAGGGGCAGCAGAATAATGAGGAGTCCTGAAAACATGAACAGCCGGTCCTTTTGAGTTTCTGTTAAGCGCCAGAGACACTACCCAATAAAGGCTGTCAGGTAAAGGAGCAATAAAAAAGCCGGGTGGCGGCTGCGCCTTACCCGGCTTGTGTCTATGTGGGGGTGCGGCCTGTTGCCCTCACCCCGGCCCTCTCCCACGGGGAGAGGGAGGGAAAGATTAATCGCGTTTTTCCAGCAGAGTGCGGTACAGCACGCCGCCCAGAATACCGCCGACGATCGGCATCACCCAGAACAGCCAAAGCTGCTCAAGCGCCCAGCCGCCCTGGAAAATGGCGACGGCGGTGCTGCGCGCCGGGTTAACGGAGGTGTTGGTCACCGGAATGGAGATCAGGTGGATCAGCGTCAGCGCCAGACCAATGGCGATGGGCGCGAAGCCTGCAGGCGCGTGTTTGTCGGTTGCACCGTGGATCACCAGCAGGAAGCCTGCGGTCAGTACAATTTCAATTACAATGGCAGAAAGCATGGAATAACCGCCCGGAGAGTGTTCGCCAAAGCCGTTAGAGGCGAAGCCGCTGGCCGCCGCGTCAAAGCCTGCTTTACCGCTGGCAATGACGTACAGCACGCCCGCCGCAATAATACCGCCAACCACCTGCGCCACGATGTAGCCAATAACCTCTTTCGCCGGGAAACGTCCGCCCGCCCATAAGCCTAATGTCACCGCCGGGTTAAAGTGACCGCCGGAAATATGGCCCACGGCGAACGCCATGGTTAATACGGTTAAGCCAAATGCCAGCGCGACGCCGACAAAACCAATACCTAATTCCGGGAATGCTGCTGCCAGAACGGCGCTGCCGCAGCCACCAAATACCAGCCAGAATGTACCAAAGCATTCTGCTGCCAATTTTCTAAACATAACCACCTCAAAATAATTTTCCACGCGTTTTCCCGCGCGCGGGATATATCGCCATAAAGGGATGACGACTCAAAGAGCCCGTATTTTAAAAACCAACAACATCCCTTCGCCACTTAAATAAATTCGGTTAATTTGATTTAAGGCAATGTGATGTTAATCCTTGTTCAAATCAGCGGTAAATAGAGCATAGTTCAAATCCCGCAAGGGTGAATGTTCTGCTGTCGTGCCAGGGTTCCTGCCGCTATACTGCTGATAACTTAAAGGAAAAAGTGATCATTTCGCGGGGGATCTATGCTTCTCGAACGTGTGGAAATTGTCGGGTTTCGCGGTATTAACCGCCTGTCGCTGCAGCTGGAGCAGAACAACGTCCTGATCGGCGAGAACGCGTGGGGTAAGTCCAGCCTGCTTGATGCGCTGACGCTGCTGCTTTCACCCGAAGACAAGCTGTATCACTTCGTCCACGATGATTTCTGGTTCCCGCCCGGCGATATCGCGGGCCGCGAGAAGCACCTGCATATCATCCTGACGTTCCGTGAATCCGAACCCGGCCGTCACCGCGTGCGTCGCTTCCGCCCGCTGTCGCCCTGCTGGGTGCCCTGCGACGACGGTTTCCACCGGATTTTCTATCGGCTGGAAGGTGAATGGCGGAAAACGAGGGGGTACTGACCCTGCGTGAATTTCTCGATGAGAAAGCCAACCCGATTCCGCTGGAGAATATCGACGATCTGGCGCGTCACCTTATCCGCCTGACGCCGGTGTTACGCCTGCGCGATGCGCGCTTTATGCGCCGTATTCGTAACGGCACCGTACCGAATATGCCGGAGGTGGAAGTCACCGCCCGCGAGCTGGATTTCCTGGCGCGAGAGCTGGTGTCGCGTCCGCAAAACCTCACCGATGGTCAAATTCGTCAGGGGCTGTCGGCGATGGTGCAACTGCTGGAGCACTATTTTTCCGAGCAGGGCACCTCGGAGTCGCGCCATCGTTTGATGCGCCGCCGTTCTCATGATGAACAGCGCAGCTGGCGCTATCTCGACATCATCAACCGGATGATCGACCGGCCCGGTGGGCGTACCCATCGGGTGATTTTGCTGGGGCTGTTTTCAACGCTTCTGCAGGCGAAGGGCACCGTGCGTCTTGACCGGGATGCCCGCCCGCTGCTGCTGGTGGAAGATCCGGAAACGCGCCTGCACCCCATCATGCTCTCCGTGGCGTGGCACCTGCTGAATCTGCTGCCGCTCCAGCGGATTACCACCACCAACTCCGGTGAGCTGCTCTCGCTGACGCCGGTGGAGCACATCTGCCGTCTGGTGCGCGAGTCCTCCCGCGTATCCGCGTACCGTCTCGGGCCCGGCGGGATGAACGCCGAAGATGGGCGGAGAATCGCGTTTCATATACGCTTTAATCGCGCCTCGTCGCTCTTCGCCCGCTGCTGGCTGCTGGTGGAAGGGGAAACGGAGACCTGGGTCATCAATGAACTGGCGCGCCAGTGCGGCCACCATTTTGATGCAGAAGGTATTAAGGTGATCGAATTTGCCCAGTCGGGATTAAAACCGCTGATAAAATTTGCCCGCCGAATGGGGATTGAATGGCATGTGCTGGTGGACGGCGATGAGGCGGGGAAAAAATATGCCTCAACCGTGCGCAGCCTGCTGAACAACGAGCGTGAAGAAGAACGGGATCATTTAACGATGCTGCCCGCGATGGACATGGAGCATTTTATGTACCGTCAGGGCTTTGACGACGTATTCCACCGCATTGCGATGGTGCCGGTCGACGTCCCGATGAACATGCGGCGCGTGATCGCCAAAGCGATTCACCGTTCGTCGAAACCGGACTTAGCCATTGAAGTGGCGACGGAAGCGGGAAGGCGGGGCGTAGAGGCGGTTCCGACCCTGCTGCGGAAAATGTTCTCCCGCGTGCTGTGGCTGGCACGCGGAAGGGCGGATTAACGTTCGGTCGCCTGTTTCACCTGCTGAATCAGGCTATCCAGCAGCGCGTAGCGGCGACGGTATTCGGCGCGTTTCTTGCTCGCGATCTCTTCTATGGGTTTACGCGGCATGGCAAGCGGCAGCATAAAGTGGCCGCTCTCCTGTTTTTCCCCACCGAGGGAACTCCAGAAGCCGTCGTAATCGGCCAGCAGTTTTCCCTCTTTTTTTCTTGCGGTAGCGCCAGCTGCGATAAATATGGGTGGCATTACTGACGGCAACAATCTGCACGACCGGGAATGCGGCGCCGAACGTCATGGCGGCTTCAACCAGCAGGCGTTTCGGGAACAGACCGTGGCAGGCCTTCGTCGCTTTCTGGATCAGCTCATGGGGAACATGCGCTTTCGCGCCCTGCAAACCGCCGATGAACAGCGTCGATTTACCTTCAAACTGGCAGAGCGTAAAGGTTAGCTCCGCCAGCACCGTATTCTGAACGTCGCAGAAGGTGAGGGTGGCCTCTCCCTCTTTATCCAGGAACGCATCAGCACACAGGCGGACGGTAAATTGCTGTTCATCTTTCCCGGTTAAGGTCAGCAGCGTAGTCCCCTGTGTCGAAAGATAGCCCTTCAGGAGCGTGGCCGGGAGCTGGCGGCTCATGGCCTGATAGTGCCAGTTCAGGGATTCCAGCGCGTGCTGGCGATCCATCTTCACCGTCAGCCAGGGACGATGAAGCCGACACGGCAGACCGGGCTGCACCTGCAGCATCTGCATCAGACGCGGCTGCTTAGCGAGGTTTGTTAACAGGCGAGAGGTGCTCACGGGCGTCGCCAGAGAACGCAGCATGAACTTACGGCGATAGGCGGGGTTCTGCCATGCAAGGCCGGGCGCGATCTTGCCGAACGCCAGATTTTTGAAGAGCTGCCAGCCGGATGTCGGCTGCGTCAGGTTTGGAAGAGGTGTATCGACGATAGAAGACATGATAAATCCTGAGTCTTTTGGAATACCGCTATTTCAGCAGGGGAAATATCAACGTCTTGTAAACAAATTAGGGTGATTTCGGAGAACAGGGGTTTCGTTAAGGAGTCGTTTAGATAGAATCAACGTTTATTATTGCCAGAACATTTATTTGGAATATTTATGAACCTCAAGGGAAAACGCAGAACGCTGTTTCTGCTGCTGGCGCTGGTGATTGTAGCCGGTGGATTCTGGTTATGGCAGGTGCTTAACGCGCCTGTGCCGCAGTACCAGACGCTGATCGTTCGTCCGGGTGAACTGCAGCAAAATGTCCTTGCGACGGGCAAACTTGATGCGCTGCGCAAAGTTGACGTCGGCGCTCAGGTCAGCGGCCAGCTGAAAACGCTGTCGGTAGAGATTGGCGACAAGGTGAAAAAAGGCCAGCTGCTTGGCGTTATCGATCCCGAGCAGGCTGAGAACCAGATCCGCGAAGTGGAAGCGACGCTGATGGAGCTGCGCGCGCAGCGTGCGCAGGCGCAGGCAGAGCGTAACCTGGCGCAGGTAACGCTGACCCGCCAGCAGGCGCTGGCGAAAACCCAGGCTATCTCGAAACAGGATTTAGACACCGCCGCGACTGAACTGGCGGTGAAACAGGCGCAGATTGGCACGATCGACGCGCAAATCAAGCGTAACCAGGCCTCGCTGGATACGGCGAAAACCAATCTTGATTACACAAAGATCGTCGCGCCGATGGCCGGGGAAGTGACGCAAATTACCACGCTGCAGGGCCAGACGGTGATTGCCGCCCAGCAGGCGCCAAACATTCTGACGCTGGCGGACATGAGCACCATGCTGGTGAAGGCCCAGGTCTCCGAGGCGGACGTGATCCATCTTAAGCCGGGGCAGAATGCCTGGTTTACCGTACTCGGCGATCCCCAGACCCGCTACGAAGGCGTGCTGAAAGACATTCTGCCGACGCCGGAAAAGGTTAACGACGCCATTTTCTACTACGCGCGTTTTGAAGTGCCAAACCCGAAGGGCGTGCTGCGCCTGGACATGACCGCGCAGGTGCACATCCAGCTGACCGGCGTGAAGAACGTGCTGACCGTTCCGCTCTCCGCGCTGGGTGAATCCGCCGGGGACAATCGCTACAAGGTGAAAGTGCTGCGCAACGGTGAAACGCGCGAGCGCGAGGTGGTGATTGGCGCGCGCAACGACACCGACGTGGTGGTGGAGAAAGGGCTGGAAGAGGGCGAGGAGGTTGTTGTCAGCGAAAGCCTGCCCGGAGCCGCTAAATGACCGCGCTGCTTGAGCTGAAGGACATTCGTCGCAGCTATCCGTCCGGCGACGGCCCGGTGGAGGTGCTGAAAGGCATCTCCCTGAGCGTGGAGGCGGGCGAGATGGTAGCGATTGTAGGCGCGTCGGGTTCCGGTAAATCGACGCTGATGAACATTCTCGGCTGTCTGGATAAACCCACCAGCGGTACGTACCGCGTGGCCGGGACGGACGTCTCGACGCTCGACGGCGACGCGCTGGCGAAGCTGCGCCGGGAACACTTTGGCTTTATCTTCCAGCGTTACCACTTGCTCTCTCACCTGAGCGCGGCGCAGAACGTGGAGGTTCCCGCGGTGTATGCGGGCGTTGAGCGGAAGAAACGCCTCGAGCGCGCGAAGGCGCTGTTAACGCGCTTGGGGCTGGCGGAGCGGGTGGAGTACCAGCCGTCGCAGCTGTCCGGCGGCCAGCAGCAGCGCGTGAGTATTGCCCGCGCCCTGATGAACGGCGGGCAGGTGATCCTCGCGGATGAACCGACCGGGGCGCTCGACAGCCACTCCGGCGAAGAGGTGATGGCGATCCTGCACCAGCTGCGCGATCAGGGCCACACGGTGATTATCGTTACCCACGATCCGCAGGTGGCAAAGCAGGCCGAACGCATTATAGAGATCCACGACGGCGAGCTGGTGAGCAACCCGCCGCCGCGTGAGTCCCGCGCGGCGGCACCGAAGGAAGCGCTGCCTGCGTCGACCGGCTGGGCGCAGTTCTCCAGCGGCTTTCGTGAAGCGCTGACCATGGCCTGGCTGGCGATGGCGGCCAACAAAATGCGCACCCTGCTGACCATGCTCGGCATCATTATCGGTATTGCCTCGGTGGTGTCGATTGTGGTGGTGGGCGACGCGGCCAAGCAGCTGGTGCTGGCGGATATCCGCGCCATCGGCACCAATACCATTGACGTTTATCCCGGCAAAGACTTCGGCGACGACGAGCCGCAGTATCAGCAGGCGCTCAAGTATGACGATCTGGCGGCGATTCAGAAGCAGCCGTGGGTGAACTCCGCCACGCCTGCGGTCTCGCAAAACCTCCGTCTGCGCTACGGCAATATCGACGTGGCGGCCAGCGCCAACGGCGTGAGCGGCGACTACTTCAACGTCTACGGCATGACCTTCAGCGAAGGCGCCACCTTCAACGCCGAGCAGCTGGCGGGGAGGGCGCAGGTGGTGGTGCTGGACGCCAACTCGCGCAGGCAGCTCTTCCCCAATAAAGCGAACGTGGTGGGCGAAGTGATCCTCGTCGGCAACATGCCTGCCACGGTCATTGGCGTGGCGGAAGAGAAGCAGTCGATGTTCGGCAGCAGCAAGATCCTGCGCGTCTGGCTGCCGTATACCACCATCTCCGGGCGGATTATGGGTCAGTCGTGGCTTAACTCCATCACCGTGCGCGTGAAGGAGGGCTACGACAGCGCGCTGGCGGAACAGCAGCTGGAACGGCTGTTAACGTTGCGCCACGGGAAGAAGGATTTCTTCACCTGGAATATGGACGGCCTCTTGAAAACGGCGGAAAAGACCACACGTACTCTTCAGCTGTTCCTGACGCTGGTGGCGGTGATCTCGCTGGTCGTTGGCGGTATCGGGGTGATGAATATCATGCTGGTGTCGGTAACTGAACGCACCCGGGAGATTGGCATCCGCATGGCGGTCGGGGCCAGGGCCAGCGACGTGCTTCAGCAGTTTTTAATTGAAGCGGTGCTGGTATGCCTGGTGGGCGGCGCGATGGGCATTGCGCTCTCGATGATGATTGCCTTTGCGCTCCAGCTCTTTTTACCCGGCTGGGAGATTGGTTTCTCGCCGATGGCGATACTCACCGCGTTTTTGTGTTCCACCTTTACCGGGATTTTATTTGGCTGGCTGCCCGCGCGCAACGCGGCGCGGCTGGATCCGGTGGACGCGCTGGCTCGGGAATAACCCGAAAATAAAAATGCCAGCCGATCGGGCTGGCATTTTGACTGCGGGATGTACACAATAAAACAGAGAGCTATGCAACCGTTTCTGCTTCAACGGGTACGATTAGGCTTGCATGATTGCCTTTTGGTCCCTGGTGTACATCGAACCGGACGGACTGCCCGGCTTTGAGCGTCCTGTAACCATCCTCTGAATGGTGGAATAGTGAGCGAAGATATCTTCGCCGCCGCCTTCGGGGCAGATGAAGCCAAACCCCTTGGCGTTGTTGAACCACTTAACAGTACCCATTTCCATGCTTCGACATCCTTCGTAAATCTTATAAATTAAGATGGAATGAACCGGTGGTGGAGTGGGGGCTGTTCAAAACCTCGCCATCTCACGCTTGTACAATTTAGATAAACGAAAGACGTCGTCAAGCGTTTGGCGCTGGAGTTGGGACATAATCAACCAAAGTTTGAAGCAGTTAACGCTATTGCAACAGTTTGTGACAGACATCGCGGATGACAGTAATAGATGATTGTTATCTAACATCTGAGGTAGATTCAAAGTGGTTATGCAAAATGGGTAAGACCAACGACTGGCTGGATTTTGACCAGCTGGCGGAAGATAAAGTGCGCGACGCGCTAAAACCGCCATCTATGTATAAAGTTATGTTAATGAACGATGATTACACGCCGATGGAATTTGTTATTGACGTGCTACAAAAGTTCTTTTCTTATGATGTAGAACGTGCAACGCAACTGATGCTTACCGTTCATTATCGTGGCAAAGCTATCTGCGGCATTTTTACCGCCGAAGTGGCGGAAACCAAAGTGGCGATGGTGAACGACTATGCGAGGGAGAACGAGCATCCATTGCTGTGTACGCTGGAAAAGGCCTGATAAGGCATAAAATTGGGGGAGGTGCCTATGCTCAATCAAGAACTGGAACTCAGTTTAAACATGGCTTTCGCCAGAGCGCGCGAGCACCGTCATGAGTTTATGACCGTCGAGCATTTACTGCTCGCACTGCTTAGCAACCCATCTGCCCGCGAAGCGCTGGAAGCCTGCTCCGTGGATCTGGTGGCGCTACGTCAGGAACTCGAAGCCTTCATCGAACAAACCACACCGGTGCTGCCAGCCAGTGAAGAAGAGCGCGACACGCAGCCGACGCTCAGCTTCCAGCGTGTGCTGCAGCGCGCGGTATTCCACGTCCAGTCTTCCGGACGTAGCGAAGTGACTGGCGCAAACGTCTTAGTCGCCATCTTCAGCGAGCAGGAGTCACAGGCTGCCTACCTGCTGCGCAAACACGAAGTTAGCCGCCTCGACGTGGTTAACTTTATTTCTCACGGAACGCGCAAAGACGAGCCTAACCAGGCATCGGATTCCAGCAATCAGGTCAATAACAATGAAGAGCAAGCAGGCGGGGAGGATCGTATGGAAAACTTCACCACCAACCTTAATCAGCTTGCTCGCGTTGGCGGCATCGACCCGCTGATCGGTCGCGATAAAGAGCTGGAGCGTGCGATCCAGGTGCTGTGCCGTCGCCGCAAGAACAACCCGCTGCTGGTGGGCGAGTCAGGCGTGGGTAAAACGGCGATTGCCGAAGGGCTTGCCTGGCGCATTGTGCAGGGCGACGTGCCGGAAGTGATTGCCGACTGCACCATCTACTCGCTGGATATTGGCTCGCTGCTGGCGGGCACTAAATACCGCGGTGATTTTGAAAAACGCTTCAAGGCGCTGTTGAAACAGCTGGAGCAGGACACCAACAGCATCCTGTTTATCGATGAGATCCACACCATCATCGGCGCAGGTGCGGCTTCCGGTGGCCAGGTGGATGCGGCAAACCTGATCAAACCGCTGCTTTCCAGCGGCAAGATCCGGGTGATCGGCTCCACCACTTACCAGGAGTTCAGCAACATTTTTGAGAAAGATCGCGCGCTGGCGCGTCGTTTCCAGAAAATCGACGTCACCGAGCCGTCGGTTGACGAAACGGTGCAGATCATCAACGGCCTGAAAACGAAGTACGAAGCGCACCACGACGTGCGTTACACCGCGAAAGCGGTGCGTGCGGCGGTGGAGCTGGCGGTGAAATACATCAACGACCGTCACCTGCCGGATAAGGCGATTGACGTGATCGATGAGGCCGGGGCGCGTGCGCGCCTGATGCCGGCCAGCAAGCGTAAGAAAACCGTTAACGTGGCGGATATCGAGTCCGTGGTCGCCCGCATCGCGCGTATTCCTGAGAAGAGCGTTTCTCAGAGCGATCGCGACACGCTGCGCACGCTCGGCAATCGCCTGAAAATGCTGGTCTTCGGTCAGGATAAAGCCATTGAGGCCTTAACCGAAGCGATCAAGATGGCCCGTGCCGGCCTGGGGCATGACCACAAGCCCGTTGGTTCCTTCCTGTTTGCCGGCCCGACCGGCGTGGGGAAAACCGAGGTGACGGTTCAGCTCTCCAAAGCGCTGGGCATTGAGCTGCTGCGCTTTGATATGTCCGAGTATATGGAGCGTCACACCGTCAGCCGTTTGATTGGTGCACCTCCGGGCTACGTGGGCTTTGACCAGGGTGGCCTGCTTACCGACGCGGTGATCAAGCATCCGCACGCGGTACTGCTGCTCGATGAAATCGAGAAAGCGCACCCGGACGTGTTCAACATCCTGCTTCAGGTGATGGACAACGGGACGCTGACCGATAACAACGGGCGCAAGGCGGACTTCCGCAACGTGGTGCTGGTGATGACCACTAACGCCGGGGTACGTGAAACCGAGCGCAAATCCATCGGCCTGATCCACCAGGATAACAGCACCGATGCGATGGAGGAGATCAAGAAGATCTTCACGCCGGAGTTCCGTAACCGTCTGGACAACATTATCTGGTTCGATCACCTGTCTACCGAGGTGATCCATCAGGTGGTGGACAAGTTCATCGTCGAGCTGCAGGTTCAGCTGGATCAGAAAGGCGTCTCGCTGGAAGTGAGCCAGGAGGCCCGCAACTGGCTGGCCGAGAAAGGCTACGACCGTGCGATGGGCGCCCGTCCGATGGCGCGCGTGATTCAGGACAACCTGAAAAAACCGCTGGCGAACGAGCTGCTGTTTGGTTCGCTGGTGGACGGCGGTCAGGTGACCGTGGCGCTGGACCAGGCGAAGAACGAACTGACGTACGATTTCCAGAGTGCGGCGAAGCACAAGCCGGAAGCGGCTCACTGAGTTGTAAGGTAAAAGCAAAACGGCAACTTCGGTTGCCGTTTTTGTGTTTGCAAGTAAAGAGACGTATGGTCACATCAGAAAAAGGACTCTTTGGAGTCCTTTTATGCTACTGCTCTTTCATTCCATGAGTCTTTGAACATTATGTTCCCATCACAGTAAATCCATTCTATAGATTCATAACGAATTTCAATTTCTTCCATATGCTTACTTGCAACGCCTATTGGAAATAAAATGGGGGAAATCCTTGTAATTTTTACGTTCTCCATCTTTATATTAAAGTATTCTACTTCTATTCCTGCTTCATTAATCCTGTACATTTTAATTAAAGCAGTTTTAAGTGTTCTACCCTGACATACCGCCCTGAATAAATAGGGAGTGAGGCGATCTATCTCTTTTTCAAATGTAATTGGAACATGTAGGCGCGTACCAGTAAGTTTTCCAGTGTTATAATCTGTAGGGATCCATACAGAATGATTGAACGATTTAAGTTCTGTCGAACCCAATCGTGTCGGCATTAAGCACTCCCCCATTATAGGTGAGTTATTTTCATCGGTAAGCCACATATATGCTGGTATAGACATTTATTTTTTTGCCTTTATAAAAAAGTACTAATTGAAAATATAGTCACTACTATAGAGACGATAATTATAAATGAAACCTTGTTATTATTTACTAGAGCCGAACGAAAATGGAGATCATTATAATAAAAAAGTAATCCCCAACTATAAGATCATTAATGCAATCATCTTTAATACTGGTAAATAAACGCTTAACACAACG
>OKVS01000438.1_pt1 | contig 14131 bp, 8 predicted proteins | sample 1606911 | NCBI WGS metagenome assembly OKVS01 (sample SAMN03281016, study PRJEB24777) | human gut metagenome | isolation source: fecal sample PR161 from 1 month old female Malay infant, caesarean... | reverse complement strand
GGTGGAAAAATAGCCTAAATAGGCTGATTCGATGTGTTTGCGGGAAAAAAATCGGCCCAGATCCGCGAAATTTTAATCAGCGAGTCAGCTTGGGAAGAAATGACCTGCTTATTCGCACCTTCCTTAGCGGTTAAGACGCCGCTTTCCAGACTTTACCTCGCTCTATTTTCCGCGCCGCTGTTACTGCTTTCACCTGCCGATTTCGCGCGTGCAGCCGATGCCATTTTTGATGGCGAGGCGCGTATAACCGAAACGCTGGGTTACACCGGAGATGTTTACGTTGGACGTAATCAACCCGGAAACCTGCTGATCGATAATGGCAAAATCACCGCCTTTAACATCAACATCGGTCGGCTGTTCGACGGCCAAATTTATGAAAGCGTGGTCACGGTCCGTGGGCCAAACGCTGAACTTAACGCAGTCAACGATCAGTACGTCCTGCGCGGCGACCTGAATCTTGGCCTCGGCACCCTGCGAATCGAAGAAGGCGCGCTGGCCAGCGCAAAAGAAATCGTTGTCGGCACCACCCGCGGCTACGACAGTCACCTTATCGCCACTGGCGCCGGCTCTCGCGTGACCAGTAATTTTCTCAGCGTAGGTACCGATCTGGGGGCACGCTCCACGCTGGCGATTGAAGACGGCGCGGCGCTCAGCACCGCCTACGATGCGCGCATCGGCAACGGTACCGGGCCGGGTGAAACCGACACGCTAAGCCCGAAAGCCACCGTCACGGGGAGCGGCTCACAGTGGAACGTTGGCCGTACGTTGACGCTTTATGGCGACCTGGACGTGCTGAACGGCGGTGCGGTTAACGTTGGCGGCGTGCAGGTGGCGGGCGTCTCCGGGGCAGGTAAAACCGCCGAGCTGGTTATTGCGGGCAAAGACTCGCGCTTTACCAGCGGCAGCAGCGTGAGCGTGGGCGATTATGGCAATGGCGTGCTGTCGGTGATTGACGGCGGTTCATTTTCCGCTGGCAGCAATACGCTGATCGTGGGGACCTCGGGTTCCGGCTCGAACCGGGGTGCGCTCATTGTCGGCAGCCGCGGCAATATGGACACCGGCACGGGTTTAACTGAGCCAACGCTTGGCACAGCGGGCGGCGCGGGTACTCTTGATGCGAATACGGCAATCAGCCTGCGCGGCGGGCTGTTCGGCAGCTATGTCTACTTCAACCATACCGACGAAAATTACGTCTTCAGCAACAAGATGAGCGGCGAAGGTGAGGTGATCAATACTTCCGGGCAGACAACGCTGAATGGCGATCTTTCAGCCCTTCAGGCGAACGTGACCGCGCGCGGTGGCAAAGTCATTATCGCCAGCAACATCAACACCCAGCCAGAAGACGATATTTTTGATATTCAGACCCTTAGCGCCGAGAACGGCGGGACGCTGATCCTCAACGCGACGGCGGGATCCGACGTTAGCGACGGGCTGGGCTACAGCAGCGCCGCCTCAATCAAGGCCGACGGAACGCTGGGAGGGAACGGCACGCTGGGTCAGACCGAGATCCTTTCCGGCGGGCATATCTCGCCAGGGGATGGCGATATCGGCACGCTGACGCTGAAACGTTATCTGAATTTTGTGGGTGACTCTTTCTATGATGTCGATATCGCCGGTGATGGCCGCAGCGACCAGCTGCTGGTCGCAGGCAAAACGACCATCAGCGATCGGGCTCAGGTACAGGTCACCGCGCTGGATCCGCAAACCAGCTACAAAACGGGCCAAAGCTACCGCATTTTAACCTCCGACGGGGGAATTGACGGTCAGTTCGCGGGGGCGGTGTCTAAATCCGCCTTCCTGGACGTGGCGCTCAACCAGAGCACCAACGCCGTCGATCTGACTATCGCGCAGAAAGAGACCGGCGGCGAGAATCCGGGAGGTGAAAACCCGGGAGGCGAAAATCCAGGAGGTGAAAATCCAGGAGGAGGGAAACCCAGGCGGTGAGAACCCGGGCGGAGAAAACCCTGGCAGTGAGAATCCGGGCAGCGGCAAGCCGGGGATTTTCCAGACCGTCGCCAAAAGCAGCAACCAGTGGAATACCGCCGGCGCGCTCTCCACCCTGACGCAAAGCGGCCCGTCGCTGGCGCTGTATAACTCGCTTCTGGTACTCAGCGCGCCGGAAGCGCGCGAGGCGTTCAACCAGCTGTCCGGTGAAGTTTATCCGTCAATGCAGTCCAACCTGATCGCCGGCAGCACGCAGGTGTTTAACGTCTTAAACCAGCGTATGCAGCGCGCGTTTGATAACGACAGCCTGCCGATACCACCGTTTGCGATGTCGCTGGTGCAGCAGCCGGAGCCGCAAAACAATGGCGTCTGGGGCCAGACCTTCAGCTCCTGGAGCCGAAACGACGGCGACGGTAACGTGGGCAAGCTGGACGGCAACACCACCGGCTTCCTGCTGGGGGCAGATCGCAAGCTGGCGGATCATAACGTGCGTGTCGGTGGCTACTTCGGCTACAGCCGCGGTGATTACGACGTCGACAGCCGTCGTTCCTCAACGGATACCGATAACTACCACCTTGGCCTGTATGCGGCGGGTCAACAGGATGCGTTCTCCCTTCGCGGCGCGCTGGGTTACACCTGGCACAAGATCGAAGGCGAGCGCAGCGTTGATTTCAGCGGCTTCTCGGATCGGCTGAAGTCGGATTACGACGCCAACTCGCTGCTGGCGTTCACCGAAGCGGGTTACCGCTTCGGCCAGCCTGATATGAATATCGAGCCGTTCGTCAATTTATCGTACATTCGACTGCATACCGACAGCTTCAGGGAAGACGGCGGTGCCGCCGCGCTGAGCGTAAGTAACGAAACGATGAACACCTTCTACTCCACCCTCGGGGTGCGCGGTGTGACCGAGCTGCCGAAGAACGTGAACCTCTACGGTTCGTTGGGCTGGCAGCACGCCTATGGCGATAAGAATACATCTTCGCGCATGGCGTTTGCGGGCAGCGACGCGTTCATTACTCAGGGGCAGGCCGTGGATGAGGACGTGATGGTGGGTGATATCGGCGTGAGCGTACAGCTGTCGCGTGCTGCGACGCTGGATGTGGGTTATCAGGGGCAATATGGTGCGGATACCCGCGTCAACTCGGTTAACGCTAATCTGCGCTGGTCGTTCTGAATTATTTCCAGTAAAAGAACCCGCCCTTATGGCGGGTTTTTGCTTTTAGGCTCTCAGGAATTCAGGGATCGTTCCCAACTGCATCCAGCAGTTTGTTTTTAAAGATAAACAAACACGCCTCGTTGAAGTTCTCCGCCCCCAGGCGTTCCGACAGCGCTGTCCGTTTGCGATAGAGGCTCTTCACCGACGTGTTCAGTTCATCGGCAATCGCTTCCATCGACATCCCTGCCCTCAACAACCGCAGCATGATCGCTTCGTGCGTGCCAAGCCGTAAGTTAAGCAGCCACTTGGTGGTCAGACGCCTGCCCTTCATATTGAGCACCAGGTTAAATAACGATGCCATATCCGGCGCCGTAAGCGACGTGTTCATAAACAACTTCATACTGAGTAGATTCTCCTCACGATGTCGCATATCCAGCATAACGCAGCAGATCGTTTTTTTTGTTCTGGCCGGATGGCGTATCAGGTAATCATATAAACGGAGCGGAGAACGGCTATCAATCAACACAGAATATTCATCTGCACCATTATCAAATATGTTTCTGTCAATCGAGTCGAGCAGGATAATATCCGGGAAAAATAGCCTCATCCCCCTGACAAGATAGCGATCCTGGGTCACTAACACTATTGAAGTTGCCACTAACCATCCCTTTTAGATTAAAGCAAGAACGCACCTTCAGAAAGAAGGCCGCCTTCGTTTTATAGCGCTGTAATATTAACGACAATATGTATTCTGGCGTTGAACATCCCTTAATACAGACATTGATGACTAAGACTTCCTGTAGACTTTCATTCAATGGCTGGCGTTAATTATAAATAAAAAACAATCGCAGAAAAGTCACTTCACTGAACATTAAGACTTTTTGTCATGAAACTTCCCAAACATGCACCAGAAAGTACTTTAATTGCTACAATAAAACCTCGCCAGGAATATAAACAAACTCAAAAAGAGATAAATAAAACACATCAATATCAAAGAGTTACAAATGCGCATTCAATTCAAAATAATCACAAAAGACATCTCATTCCAGAATTATCCCAAAACTACCCCTCTGCTTTTCACCATATTTATCCGGCAACATATCAGGTGTACATTACCTTCCACCCAGTTCCCAAAGAGGAGGTTCCATAATTACCTTAAAGTAAGTACCCCATAACGTTACTGCATTCAGATTTAATGTTCTCATTTATGGCCTTTAACGCAGAGTTAAAAGGCGGCCGTGTTATGCAATGGATTCATGATAAACAAATGGCAAATAGATATGGAAAGATCGCTTCGCTTCAATACGTTATTCTTTTATCGCGCCCCAGGATTATTGTTTCTGCTATTTCTGTTTCCTGTTCTCGTTCAGGCAACGGAATCCGTTTATGAGCAACAGATTCAACAGGCACGTAACGGTAATTACACGCCGTTTCTCAATTATCTTCAGCGGTATCAGCAACAGCATGCTCTGACGCCCGAGCAAGTAGCGGACTGGTTACAGGTGGCTGCGTGGGCAGGTCGTAATGACGAGGTGATTCAGCTCTGGCAGCGCTATGGCATTTATATGCCGCTGCCCGCTCGCGGCGTTGCGGCTGTCGCGCAGGCCAGAAGAGATCAAAAAGCGTGGCAGCCTGCCTTATCGCTGTGGAAAGAGGTGCTTAGCCTTGCGCCACATAATGACGATTATCGTATCGGCTATATCAAAACCCTGGCCGATGCCCGCATGGATACGCTCGCTCTGCAGGAAGCCCGCCAGCTGGTGACGGAGGATCCCTCTCCGGCGCATCTTAAGACGCTCTCGTACGTCTGGTTACGCCAGGGAAAAAGCTGGGATCGGCTTTTAGCGGACACGCGCGCGCTGACCCTCGCGCCGGATAATAAAGCGCTCCTTAGCGAGCTGACTGACGCGCTAACGGATAACCGGGTGAGTACTCCCGCGCTGATGCTGTCACAAAGGGTAACGCTGACCCCCGCGCAGCGCCGCCGTCTGGAGCTTAATGCCGCCGCAGAATGGGTTCGCCTTGCCGACGTGCCTGGCAGAACGGAAAAGGAGCGCCTGCAGCTGGCGCAAACGGCACTGAATCGTTACGACGCCCTGCTTTCACGCTGGCAACACGAACCGCAGGCAGCGGAAGACATCATCCTCGCCCGTATCGACAGGCTGGGTGCGCTGTACGCGCATGGCGATTACCCGCAGGTCATCCGTGAATATCAGGCGCTGACGGAGGCGCAGCATCCGGTGCCGGGCTGGGCCATCGGCTGGGCGATCTCCGCGTATCTGCAGGAGAAAAACGCCACTGCCGCCTTCTCGCTGCTGCAACGCTATCCGCAATACGCCGCCGATCCGCAGGACGAGGAGCATGCGCTTTTCTACGCCTGGCTGGACACGGGGCAGTATCAGGCCGCTCGCCAGTACGTAGAGCGCCAGACCCGCAGCGTTCCGTGGATCCGCTACGATTTCGGCTCGCCCACTCCGCAGCCCAACGATCGGTGGCTTACCGGGCAGTCGCTCAAATTTAACTATTTGCTCTCAACCAACGCCCTGCCGGATGCGGAGAAGCTGGCGCACCGTCTGGCCACAACGGCGCCGGGCAATCAGGGGCTGCAGATTGACTATGCCACCCTGCTTCAGGCGCGGGGCCAGCCGCGCGCGGCCGAGCAAACGTTAAAAAGGGCGGAGGCGCTGGAGCCATCTAATCTGGAGCTGGAACAGCAGCAGGCTTACGTCGCCATGGATCTGCAGGAGTGGCGCCAGATGGATTTACTGGCCGACGACGTGCTTGCCCGCGCACCCGTTGCTCGCAGCGCCAGGCGTCTGGACAGGCTCAGAACGGTGCATCACATGTCCGAGCTGCGCCTTAACGCGAGCAAGGGCTTGCACTCCGATAACCCCATCAGCGGGACGCACGACCTGAACGGGGATGCCACGCTCTATGGTCCACCGGTAGCGGATAGCTGGCGGCTGTTTGCGGGTACCCGCTATGCGCAGGGTAATTTCGATGAAGGCAAAGGCACCAGCCGTCACCTCCTGGGCGGCGTCGAGTGGCGTCCTCGCGACCTTCAGCTCGAAGCCGAGGTATCCAGCAACCGCTATCACGGTGAAAACAAGCCGGGTGCTCGCCTCTCAACCACGTACTTTCTCAATGATAACTGGCAGTTCAGCGGCAGCCTTGAACGCTTATCCCGCACCGCGCCGCTACGGGCATTACGCAACGGGATTAGCGCCAACCGGGGTGAAGGCGGGATCCGCTGGTATCAAAACGAGCGCCGTGAGTACCAGTTCAGCGCCGCCGTCAGCCGCTTCTCGGACCATAATCGCCGACAGGAATACACCCTTACGGGTAAGGAGCGTCTCTGGCAGACCCCGACCCTGACGCTGGATCTTGAACCGGGGATCGCCGTCAGTAAAAACAGCCTGCGGGACACGCTCTATTACAACCCGGCGCGGGATCTGTCCGTGACGGCCGCCCTGTCCGTGGACCATGAGATGTACCGCCATTACGACACCCTCTGGAGCCAGCAGTTGGTGGCGGGAGGCGGCAGGTACTGGCAGAAAAACCAGTCCGTTGGCGCCATCGCCCTGCTGGGCTACGGGCAACGCGTCCAGTGGAATAACGTCATTGATACCGGCGTGATGCTGAACTGGGATAAACGCCCTTACGATGGCAAACGCGAGAGCAACCTCTCCGTCACGCTTGACGCGACTTTACGCTTTTAAGGATGAATATGCTGAACACACGTTTTTCCGTGAGCCTGATCCTCATCGGCTGGCTCTGCCTCAGCGCGAGCGTCTGGGCGCAGGCGATCTCGTTCGTTGCGCCCAGCGAGCGGCCGCAGCCGGAGGCGAGCAAACCCTGGCCGCAGAACCAGTTTCTGGTGCTGGCCTACCACGACGTCGAAGACGATGCCGCCGATCAGCGCTACCTCTCCGTGCGCACCAGCGCGCTAAACGAGCAGATTAGCTGGCTTCTGCACAACGGCTATCACGCCATCAGCGTGCAGGACATTCTGGACGCGCATGACGGCAAAAAATCGCTGCCGCCGAAAGCCGTTCTGCTCAGCTTTGACGACGGATACAGCAGCTTCTACACCCGCGTCTGGCCGCTGCTTAAGGCCTGGAACGTGCCTGCGCTCTGGGCGCCGGTGGGCAGCTGGGTGGATACGCCAGCAAACCAGAAGGTGAACTTTGGCGGCCTGATGACGCCCCGGGATCGCTTCGCGACCTGGGACATGGTGCGCGAGCTCAGCCAGTCTCCGCTGGTTGAGATCGGATCGCATACCTGGGCCTCGCATTACGGCATCGTCGCCAACCCGCAGGGCAGCCGGGAACCGGCCATCGCCAACCGCTTTTATGATAAAGCGACGGGGCGCTATGAAACTGACCAGCAGTTCAGCCAGCGGATCGGCGATGACGTCCGCAAGGTGACGGAGAAAATCGCGCAGGTGACGGGCAAAGCGCCGCGCGCCTGGGTCTGGCCTTACGGTGCCGCCAGCGGTACGTCACTCGCCATCGCCAGGCAGCAGGGTTATCAGCTGGCCTTTACCCTTGAGGACGGGCTGGGGAACGTGCAGGAGCTGGGCAACATCCCCCGTTTGCTGATCGCCGGCAACCCCTCGCTCAAAGCGTTTGCCAGTTCGGTCAGCCGGGTTCAGGAGCACGATCCCGTGCGCGTGATGCACGTCGATCTCGACTACGTCTACGATCCCGATCCGGCTCAGCAGACCCAAAACATCAACAGGCTGATCCAGCGGGTCTACGACATGAAAATCAGCCACGTCTTCCTGCAGGCGTTTGCCGACCCGCAGGGCGACGGCAGGATCAGGGCGCTCTATTTCCCCAACCGCCGGCTTCCGGTCCGGGCCGATCTCTTTAACTTCGTATCCTGGCAGCTGCAAACCCGCGCGGGGGTGAAGGTCTATGCGTGGATGCCGGTGCTCTCGTTCGATCTCGATCCTGCCCTGCCGCGCGTGCAGCGCCGGGACGATCGAACCGGCCAACTGCGCGAGGCCAATGAGCCCTACATCAGGCTTTCACCGTGGGACCCGCAGGTTCGCCTGCAGGTGACGGAAATCTATGAAGATCTGGCCCGCCATGCCAGCTTCAACGGGATCCTGTTCCATGACGATGCGGTACTGACGGACGTTGACGCTGCCGGGCAGGACACGACGCGCCAGAAAAGCCGGAGGCTTATCGGATTTACCCGCGCTCTGAGCCAGGCGGTGAAGCACATCCGCGGCCCGCAGATAAAAACCGCGCGCAATATGTTCGTCCTTCCCATTCTGCAGCCCGAAAGCGAAGCGTGGTTTGCGCAGAATCTCGATGATTTTCTGGCGGCCTATGACTGGACGGTCCCCATGGCGATGCCGCTGATGGAGTCCGTTCCGGCGAACGAGAGCAATGCCTGGCTGACGCGTTTGATCAAGGCCGTCGCCGCGCGGCCCGGCGCGCTGGATAAAACCATTTTCGAGCTGCAGGCCAGAGACTGGGAGCAGAAGCCGCAGCGCGCCGTCTCCGACAGTCAGCTTGCGGCGTGGATGCGCGTCCTCCAGCTGAACGGCATCAAAAACTACGGCTACTACCCTGACGATTTCATCAATAACCAGCCTGATATCTCGCGCATCAGGCCCGTCTTTTCTTCCTACTGGTACCCTGACAATGACTGATCGCATAATCGCCTTTTCAATTTTGTGTCTGGTATTCGGGCTGCCGTTAGGGGTAGCCGCCCTCTTTACCGGCGAGCTGATTCTGGATTTTGTCTTCTTCTGGCCGCTGTTTATGTCCGTGCTCTGGGTCACCGGCGGCCTTTATTTCTGGTTTCAGCTTGAACGCAGCTGGTCGTGGGATAAAGACACGCCCGCCCCGACGCTCGCCGGCGAGCCGCTCATCTCAATTCTGATCCCATGCTTCAATGAGGAAAGAAACGCCAGAGAGACCATCAGCGCCGCGCTGGCTCAGCGATACGAGAATATTGAAGTGATCGCCATCAACGACGGCTCGTCTGATAACACCGCGCAGGTGCTGCAGCAGCTGGCGCTGGAGCAGCCGCGCCTGCGGGTGATTAACCTCGCGGAGAACCAGGGAAAAGCCGTGGCGCTCAAAGCCGGGGCGGCGGCGGCCCGGGGCGATCTGCTGGTCTGCATTGACGGCGACGCCCTGCTCGACCGCGATACGGCAGCGTATCTGGTGGCCCCGCTGATTCAGTATCCCCACGTCGGGGCGGTCACCGGGAATCCGCGTATCCGCACGCGCTCCACGTTGATCGGCCGCATTCAGGTGGGCGAGTTCTCATCGATTATCGGGCTCATCAAGCGGACGCAGCGGATCTATGGCCGGGTCTTTACCGTCTCGGGCGTCATCGCCGCCTTTCGCCGACAGGCGCTGGCGGACGTCGGGTACTGGAGCCCGGACATGATCACCGAAGACATCGACATCAGCTGGAAGCTCCAGCTGCGCCACTGGGATATCTTTTTCGAGCCGCGGGCGCTGTGCTGGATCCTGATGCCGGAGACGCTGAAGGGCCTGTGGAAGCAGCGTCTGCGCTGGGCACAGGGCGGCGCGGAGGTATTTCTGGTGAACCTGCGCAAGATGGTGCGCTGGGAGCATCACCGCATGTGGCCCCTGTTTCTGGAGTACGCGCTGTCAACGCTGTGGGCCTTCGCGTATGCGATAACGGTGCTGCTGTACATCATCAGCCACGTCGCGCCCATTCCCGCCAGGCTGACCGTTGAAACCCTGTTTCCCCCGGCGTTTACCGGGCTGCTGCTGGGCGTGATGTGCCTGCTGCAGTTCCTGGTCAGCTTGTACATCGAGCGGCGCTATGAGCGCAAGGTGGCAAGCTCGCTTTTCTGGGTGATTTGGTTCCCGATGGTCTACTGGATGATTGGTCTGTTCACCACCCTCGTCGCATTTCCAAAAGTCATGCTTAAACGTCAGCGCGCCCGCGCGCGCTGGATCAGTCCGGACAGGGGAAAAGGAAGCCTTCAATGAACGAAAATACCTTAATTTTGACTGAACATCGGTTGCTGCCACGACTTTTTGATGCCGCGTTAACCGTGGTGGCGTGGGGCGGGTTTCTGTTCTTCCTGTATGCCAGGCTGTGGATGCAGTTAACCGAGGAGAGCGACCACCGGTGGAGCGTGATTATTGCCTCCTTTAATACGGTGTTGATCTATTTGCTGTTCGCCGCGCTCAACGGCTGGCTGCTGATTTTGTGGTATCAGTACAACCGCCGCCGCGCGAACGTAAGACGACGTCAGCCGGGCTTGTTGCATCATGACGAACTTGCCCGCAGCTTTAACGTCTCACCGCAGCTCATCTCGGAGATGAGCCAGCACAACCTGCTGACGGTTTATCATGACCAGATTGGACGCATCATCGAATTGAAAACCAGCGCGCAGCAGGACGAGGAAGCGCAGTAACAAAAAGCCCCCACAGAGAATACCCTGCGGGGGCTTTTTTAGCGCAGATGCTCGTTACTTATCCTTCAGTACAATCAGCGGCTCGATATCGCTCTCTTTTTTCACCACCAGCGAGTCATCACCGCGCAGGCAGGTCCCGCCGTAATTTCCGCCCACGGTAAAGGTACAGACCTGTATGTACTTGCCGTCGACGTTTGGCAGGCACCACAGCTGCTGGTAGATATTTTTGCGGTCAACAAACTTGCCGCTGGATTTATCCAGCAGCTCGTCCTGGGCGCTGATGAGATCGATATTGCTGCCGCAGCGTCCGGCAATCGGCTTGACGGCGTATCCGGTCTGCTTCAGCAGGTCATTCACCTCAAAATCGGTGTCGAGCAGGTAGCGGTGGTTCGGGAACAGCTGCCACAGGACCGGAAGAATCGCCTTGTTGCCGGGAATAACGGTCCACAGCGGTTCAAAGACCAGCACTTCCGGGCGCAGCAGAACATCAATCAGGCGCACTTCGCCCTCAGGATGCCCGGTGCGGATCGGCACGGCGGCGTATTCGGTTTCGCTGACCTCGCGGATCTGCTCTATCGCCGTCTCCCACGCCCAGGTTTTCCACACGCAGTTGACGTGACGACCTTCGTCGTCAATCAGCTGCCCGGCAGCATCCCAGCTCAGGGCGCCAAGCCCGTGCAGGATTTTGGTCTCGAACCCGGCCTGCATCAGCGAGCGCTGGATAAAGAGCGCGTGATAGTCCTCTTCGACATCGTTGTCCTGCATGATGTGGACGAACGGCCGTGCGTGGCTATGCTTCCATGCGCCGGTCAGCTCTTCCAGCAGCCCTTCTGCCGGGTTATGCCCGCTGCCGCGATAGCCGTTTTTCACCCACTCTTCGAGAATGAGCCCGCCTTCAGTGTGGCAGGACGCGGAATCGGCATTGTACTCGTAGACCTTAATCCCGCGCTCATCCATGCAGAAATCCATACGACCGGTGATCATATGGTGGCGACGCCACTGCCAGGAGAGGCGCAGGCGCGGCCAGAGGATTTTCGGGATGTCGAACAGCGCCAGCAGATTGTCGTCTTTCAGCACCTTGTCCGTCGCGTGCAGGTACATCAGGTGCAGTTCGTTGGTGGCCTTGATCAGCTCCTGCTCGGCGCTTTCGGTAATGGTGAAGTACTGGCAGGGATCTTTGTTGATCACATGGCCGTTGGCGCGGATATATGCCTGCTGCAGCGCGTCATTTTCGTTTAGCCATTTTCCGTCGAACTGACGTTTGTTTTTCAGCCGCGCACCGCGGATTTTCAGCAGTTCACCGTCCGGTTCAGGCTGGGGAATGCTGTGCTCCGTGTCGTCCGTCTGGATCATCCAGCCGAGAATTTCGGTATCGCTGAAGGTGTCATGAAGGGTATAGCAGCCATTCTCCACGGTCATGCGCAGCTCGCGCGTCCACTGCTGCCCGAGCGGCAGCGGGGAGTGAATCACGTTCTGCTCCGCAATACGCACCTTATCGTCGAGAAGCTGGGTGATCACCGCCACGTGGCCGGTCTCGTGAAACTCGCCGCCTTTTTGCCAGATCAGCAGCGCCCCGGCGCGCGGTGCGCGCTTCGAGCCGTTGGCAAAAGCCTGAAGGGGCAGAATGTTATCGTTCACCACCTGGCGCAAAAAGCGCAGGGAGAAGATTTCCCACGCCATGCCGACGTCGGTAAACACGAAGCCATAGTTGAGGAACAGGAAACGGCGGGCAAACTCAACGCACTGCCACTTGTGGCCCATGTATTCGTTGCCGATATAGCTGCGAAAGTCCGCGTCTTCCGGGTAGTTACGCGGGTCCAGACTGCCGTAATTTGATGAGTAAATCGCCACGCCACCGGGCGCATAGCCTAACAACGTCCCGAATGGCGCATCACTGCTTAACTTTCCTTTACGCATGTATCCAACCTAAAACAGGCAGGCGGCAATTTTTTATGGGTTGTCGTCGTCTGCACGTTGTAATTAACCTGACAGAGGAGCGTTTATCATACACCTGCGCGACGCGTGAATAACATTTAAAACAGCCAGCATGCCGCGAAATGCCCTGGCGCAATCTCCTGCATCGCAGGCTCCTGCGTCTGGCAAACCGGCATGGCGTGCGGGCAGCGGCTGCAGAACTTACAGCCCGGCAGCGCGGACGTGGGGCCTGGAATGTCGCCGCGCAGGGTGGCGTCGTCGAGGTTGCGAATACGCGGATCGGGCTGGGGAACCGCCGCCAGCAGCGCGCGGGTGTAAGGGTGTGCCGGGCGCTGATACAGTTCATTCGCCGGGGCCACCTCTACCAGTTTGCCGAGATACATCACCCCAATGCGGCTGGAGATATGGCGCACCATGGAGAGATCGTGGGCGATAAACAGATAGGTTAGCCCCAACTCCTGCTGCAGGTCCTGCAAAATATTCACCACCTGCGCCTGCACCGATACGTCCAGCGCCGAGAGCGGCTCATCGCACAGCACAAATTCAGGATGCACGGACAACGCGCGGGCAATACTGATGCGCTGACGCTGCCCGCCGCTGAACTCATGCGGGAACCGTTCAAGATGTTCGTGCTTCAGCCCCACTTTGTAGAGCAGCGTTTCCGTACGTTCTCGCTGTTCTTCGCGGCTGTAGCCGTGGATCTGCATCGGTTCGGCCACCAGCTGTCGCACCGTCATACCGGGGTTGAGCGAGGAGTAAGGATCCTGAAAAATTGCCTGCATCCGCTTACGCAGCGGCTTGAGCTCTCTTTCGCGGGCGTGGGCGATTGCCTGTCCGGCAAAGTGGATCTCGCCAGAGGTAATATCGAAAAGTCGCAGTATGGCGCGCCCGAGGGTGGATTTTCCGCAGCCGGACTCCCCCACCAGGCCAAACGTCTCGCCGGGCTGGATATCAAAGCTCACGCCATCAACCGCCTTCACCGCCGCGCCTTTACGCAGCAAACCGCCGTTAAGCGGATAGTGTTTGCGCAGATCGCGCACGCTTACTAAAGGGACCTGTTGTTCACTCATGCCTGAATCTCCTTATCGGCCCCTAGCCAGCAGGCGGCGCGATGGCCTTCACCCATGGCGTAAAAAAGCGGGCTGCCGTTCACACTGGGGCATGCGTTTCGGGCAGCGTTCGGCGAACGGACAGCCCGGGGGCGGGTTAAGCAGGCCAGGCGGCGCGCCCTCAATGGGCGATAAACGTTGGTTGACCTCATCCGGTCGCGGCAGCGAGGCCAGCAGCCCCTGGGTGTAAGGATGCGCAGGGCGTAAAAAAGTGTCTTCCACGCTCCCCATCCTCCATCACCAGCCCGCCGTACATCACTACCACGCGGCTACAGACCTGCGCCACCACGCCGAGATCGTGGGTGATCAGCAGAATCGCGGTTCGGGTCTGCTGTTGCAGGCTTTTCAGCAGGCGCAGGATCTGCGCCTGAATGGTCACGTCCAGCGCGGTGGTCGGCTCATCGGCAATCAGCACCGCCGGGCGGCATGACAGCGCCATCGCAATCATCACCCGCTGGCGCATGCCGCCGGAAAGCTGATGCGGGTAGCGCCCCAGAATGGCCTGCGCCTCCGGAATGCGCACCAGCTCCAGCATGCGTCTCGCTTCCCTGAGCGCCTCATCGCCGC
>OKVS01000437.1_pt1:5000-14135 | contig 14135 bp, 10 predicted proteins | sample 1606911 | NCBI WGS metagenome assembly OKVS01 (sample SAMN03281016, study PRJEB24777) | human gut metagenome | isolation source: fecal sample PR161 from 1 month old female Malay infant, caesarean... | reverse complement strand
GTTCATTTGGTCACTCGTTCAAGTGATATTTTCGTTCATAAAACGTTACTCAACGGTGAATAGCCACGCTGCCGCTAAGCCTAACAAGCTGCCTAAAAACAATCCCCCAAAAAGCGGAAATTTGAATCAACGTTATCACGTACTGCTGACGAACGAGCAATGAAAGCATCAGAGCCATAGGCGTTGTGAAAAATTGCGCCAATCCATAATTACGACGAATAAAATACTCAACGGTCACAAATAAGATTGTAATCACGACAATCGATTCAAAAGTTGTCAAAGCTAAATTAAGCAGAAAAGCGGAAATAACCAATCCAATCGTTGTGCCAAAAATTCGCTGAATATTTCGCTGCTTAATCGCACGTAAATTGTCTCCTTGTAAAATGGATGCACAGGAAACGACTAACCAATACGGATTCTGTAAATGTAAACTTTCGCTGATATATACAGCAAAAAATAAGACAAAGCTATAATATATGCTATCTAATGGCGCTTCTGGATGCCGATAAATTCGTTCCCGTAATGATCGCTTAGCTAGCGGGGCACTGATTTCCTTCTCTGTAAAATGCAACACTAGTGCAAACAAAATAGAAAAGCCAATACCTAATAACATACAGCCACTCATGAACGGAATTTTTGCTAACGGAATACTCGTACTGGCACCCATCGCTGTCACCATCACACCAAAGAAGGCCCCTGGTTTTGAAATATCGTAGACTTCAAAGAAAAAGCGGCCACCAAAACCGACCAGGGCAACAACAATTGGAATGAGCCATGCAATATGGGTCGATAACATGCCTAACAAATTTCCTAAAAAAAGGTAACTACCGACCACAGATAAACGAGTCATTAACTGTTTTAATGGTAACGGCTGATAATATAAAAAAGTAAAAATACCTAACGAGCCAAAGCTTGAAATCAATAATTGATGATTGATATAGCCCAAAAAAAGAATGCTGAACATAACCAAGCCAGCAAACACTAGTCGAAAAGGATTATCCTTTGGACGTTGATAATGTAGTAATTCTCGAAAAAAAGATTGTTCCATTCCATCACCCCTCCTTATTAACGTAGCACAGAAAAATCAATCTGGCAATTCTCAAAAAGAAATCGCCACTGGAAAATAGAAAAGCCTGGTATAAAAACCCTAAATGGTTTTTATACCAGACTTCGCATCTCATCTATACAGTTTGTAATTCTTTCGCTTCTGTTTTTGGTGCTTTTGGTGCCCGCACATTTAACGTAATTTTGCCTTTGCTAGCGCCTAAAGTTACTTTATCCCCTAACTGAATTTGACCAGAAAGAAGGGCTTCACTTAAACGATCTTCCACTTCTTTTTGCAAGGCCCGACGAATTGGACGTGCGCCATATTCTGGATCAAACCCGACTTTACCAATAACTTCAATTGCAGCTGGTGTGATTTTCACTTTAACCTCTTGTTCGGCCATCCGTTTCACGACAGATTGACTCATAATTTTTACGATTTCATGAATTTCCTCTTGTTTCAAGGAATGGAATACAACCGTTTCATCAATTCGGTTTAAGAATTCTGGACGGAAGGCTTTTTTCAATTCTTCCATGATTCGTTTTTGCATTAATTCATGATTTTTAGAAATGTCTTTCACATTGAAGCCCACATGTTTTTCTTCACGAATCGCTGTTGCTCCTAAGTTGGAGGTCATGATTAAAATCGTGTTACGGAAATCGACTTTTCGTCCTTTGGCATCCGTTAAATGGCCATCATCTAAGACTTGTAATAAAATATTAAAGACATCTGGATGGGCTTTTTCTACTTCATCTAGCAAAATAACGGAAATAAGGACGTTGACGAATTTTTTCAGTTAGTTGGCCGCCTTCTTCGTAGCCGACATAACCTGGAGGAGAACCGATTAAACGGCTAGTACTGTATTTTTCCATAAACTCAGACATGTCCACGCGAATCAAAAGCTTCTTCGCTGCCAAACATCGCTTCGGCTAAGGCTTTGGCAAGTTCTGTTTTCCCAACCCCTGTTGGTCCTAAGAACATGAAGGAACCAATCGGTCTTGCTGGGTCTTTCAAGCCACTACGCGCACGACGGATAGCGCGTGAAACAGCTTCAACTGCTTCATTTTGGCCAACGACCCGTTGATGTAAAATGGTTTCTAATTCCATCAATCGTTCGCTTTCTTTCTTCTCTAGCTGCTGCAAAGGAACGCCTGTCCATTGTGAAACAACCCCAGCCACGTCTTCTTCTGTTACTTGTGTACTGTAACCAGACAGACTTTTTTCTTTCACTGCAATCAATTCTTCTAGTTTTTCCATCACTTGTTTTTCTTTTTGACGAATCCGAGCAGCACTTTCAAATGATTGGTTTTGAATGGCCTCTTCTTTTTCCGTAATTAATTGAGAAATTTCGGTACGCAATTCATTAATTTCTGAAGGTTGATCTGCCTTATCTAAACGAACTTTTGCTGCAGATTCGTCCATTAAATCAATTGCTTTATCTGGTAATTGGCGGTCATTTAAATAGCGAATCGATAATTGAACCGCTGCATGTAGAGCTTCATCTGTAATTTCTACGCCATGATGTTTTTCATAGCGGGAACGCAAGCCTTTTAGAATTTCTTCTACTTCTTCTGGGGTTGGTTCTGCTACTTGAATACGGGCAAAACGACGTTCCAAAGCGGCATCTTTTTCAATATATTTTTGGTATTCATCCAGAGTTGTCGCACCAATTGTTTGCAACTCGCCACGTGCTAAAGCAGGTTTTAAAATATTTGAAGCATCAATCGCCCCTTCTGCACCGCCAGCACCGATCAAGGTATGCAATTCGTCGATAAATAAAATGACTTGTCCATCTTGATAGATTTCATCGACAACTTTTTTCAAGCGATCTTCGAACTCACCTCGATATTTGGTTCCAGCAACCAAGGCACCCATGTCTAGCATCATTAAACGTTTGCCTTGCATATCTTCAGGGACTTCCCGGTTGACAATTTTCTGGGCTAACCCTTCTGCTATCGCTGTTTTCCCAACACCTGGTTCACCGACTAAGACAGGATTGTTTTTGGTACGGCGACTCAAAATTTGGATCAAACGACGGACTTCGGTACCGCGACCAACTACTGGATCCAAGCTTTGTTCTCGTGCTAACTTGGTTAAATCTCTTGCTAAAGAATCCAATGTTGGCGTCCCTTGTGGCGCATTTTTACTTTGACCATTCCGACGACGTTGTGCGCCATTGGGTTCGGAAACGCCCATTTTTTTCAATAATAATTGACGCATTTTGGATAAGCTTAATCCCAAATTCACTAAAATTCTAGACGCTAAAATTTCTTCGTCTCTTAACAAGCCTAATAATAAATGCTCGGTACCAATCTTTTGAGCCCCTAAGCGTTTCGCTTCATCTCCAGCATAGGCAAAGATTTGTTTGGCTCTTGGTGAATAAGGCAAGTATAAGTTGTTATTCCCCATTGGACTTTGCATGGTGCCATAGCCACTTAAATGCTCAATTTCTTCACGGATGTCTTCTGTGTCAGTATTCAATTGTCGTAATGTTTTTCCGGCAATCCCATTCGGTTCTAAAACGAGTGCTAATAATAAATGCTCAGAACCGACGGATTGGTGACGAAAATACTTCGCTTCTTCTTGGGCAATCGCCAGTACGGCTTTCGCACTTTCTGTAAATAGTTCATCCATAGTTATTCCTCCTCATAGCTCAAGCGCTCTAAAAATGAACGCATTATTTGAGCTCTTAGAAAATCTTCGTGATTTCCCAGACCATTCAATGTGCTTTTACTTAAAGCAGCTAGCATTAAATTGCCTTCCTTTTTCGTAATCACTTCTTCTTCATACAATGTTTGAATAAATGTTAGCGCATCTTTTTCTGTTAAGGTTGCGCCAATCAATTGATCCATTTGTTTTAGTAATTGATCGTTATCTGAAATTTGTACTTTGACAATGCGAATATAGCCGCCTCCACCACGTTTACTTTCAACTGCGTAGCCTCGTTGGATGGTAAAACGTGTATTAATTACATAGTTAATTTGTGAAGGAACGCAATTAAATAAATTAGCCATTTCCGCCCGACGGATTTCAATTTTATTACTTTCTTCTAAAATCTTTTTTAAATAAGCCTCGATTAAATCTGACGTATTTTGATTACTCATAGTCTTCCATCCTTCTTCTCTCTTGACTAATATTGACCATTATTATATCGAACTTTGCCTATTAAATAAAGAGGAACGCTTTGACTTTAATAAAAAAATGCAAAACAGGAGGAGCAACCTCAGTCAAACTGACTTAAGTTCCCCTCCTAAAATTGAAAATATGTTATTGAATCACAGAGGCTGAGACAAAAGTGTTTAGCTCCAAGAATTTCGGCTTATTGTTTTCTCGCCAAAGGCTCGTCACATTTTTATCCTTGCGAATTCCGAAGGAGTTGCTTTTGTTCAGCTGATTATCTTAATGTCTCACAAAAGCGATTCTTCGCCATAGGCTTGATCCAAGGCTTGTTGAATATCTTCGATAATAGATGTTGGCTCTTCCAAACCAACGTACATGCGAATGTGCGCTGGCGACAAGCCTCTTTTCTGAACAGCCGCCAAGTTATTACCTTTGAATACAGGCAAGGCCAAACTTTCAAAGCCACCCCAACTGACCCCAATTGTGACCAGCGTCAATGCGTTCACAAATGTTTTCAAACGTTCAAAATCGGTATCTTTTAAATCAATCGCAAACAATGAGCCATAACCTGTCAAATATTTTTCTGCTAACGCTTGTTGTTGTTGATTTCCTACAAAAGGATGATATAAGCGACTGATTCGCGGATCCTTTTGCAAAGCCGACAGCACCGTTTGGATGGCTTGAGACTGATGCGCCAACCGAACAGGCATGGTACGAATACCACGTAACGCTAACCAAGAATTGAAGGGACTATTGACTGCTCCTAAAGCTTGATGACCATGTTCAAAAATTTGATCCACAAGCGCTGCTTTGCCAATGACAGCCCCTGCTACAATGTCCGAATGACCACCAATATATTTGGAACAAGAATGAATCACCAGGTCCACATTATGGCATAAAGGATGCTGAAATAACGGTGACGCCCACGTGTTATCAATGACAGTGTATGCGCCAATTTTTTGTGCTAACGCAGTTATTTTTTTCTAAATCTAGCAGTTCAAACTTTTGTGAGACGGACTTTCAAAGTAAATGACTTTGGTGTTTTCCTGAACAAATTGAAAAAGTTCTTCTGTTTCTGCAACGTCTACTTTGGTCAAGGATACGCCAAATTTCTCTAAATATTGCATAAACGAAACAGATTCTCCATAAATTGTGTTGACCATTAAAACATGATCACCTTGTTGGAGCAACGTAAACAGCGTTGCCGAAATAGCGCCCATTCCTGAGGCAAAAACTTTACATTTTTCTCCACGTTCCAAACGAGCAATTTTTTTCTCTAAAATTTCTGTTGTGGGGTTGGTGCCACGTGTGTAAACATAATTATTTTTTTCATCTATACTCGCTGCCATAAATTCTTCGTAAGTTGGAAAATAAAAGGAAGAGGTTTGAACCAACTCGGGCACCATCGGATGATACATTTTTTCCATTCCTTTTTCCACTTCACAGCAAATATTTTTATCATTCTCAACATGCATTTCCTTCACTCCTCTTTCTCTACAATGTTTCTGGTACTTCATGGGCTTCTTCTTTTTGATATTGTCGATCTAAGGCTTTTACAAATGGATAATAAATAACGACACTAGCGGCAACAGCTAAAACTTGCGTCACTGCACCTTGCCATTTTCCCACTAAAAAGCCCGAAAACAGAAAGGGCGTAGCCCATGGTGCTTGAATGTTTGTAAACATTGGCATGAACCCAAATTTTCATTGACAGAAAGGCAATCAAGACCGATACAATCGGCGCGACCGCAATCGGAATCAATAATAAAGGGTTAAAAATAACTGGGAGTCCAAAAATCAAGGGTTCATTAATGTTGAAAAATGCTGGAACAAACGAAATTTTCGACATGGCTTTCATTCTAGATGAATGTCCGACGATGGCCATTGCAATAGCCAAGCCAATCGTGCAACCAGCGCCTCCAATTGTAGCAAATTGATCGAGCATTTGGACCGTGCCAAAGTTGCCACTTTGAGCAGTTAATTGTCCTAATTCCGCTAAGCTTTGGTTTTTGTCTGCATTCGCATATAAAATAGGATATAGCATGGAATTGATGACAGTTGGATGAATTCCAAACCACCAGAACAGTCCATTTAAGCCAGCCACAATAATAATTGCAAAAGGGGTTCCGATTAAACCTTGCAGTGGCGCTTGAATCACCGCATAAATTAATTGCGGGAAGGAATCCGCAAACGAAAGCCCAATCCCATTAATCAATAAAGCCACCGCTACCACAAAAATCCCAGGAATCAATGCACTAAAAGCTTGGCTCACCATAGAAGGCACGCTGTCAGGCATTTTGATGACTAATTTTTTCTTAATACAGAAACGAGTCAACTCAACCGAAAGAATTGACATAATAATGGCCGTAATCACCCCTTGCGTTCCTAACCAATCAAACGATAAAACTTTCGTCACAACTTCGCCTGATTCAGTGGTCACCGTTTTCGGTAAAACGACTACGTAAGCAACAATTCCTAAAATTAATGAAGTTAAACGGTCCATTTCGTAACTTTCCGCCAATTTATAGGACATCGTCCCAGCAAAAAATAATTCCCATCATATTGAAAGTTGCTCGATAAGCGGGTGAAATCATATCCGCCCAACCTGCACCGAAAATTCCAGCCATAAAATCGCCATACCCTGCTACTGGAAAATCTGTAATCAACATAAAAATCGACCCAATAATTGTTAACGGCATAATTGCAAAAAAACCATTTCTTAAGGCTTGAAAATAACGTAAACTTGTAATCCTTGAAACTTTAGGCACTACGGTTTGCTCCACCCAGTTTGTTAACTTATCCATTTCACTTCTCTCCTTTAATCCTTTGTGATATCCTCATCATAAAGAAACCGCTTTCTGATGTAAATACGACTAACTGATTCTGTAACTATGTTTCATAATTCATACGCTTAAGGTATACTGAAAGCGAAACAAAGTACCACAGAGAGGTGAACCCATTGAATCTAATCGAATGTTTAGAACAAAAAGAACGCTATACATATAACGAAGGGCTAATTATTGATTTTATTTTATCTCATACTGAACGAGTCCTGCATATGTCGATTTATGAACTAGCAGAAGCCACCAACTCTTCAACCTCCACGATTGTTCGTTTGTGTAAAAAAACAGAAACTAGCGGTTTCAAAGAATTTAAAATCCGCTTGTCCCGCGACTTAGAAATTCACTACCAAGCAATCCGGAATGTTGATGCGAATATGCCTTTTTTAGCGCAAGATTCTGATTTACTAATTGCCAAGAAAATTGCGCAGTTAACGACTGAAACTGTTCAATCCACTCAACAGTTATTAACCGAGGCCATGTTAAATAAAAGCATTGATTTACTTTTAACCGCTGAAAATATTTTAGCAGTGGGGGTCAGTAACTCCTACATTCGCTTAACGGATTTTCAAACAAAGTTATTACGCATTCAGCTATTTATCCATTTAATCCCTTATCAAGCTGAACAATTTTATTTAGCCATCAATGCCACCAAAAATGACGTAGCCATCCTCGTCTCTTACAGTGGTAACACTGCAGAAATCGTAAATGAAGCACGGATTTTTTGCAGAAGGAGGCACCCCGATTATTGCCATTACTTCAGACTTGAACAGCCAATTAGCTAAATACGCCACAGTGATTTTGCCCATTCCTAACGTTGAACATGCAGATTTCAAAGTCTCGACCTTTTCCTCTCAACTAGCCATCGAATATATCCTCAATGTCCTTTATTCCTGTATTTTTAGTCGCAATTTCGATAAGAATTACACATCACAAAAAAATACACCTACTTCGATACTTAAATTTTAAACAAAACAAAAAAACAGTACTGATGATCAGTACTGTTTTTCACAATCGGGAAGACAGGATTCGAACCTGCGACCCCTTGGTCCCAAACCAAGTGCTCTACCAAGCTGAGCTACTTCCCGGGCTATGAAGTTAAAGTAATAAAAAAAGACTATCGAATTAAAAAGAAACTCACGTGCACCTTTTTAAAACTTAGTCAATCACTCAACTATGCACCCAAAGGGAGTCGAACCCCTAACCTTTTGATTCGTAGTCAAACACTCTATCCAGTTGAGCTATGGGTGCTAAATATAAAACAATGCCGAGGACCGGAATCGAACCGGTACGGTGATCACTCACCGCAGGATTTTAAGTCCTGTGCGTCTGCCAGTTCCGCCACCCCGGCGTAATGAATTGGCTAAGCGGAAAACGGGGTTCGAACCCGCGACCCCCACCTTGGCAAGGTGGTGCTCTACCACTGAGCTATTTCCGCAAAATGGTGCCGGCTAAAGGACTTGAACCCTCGACCCTCTGATTACAAATCAGATGCTCTACCAACTGAGCTAAGCCGGCTAAATATGCGGGTGAAGGGACTTGAACCCCCACGCCTTGCGGCGCTAGATCCTAAATCTAGTGCGTCTGCCAATTCCGCCACACCCGCAAATGAAATATGAATATGAGCCGTACAGGGCTCGAACCTGTGACCCTCTGATTAAAAGTCAGATGCTCTACCAACTGAGCTAACGGCTCAAAAAATGGAGGTTAACGGGATCGAACCGCTGACCCCCTGCTTGTAAGGCAGGTGCTCTCCCAGCTGAGCTAAACCTCCAAAAACAACAATTCGCGTGGCGACGTCCTACTCTCACAAAGGGAAACCCTTCACTACAATCGGCGCTAAGAAGCTTAACTTCTGTGTTCGGCATGGGAACAGGTGTATCCTTCTCGCTATCGCCACCACACTGGGTGTTGTTTCTTATTGAGTTGAATCTTCATTCACTCAAAACTGGATTGAAGTTTGAATCAAAATAACCAAGTTGCTTTTACTTATCCATTCTTTGGTTAAGTCCTCGACCGATTAGTATTGGTCCGCTCCAACTATCACTAGCCTTCCACTTCCAACCTATCTACCTGATCATCTCTCAGGGGTCTTACTTTCTTAAAGAAATGGGAAATCTCATCTTGAGG
>OKVS01000437.1_pt1:0-2500 | contig 14135 bp, 10 predicted proteins | sample 1606911 | NCBI WGS metagenome assembly OKVS01 (sample SAMN03281016, study PRJEB24777) | human gut metagenome | isolation source: fecal sample PR161 from 1 month old female Malay infant, caesarean... | reverse complement strand
GCTTGTTGGTTTGGGCTCTTCCCGTTTCGCTCGCCGCTACTCAGGGAATCGAATTTTCTTTCTCTTCCTGCAGGTACTAAGATGTTTCAGTTCTCTGCGTCTACCTCTAATCAGCTATGTATTCACTGAAAAGTAATATCCTATAAAAGATATTGGGTTCCCCCATTCGGAAATCTCTGGATCATAGCTTACTTACAGCTCCCCAAAGCATATCGGTGTTAGTCCCGTCCTTCATCGGCTCCTAGTGCCAAGGCATCCACCGTGCGCCCTTATTCACTTAACCTTATCAACCTTACGGTTGGGTCTTGATCACTTCTTCTAGCGATAGAAGGTTAATCAATAAATAAGCAATTGAACTTATTAAAAAACTCATTCAACGCGGTGTTCTCGGTTTGTTTTGATTCTTTTTACTTCAATATCCAGTTTTCAATGAACGAATCTGATAGCAAAAGCTATCAATGGAGCCTAGCGGGATCGAACCGCTGACCTCCTGCGTGCAAAGCAGGCGCTCTCCCAGCTGAGCTAAGGCCCCGAACTTATTTAATTGAGAGTAGACCTCTCAAAACTGAACAAAGTAAAGACGAAATGTGTATTTCCGTAATATTCCTTAGAAAGGAGGTGATCCAGCCGCACCTTCCGATACGGCTACCTTGTTACGACTTCACCCCAATCATCTATCCCACCTTAGGCGGCTGGCTCCAAAAGGTTACCTCACCGACTTCGGGTGTTACAAACTCTCGTGGTGTGACGGGCGGTGTGTACAAGGCCCGGGAACGTATTCACCGCGGCGTGCTGATCCGCGATTACTAGCGATTCCGGCTTCATGCAGGCGAGTTGCAGCCTGCAATCCGAACTGAGAGAAGCTTTAAGAGATTTGCATGACCTCGCGGTCTAGCGACTCGTTGTACTTCCCATTGTAGCACGTGTGTAGCCCAGGTCATAAGGGGCATGATGATTTGACGTCATCCCCACCTTCCTCCGGTTTGTCACCGGCAGTCTCGCTAGAGTGCCCAACTAAATGATGGCAACTAACAATAAGGGTTGCGCTCGTTGCGGGACTTAACCCAACATCTCACGACACGAGCTGACGACAACCATGCACCACCTGTCACTTTGTCCCCGAAGGGAAAGCTCTATCTCTAGAGTGGTCAAAGGATGTCAAGACCTGGTAAGGTTCTTCGCGTTGCTTCGAATTAAACCACATGCTCCACCGCTTGTGCGGGCCCCCGTCAATTCCTTTGAGTTTCAACCTTGCGGTCGTACTCCCCAGGCGGAGTGCTTAATGCGTTTGCTGCAGCACTGAAGGGCGGAAACCCTCCAACACTTAGCACTCATCGTTTACGGCGTGGACTACCAGGGTATCTAATCCTGTTTGCTCCCCACGCTTTCGAGCCTCAGCGTCAGTTACAGACCAGAGAGCCGCCTTCGCCACTGGTGTTCCTCCATATATCTACGCATTTCACCGCTACACATGGAATTCCACTCTCCTCTTCTGCACTCAAGTCTCCCAGTTTCCAATGACCCTCCCCGGTTGAGCCGGGGGCTTTCACATCAGACTTAAGAAACCGCCTGCGCTCGCTTTACGCCCAATAAATCCGGACAACGCTTGCCACCTACGTATTACCGCGGCTGCTGGCACGTAGTTAGCCGTGGCTTTCTGGTTAGATACCGTCAGGGGACGTTCAGTTACTAACGTCCTTGTTCTTCTCTAACAACAGAGTTTTACGATCCGAAAACCTTCTTCACTCACGCGGCGTTGCTCGGTCAGACTTTCGTCCATTGCCGAAGATTCCCTACTGCTGCCTCCCGTAGGAGTCTGGGCCGTGTCTCAGTCCCAATGTGGCCGATCACCCTCTCAGGTCGGCTATGCATCGTGGCCTTGGTGAGCCGTTACCTCACCAACTAGCTAATGCACCGCGGGTCCATCCATCAGTGACGCAAAAGCGCCTTTCAAATAGAAACCATGCGGTTTCTATTGTTATACGGTATTAGCACCTGTTTCCAAGTGTTATCCCCTTCTGATGGGCAGGTTACCCACGTGTTACTCACCCGTTCGCCACTCCTTTTCTTTCGGTGGAGCAAGCTCCGATGAAAGAAAAAGCGTTCGACTTGCATGTATTAGGCACGCCGCCAGCGTTCGTCCTGAGCCAGGATCAAACTCTCATAAAAAGTGTTTGAAACAGTCTTGCGACTGATCAGCTCAATTGTAAAAATTGACTTGCTAGCATATTGCTTGCTATGTTGTTTGTTTCTATTAAAAGAAACGCCCTACACATTTGGTTTGTTTTATTCGTTCAGTTTTCAAAGGTCTACATTGTTTGTCGCTTTGTTTCAGCAACTTTTAAATCATAACAGATTGCTGTTTTGATGTCAACAACTTTTTTGAAGTTTTTTTCGAAGAAGTTGTCGTCATCGCTTTATGCGACTTTGATAGAATAACTTGAAAGTCAGTCATCTGTCAATAACAATTTTTAATTTTTTTTCGAGCGACACACGCTTC
>OKVS01000435.1_pt1 | contig 14141 bp, 12 predicted proteins | sample 1606911 | NCBI WGS metagenome assembly OKVS01 (sample SAMN03281016, study PRJEB24777) | human gut metagenome | isolation source: fecal sample PR161 from 1 month old female Malay infant, caesarean... | reverse complement strand
CCACGGTCAAGCGGTAGCCCAGTGGCGCTATAACGACACGCGCACCCTGGACCGACGGCGATACAGCTATCAGGTGCGGGTAGTCGATCAGGCGGGCGAACGTTGGTGCTACTACCACCCAGACCGTGACGGTAGATACCCAGGCGCCGCAGTACGGCATCACCATTGACAGCATCAGCGAAGATACCGGCCAGTCCGGGAGTGATTTCATCACTATGGACACCACCCTGACCATCAACGGCTCGCTGGGCAGCGCGCTGGCGAGCGACGAACGGGTGCAGATCAGCCTCGACGGCGGAAACACCTGGATTGATGCCACGGTCATCAACCAGCGCTGGAGCTACACCGATACCCGCGTTCTGCCTGACGGAGACTACACCTGGCAGGTGCGGATTATCGACCAGGCGGGCAATGTCGGCTCCACCGCCTCTCAGGTGGTGACGGTGGACACCACGCCGCCAGCTACGGTAGGCACGGTAGTGAGCTATACCGACGGTGAAGGCGAGCGTCAGGGCACCTTTGGCAGCGCGGTGGCCACGGACGATAACGCGCCGCTGATCAACGGTACGCTCAACCGCGCCCCTGAAGACGGCGAGATCGTCCAGCTATACCGCGACGGCGTTCTGCTCGGTCAGGTGACCATGAACGGCAGCGCAAGCTGGTCCTTCCAGGATAACGGCCTGAGCGATGGCAACCACACGTACATTGTGCGCGTGACCGACAAAGCCGGTAACTACACGGAATCGGACGGCTTCGTGCTGAACGTTGATACCAGTATCCCGACCACCACGGCGGCGATTACCGCCCAGACCACGTCGGATACCACCCCAATCGTCAGCGGTACCGTCTCCGCCGACCTGGTGAACGGTGAATACCTGGTGGTGACGGTGAACGGGAAAACCTACACCTCCCAGACGGGTGGTGCCGTGGTAGTCGACCCGGATCACAATACCTGGTACCTGCAGATCCCGGACGGCGATGCCCTGAGCGTGGCGGGCTACAGCGTGACGGCGCAGGTGAAGAGCAGCGCGGGTAACGGCAATACCACCGGTACGGCAGACGGCAGCCTGGTGATTGATACCACCACGGTGAATACCGACTGGGCGACCACGGCGGGGAACAGCAACAACTCCACCATGACCTTCTGGCATGAACAGCAGCGGTCTGTGGAATATCATCGCTAACGGCCAGTCTTACTCCAGCAGCGATAGCTCGACCTATGCCGGCAATACGCTGACCAACACCCGCTGGCTACTACGTGGTGAGCCAGACCGCCGCCGACTTTGACCGTAACGGCACGCAGGATATCTTCGCGACCGAGAATACCTACGCCGGGTCTACTCAGGTGATGTGGACCTACGATGGCAGCACCTATAACGCCAGCCAGCTGGCGATGGGGACCACCATCTGGTACGGCGGCGTGATTGCGTACGATAAAACCGGCGATGGCTATCTGGATCTGGCTTACGGCGATGCCGGTATGGACTCACTGACCTACCTGGTGAACAACAACGGCGTTCTGTCGCCGGACGGCACCGGCGGGGAGGGCGGTTTCTACGGTCAGTTCGATTCCGGACGTGAAATCTCCGGCGTCGACCTGAACAACGACGGTACGGTGGATATCGTTCAGCACACCAACCGCAGTGGCGCGTACTCGTTAACCGTGATCAACAACAACGGCAACGGCACGCTCTCCATCGGCCAGAACCTGACCAACGTGTTTGTGGTAAACGCCGCGAATACCACCACGGCGGCGTCCATGACGTGGGCGAATTCAACGGCGATGGCTACATGGATCTGTACCTGGGCAGCAGCTACAACAACAACGGCGGGGTGATCTACTACAACGACGGTACCGGGAAGCTCTCAACCACCAAGAGCGCGGTGGAAGCCTCTAACGCCACGGCGGGGTATCTGTCGGTGGCGGTGGACTGGAACGGGGACGGGCAGATGGACATCATCAAGCTCAGCACCTACGGCGGTTCACAGACGGCGACGCTGTTCACCAACAACGGCTACGGTTCCAGCTGGACCGCCAGCCAGCTTAAAACTGGCCTGGCCTACGCCACCGGCGTGGCGGCAGTGGACTACAACTGGGACGGCGCGAAGGATCTGCTGGTGTCGCAGCAGAACGGCAAGGTGGTGCTGGTGCAAAACAGCGCCAAAATTGCTGACGGTACCGCGATGCACCTGCACATTGTCGACAGCGAGGGCATCAACGCCTTCTACGGCAACACGGTCAATCTGTACAACGCCGCGGGCGTGTTGGTGGCGTCGCAGATCATTAACGCCCAGTCAGGTATTGGTTCGAACGATACCTCTGCGCTGGTGAGCTTCTACGGGCTGGATCCGAATGAAACCTATTCGGCCGAGATCCTGAAGATTACCAACGGCGTGTCGGATAACGTCACCTGGAGCGGTCTGGAGGCGGGCAACGGCAAAGAGGGCTACGTCCTGACGGCCGAAGCGGCCACCGGCGGCCACAGCGGGACCCTCACCGGGACCGGGTATAACGACACCTTTATCGCAGAGGATGGCACCTATACCTACAACGGCTCCGGCGGCTGGAATACCCATTCCGACTACGACACCTGGAGCAACACCGGCGGGATGGACGTGGTGGATTACCGCAATGCGACCTCCGGCGTAACCGTTGATTTGCGTCTCTCTACCGCGCAGGACACCGGGTTCGGTACGTCACGACTGCTCAACATTGAGGGCATCAACGGCTCGAACTTCGACGACGTCATTACCGGCAACAGCGGTGATAACCAGTTCGAAGGCCGAGGCGGGAATGACACCTTCAATATCGGCAGCGGCGGTCACGATACGTTGCTCTACAAGCTGATCAACGCGTCGGACGCGTCGGACGCGACGGGCGGTAACGGTCACGACGTGGTGAACGGCTTCACCGTCGGCACCTGGGAAGGGACCGCGGACACGGATCGTATTGACCTGCGCGATCTGCTCTCTGGCAGCGGCTATACCGGCACGGGCTCGGCGAGCTACGTGAACGGCGTGGCCACGCTGGACAGCAGCGCGGGCAACATCACCGATTACGTCCGCGTGGTGCAGAACGGCAGCAATACCGAAATCCAGGTGGATCTGGACGGTACCGGCGGCCAGTTCTCGCCAACCACCCTGGTGACGCTGAACGGCGTGCAGACGGACCTGGCGACGCTGCTGGCGAATCATCAGCTGTTAATTGCGTAAACCAACGCCGCGGGGAGCAATCCTCGCGGCCTTTTGGCGTTTCTTTACACGAATGGCGTTAACCCGGAGATTATGAAGACACATCCACAGTACGAACCCTGGCTGCAGGGCATGCTCATCATCGCGAAGCACTACCGGCTGGACTTTTCGGTGGAGCACGTTCGGGTCACGATTAACCATGAAAGTCAGTCTCCGCGCCAGCTGGTGCTGGAGGAGATGGCGCGCCAGCTAGGGCTGGGAATGCGCGTGGCGACGGATGCAACATCTCTCGATCCGTGGCGCCTGCCGCTGCTGGCGGAATTCACTGGCGGTCAAATCGCGGTCATTAACCGCATGGACAACGAAGGCAACGTGAGCCTGCAGTTCAGCGGCGACGGCGGGCTGGAGACGACGCTAACGCGGGACGCGCTCGGCTCACGGTTGAAAACGCTGCTGGTACTGCGCCCGCTTGAGTCCACGCCGGATGCCCGCGTGGACGACTACATCAAACCGTATGAGAAAAACTGGTTCTGGCAGCTGGCGCTGAAGGACTGGCGCCGCTACAGCGACATCATGCTGGTGGCGCTGGTCGCTAACGTGCTGGCGCTCTCCGGCATGGTCTTCTCCATGCAGGTGTACGACAGGGTGGTACCGTCGCAGTCGGAGGCCACGCTGTGGGTGCTGTTTGGCGGCGTCATGCTCGCCATCGTGTTTGAATTCATCATGCGCATGCTGCGCGTGCATATTTCGGACGTGGTGGGGAAACGCGCCGACCTGCGCATCTCAGAACGCGTCTTTGCCCACGCGCTGCGAATTAAAAACGGGGCGCGCTCCAAATCAACCGGATCGTTTATCGCCCAGATCCGCGAGCTGGAGTCGGTGCGCGAGCTCATCACCTCGACCACCATTGCGGCGATCTCCGACCTGCCGTTTTTCCTGCTATTCGTCTTTATTCTGTGGATGATTGGCGGCCCACTGGTGCTGGTGGTCCTGCTCGCCGTGCCGCTGCTGCTCATTCCGGGCCTGCTGGTGCAGCGCCCGCTGGGGAAACTCTCCAGCGAAGGGATGCGTGAATCCGCCATTCGTAACGCGACGCTGGTGGAGGCGGTGCAGGGCATTGAAGACATCAAGCTGATGCGCGCCGAGCAGCGTTTCCAGAACCAGTGGAACAACACCAACGACGTGGCCGCCAGCGTCGGCATGAAGCAGCGCTGGCTGACGGGGCTGCTGTTGACCTGGACCCAGGAGGTGCAGTCCATCGTCTATGCGGTAGTCCTGCTGGTGGGCTGTTACCTGGTCATCAGCGGCGACATGACCACCGGTGCGCTGGTGGGCACCTCGATTCTGGCATCGCGTACCATCGCGCCGCTGTCGCAGATCTCTGGCGTGCTCTCGCGCTGGCAGTCGGCAAAAGTGGCCCGCAAGGGGCTGGACGACCTGATGCAGCGCCCGATTGACGATCCGCAGCACGGGAAGAAGGTGCATAAAGCCCACCTGCGCGGGGATTACCGGCTGGAAGACGTCGGCTTCTACTATGACGAGGAAGAGAAACTCACCGTGCTGAACATCAGCAAACTGCAGATTCGCGCCGGTGAGCGCGTGGCGGTGCTCGGGCGTAACGGCTCCGGTAAAAGCACGCTGCTGCAGCTTCTGGCGGGCATGCAGGAGCCGCAGCAGGGGAGCATTCTGCTGGACGATATTGCTCTCAATCATCTGGACCCGGCCGACCTGCGTCGCGACATGCAGCTGCTTAGCCAGCAGGCGCGGCTGTTCTTTGGCTCCGTGCGGGACAATATCCTGATGGGGAACCCGCTCGCCACCGACGATGAAATTCATCAGGCGCTGGTCAATAGCGGCGCGCTGGAGTACGTGCGCAAGCAGAAAATGGGGCTGAACACCATTATCAACGAGGGCGGAACGGGCCTCTCCGGCGGACAGCGTCAGGCGCTGCTGCTGGCGCGCGCGCTGATCACTGCCCCGAATATCCTGCTGCTGGATGAGCCTACCGCCTGGCTGGACGAGATGAGCGAGAAGCAGTTTATTCAGCATCTTCACAAATGGCTGGGCAAGCGCCGGACGCTGGTGGTGGCAACGCATCGCCTGCCGATTCTGGATTTGGTCGACCGCATTATTGTACTGGAAAACGGCAAAGTGGTGATGGACGGCCCGCGCGACGCGATCCTGCATCAGCACGGGCTGGCGCCGCAAAAGGCGGCACAGCGCACCGTGACTATGAAGCCGGCGGCTGTAGCAGAGGAGGGTGCGGCATGAACGATTTCTCCCGTTATAACAGCCGTCTGAAAGAGCCGCGCCTGCCGCGATCCTCGCTGGTGGCATGGTCGCTGTTCGCCCTGCTGGCGGTGTTTATCGCCTGGGCGAGCCTGTTCCAGCTGGACGAAGTCACGACCGGCAGCGGCAAGGTGATCCCGTCCTCCCATGAGCAGGTGATTCAGTCCCTGGAAGGGGGGATTATCCACAGCCTGCTGGTTCGCGAAGGCGATATCGTTGAGCGCGGTCAGCAGCTGGCACAGCTTGACCGGACTAAAACCGAGTCCAGCGTGCTGGAGAGCGAGTCTCGTCTGAACGCGGCGCTGGCAACGGCTGCGCGACTGAAGGCCGAAGTTAACGACACGGAACTCGCGTTTCCCGAGGAACTGGACGATGACGTTGAGCTGGTCAAACAGGAAACGGCGCTCTATCAGTCCCGTCGCGAGAGCCTTGAAAAAGGGCTGGCCGGCTTACGTCAGGGCGCCGAGCTGGTGCAGCGCGAGCTGTCGTTGACCCGTCCGCTGGTGACCCAGGGGGCGGCCAGCAAGGTTGAGGTGTTACGTCATTGAGCGTCGAAAAAAATGAGCTTGAGAATAAAATCACGAGATGAAAAATCAGTATTACGTCCGCGCCCGCGAAGAGTTGGCGAAAGCCAACGCGGAGATTGAAGCCCAGCGTTCGGTGATGAAAGGGCGTGAGGACTCCCTGACCCGGCTGACCTTCAACGCGCCGGTCCGTGGGATTGTGAAGGATATTGACGTGACGACCGTGGGCGGCGTTATTCCCCCGAACGGCAAGCTGATGAGTCTGGTCCCGCTGGACGACCAGATGGTGGTTGAGGCGAAAATCTCGCCGCGCGATGTCGCGTTTATCCACCCCGGCCAGAAAGCGCTGGTGAAAATTACGGCCTATGACTACTCCATCTATGGCGGGCTGGAGGGCGAGGTGACCATGATTTCGCCGGACACCCTGCAGGACGAGGTGAAAAGAGATGTCTACTACTACCGCGTCTATATCCGCACCGACAGTAACCACCTGACCAATAAGCAGGGCAAAGACTTTCCGGTCTTTCCAGGGATGATTGCAACGGTAGATATTAAAACCGGCAGCAAAACCATACTGGATTATCTGTTGAAACCGCTGAACAAGGCAAAAGAGGCGCTGCGCGAGAGATAAAGATTGGCGTTCGGGATACCGAACGCCATTTGTATTATACCGTTGACGTTACGTTGTTTGGGTGGCGTCGCTCCTTCGGCACCACGTTAATGTAATGAGTAACATAGGCGAAATATAATCCGGCATAGTTTTCGACCAGTTCGAAAAACGCCGGATACACCGACAGGCGACCGTCACCACGATCTTTAAGATAACCTGCCTCATGCGCCGATTTGATAATCCGGTTGACGTGGATCCGTGAGACAAAGAATTCTTTAGCGAGCGTGCTGGCGGAATATTGAATAACCGCGCCGTGGGCGGATTTGTTTTTTATGGCCTGCAGGTAAAGATACAGCATAATCATGCGGCCTCCATCCTTATCAATAAATAACCCTACTTCCGGTAAAACTTTTCTGAACGTTAATCCCCGGAAAAGATATTCTGCCGCGCGGCGGAAGAAATTATTTCTCAATGTGTCATTATCCAGCAGATTTACATCAATATTAAACGTCGGGTAAAGAATGCTAACGGGTAAAAATGCACCGGACATATAGCGTTTGAGTTCATTCAATCCTTTTTCGGTTGGGGCAATTCTCGTTTTTCGCCGGTCTTCCGTACAGCGCCAGGTCCTGATGCGTCCCGTAGTTCTGAGTAACGTAATGATCGCAATAACGCTGTTGGGGCTGGCTATTTTATAGCGGGAACATAACTCTTTTATCTCTGAGACGGATTCGGCCTGATTGCCAAATATAAAACAACACATGGAAAGAATAATGTTAAACCGAGATTCCTGAAGCATTGTCTTGTAGAACAAGGGTTGTTTTTTGTAGATGGCGTCATTGATTGTGTAGTGCTCTAATATTGCCTCACTAAACCGCGGATTGCTTTTTATAACATCCCTTCGATGTAGCAAGGCCCTGGATGAGATGTGATTATCCATAGCATTTTTCTCGTATTTGATGAGCCGATAGATGAAGTATCCAGCCTTCTTTTTCGGAATTTTCATTATACCTGAGAAAAAGTGGCTTGCGGTCGGTATTTTAAAAGAAATATAGAGTTATATTTATGCGTGGAAAAGGGTGATTAACGCAAAGATGTTACAGTGCATGGCGTTGATAACAGTATCTTAACCTGATGGTGTATTGTAAAATTATTATACACACCGCTGTTGGTTTACATACTCATAATAATAATGGCGCTTTCGTGCCCAGGAGCAGGTTATGACCCACCAAATTTCTCTCAGGAATGATGCGCGCAACGAGCAAAGATTTGTCATTTCAACCTGCGGCTTTACGTTTCAGGGATATCACCTGCTGCTCAAAAAGTACGGCATAGAGACTGCGCATATTCACTTTGATGGAGATGAGTTATCTGATCCTGACAAGGAAAATATCCTTATTCATCAAAACGCTCACATCGTAGTGTTCCTGGGAAAAGGTACGGTAGCTCTCCTGGAGAGCCTGACGCGACTGGCATCCGTACTCAATGCACTTCCTGTTATTCGTCGTGTTACCCTGTATGGTGATATACCGGACAGCTGGCTGTATCGAACCCTGGGTAGTCTTCTAAATAACAGTCATCAATTATCATTGATTCGCATAGCCAGCGTATCTGATGTAATAACCTGTTTCCACACCCACAATAATGGCTTTAAGGACCGCTCGCGCTTATTACGCGATTACTATCTGGACTGTTCTTCGTCAGAAAAGCTCAAATGGCTGACAAGAAGAGAGGTTGATGTTTTATTGAACTTCTATCGCGGCATGTCTATAAAAGACCTGTGCGACAAACTGAGGCTTTCTAATAAAACGGTTTACACCCATCGTAAAGAAGGTCTGCAGAAATTACATTGTATTAAGCGATGGTTGAATGAACCGCGCAATGTAAAAGTGGAAAGGCGGATTAAAAGCCAAAATCAAAGAGTGGACTTCACGGATAAAGAAGCGGAAGTTTTTAATGCGCTGGTGAAAAGGGAGATATTCCCCGCCTACCAGATCATTACCGATCGTGACAAGAAAGGAGTGGGGTTTGAGATACTTATTCGCTGGAATAAGAACGGTAAAATAGTCAAACCAGCCCGTTTTCTGAATGACATCGCTAATTATGAAGTATGGCTAAAGATTACGGCTATGGTGATCCACGCCGCCGTGTCCGGGATTAATAAATATAACGGTAAATTCTATTTTTCCGTTAATATACCGCCTCGCCTGGCGTCCGGGAACGCGCTGCCAGAGATGGCCATGAAAGCCATCGGCATGCTGCTTAACCCCCAGTGGGCAGAAAAGCTGGTCTTTGAATTCGCGGAAGATATTGATGTAACGAAAGATAAAAGCATCCCAGAAACCATGCGGCACCTGCGTAATACGGGGTGCAAACTGTTTCTTGACGACTGCTTCTCAAGCCATCATGCCATGTTCCCCGTGAGGCAGGTGCATTTTGATGGGCTGAAACTGGATCGGGACATCGTCGATCATTTTGTGGCGAACGACAACGATTATAATCTGATTAAAGCGATACAGATTTACAGCGACATGACCGGAACGGCTTGTATTGCAGAGGGCGTTGACAGTGAGGAGAAGTTTGAAAAATTAGTCGAGCTGGGTGTGAAAAACTTTCAGGGATATTATCTCTCGCGCGCCGTGAAAGAGGAGGAATTAGACCGCATGGTGAGATTGTTCAGCTAAAATAAAGCCCCGAAGGGCCTTGTTTATTTGCGTCCCAGCAACAGACCAAGCACAATACCGACCGCACCCGCGGCGATAAGACCGGTGAGCGGGTTATTTCTGACCGCTTCAGTCACGTCAGAGACAGCATCGCTGGCCTGTGCGGCATATTTTTTCGCAGCACCTTTTACCTGATGCTTCGGTGAATCAACGAATTCACCGAACTGCTGCTGGGCTGAACCTGAAAGTTCATCAAATTTATTTTTTGCTTTGTCTTCTGCAAACTGGATGTTTTTATCAGTACCGAAATCAGACATTTTTGCCTCCTTTTGTTGATAGTTAAAGGATAGCCTCTCTTTGAAAAGATGAGAGGCTGAACGCTAAATTTCGGAGGGAATTGGCCGGTTTTCGGATATATCTACACCAGAAGAGGGCGTTATTTTTCGTTCTCATCCTGGCCGTAATACAGCTTGCCAATGCGGATAAGCGGGCGGCCCTGAGACTTGCGGTGCAGGTTGCTGTCCCGAAGGGAATACACGCAGCCGCAATATTCCTGCTGGTAAAACTGTTCCCGCTTGCTGATCTCAATCATGCGTGATGAGCCGCCCTGTTTGCGCCAGTTGTAGTCCCAGTAGACCATCCCCGGATAGCGCGCTGCCGCACGCTGGCCGCAGTCATTGATCTGCTGCATATTCTTCCAGCGAGAGATCCCCAGCGAGCTGCTGATAACGCTGAAACCATTTTCCGCCGCGTAGAGCGCCGTACGCTCGAAGCGCATATCGAAGCACATGGTGCAGCGGACGCCGCGCTCGGGCTCCCACTCCATGCCTTTGGCACGCTCGAACCAGTTATCGGTGTCGTAATCGGCATCAACAAACGGCACGCCGTGTTTCTCTGCAAAACGAATGTTTTCTTCCTTACGGATGAGGTATTCCTTTTGCGGATGGATGTTGGGGTTATAGAAGAAAATGGTGTAGTCAATGCCCGAGGCCTGGATAGCTTCCATGACTTCACCGGAGCAGGGGGCGCAGCAGGAGTGCAGCAGAAGTTTATCGGCGCCGTTTGGCAGGGTGAGCTGCGGGCGGATGAAGGGGGTTGTACTCATGTTGTTCTACAATATGTTAATGAAATTTATGGAATTGTAGCACAAGTTATTAATGTCTTCAGACGGTACTGGTGGGAATCGAGGATCCGCCTGGTCGGGATCCTCGCGCCGAGCGGTGCCGCTATTCGGCAAATTTGAGCAGCGCTTCGCCGTCAAGACGGTAGCGCACCCATTCGGACTGCGGCAGCGCGCCAATGCTCAGATAAAAATCGATGGCGGGCTGGTTCCAGTCCAGCACGCTCCATTCAAGGCGGCCACATTGCCGTTTTACCGCGAGTTGAGCGATATGTTTCAGCAGCGCTCTGCCTGCGCCTTTACCGCGGTAGTTCGGGGAAATGTACAGGTCTTCCATATAAATCCCGTTGCGTCCAAGCCAGGTCGAATAGCTGGTGAAGAACACGGCATAGCCGGCGATCCTGCCGTCAAACTCAGCGATCAACGCCTCGGTTTTACTGCCCGCACCAAAGAGGGTTTCCCGGATCTCGTCCGGCGTGGTTACGACCTCTTCGGGGGCTTTTTCATATACCGCCAGCTCATAGATCATGGCGTAAATAGCCGCTGCATCTTCGGGACGGGCCTGACGAAGGGTTATGCTCATTGTTTTTCCTGTTTTTTGCACGGTTCGCGATTGATGGCGTTAAGCATACGGAGTATTGTCCGAAGAATTAAGTGCAATGAAATCAACAAATGATGAATATTATGCATCCGGCGCTGAGGCGTCTTGATTTAAACCTGCTGCCCGTTTTTGACGCCATTTACCGCCACCGTTCCGTTCGTCTCGCAGCCGACGAGCTGGCGATGAGCACCTCGGCGCTGAGCCATGCGCTGTCGCGTCTGCGCACGGCCCTTAACGATCCGCTCTTTTTTCGGGAAGGGCATCGTATGTCCCCCAGCGTGTACGCCTCTCAGCTTGCGCCTTCTATTGCTTCCGCATTGTCGTTCCTTAATCAGGAGCTGACCCCGCAGCCGGAGTTTGACGCCGCCAGCAGTACCGAAAGCTTGCAAATTGGGATTACGGATTTTACCGCGCTATGTATTTTTCCCGCCCTGATGCACAAGCTGCAGACTGCTGCCCCGGGCTTGCGTTTCGAATTGCGCTATTTGCCGCACAGCCCGGCGCTGACGGAACTGCTGGCGGGCGAGGTGGATCTGGCGCTGGGTTTCAGCACCGAGGACGATATCCGCCATCCGGAACTGGAAGAGATCGGCTGGTTTGAAGATGAGTATGTGGTTATCAGCAACGCAAGCCGGACCCGGCTGACGCTGGAGGATTATCTCGCTGCCCGCCACCTGGTGGTGACGCCCTGGAATGAGAAGCAGGGCGTGCTGGACGTGCGGCTCGAGCAGCTGGGCTATACGCGGCACATTGCGATCAAAACGCCGTCGATGCTGAGCGCGCCGTTTATCGTTGCGGAAAGCGACCTGCTGATGGCCATTCCTCGTTACGCCGCCGAGAAGCTGGTGGCGGCAGCGGAACTGAGGATTTTTGCCTTGCCGTTCTCTATTCCCAGATTTGAGGTGAAAATTTACTCGCATAAGCGCAGCGGCCAGCGGGGGGCGACCCGATGGCTTCAGGAGGAGCTGCAAATGCTGGCGCAAGATGGCAGGGGGATGAGTGCCGGATAAGCTCAGCCCGATCGGGCAAAAATGGCTATGATTGAAATAGTTATCTCACTGGCAGGAAGATATCCGTGAGCAACTCATGTTACGAAACATGATGAATAAAACTGAAGCGGATTATTTTCAAATGGGGGGGAGCGAGGTAGTTTGCACACCTCAGTCAGCAGTTTCAAAAACGACTTCCGTGGCGGTTGCATTGATGGCGTCAGATATATCAAATGCCCGCTTTCTATGTCGCCAATAATCGTTGGAACCACTAAGTACTCTGTAAGCGACGCTAAGGATTGTGTGACTGCAGATGCAATAGCCCTTGTTAAGATGGGAAAATGCCCGCGTTCAATCCTTGATACCTTAACGTTAGACAAACCTTCAGCTGCCCAGTCAAGAACTCTTTGTATCTTGTCCAGGTTAATACGTTCGGTTTTGCCGTCGCGTTTTGTCACTAACAAAAAGTGGTTCAATCACAAATCCTTTTCTACCCTGACAGAAGCCATAACTGCCAATGGCTTTTGTTTGAATAGAGGAAGCTGGTGGTGCTTCCCCTATGTTGACAGAGGTTAGTTAGATGAACAGTAAACTGCGTTATATGGCGTTTTATTCATAAATGCCTCCAATTGGCAGAAAGTTATAAAATTGCCGAATAATTAAGCTAATGCGCTAACCGCCTCCTTGATTACACGCCAAATTCCTTCACCAGATGGAATATAGCCATTCTCCTGGCAGTAACAAAAGAATCTGTAACCCCGATCTATCAAGGAAGCGATAGTTACCATTTTGGTAAAAACTTGCTTCGATGAAATCGAGTGTTTAGAGGATTCTCGTCCCCTGCCTGCAGAATTACATGCAATCTTTTTACTTTTACTACGGTGGGTTGAATTCTGGTTTCGACGTGGCTTTTTCATATCCGGTTTCCTTTTAGGGATATGAAGCAAGCCACCATAACCGTCTGTCGCCCGGGTAGTTTGGCAAATAAGAAATGTGGGCGTGAACGTTAATATCAACGATTATGATTCATTAATTACATTTATTTACATAAGGTTTTGCTTATAGATTTCACGTTAAAAGTAAGTTTACATTTGTAAGATAACTCATATACCATACCCCCCTATAGTATCAGGAGGGCATATGCCGCACTCACCCGAAGATAAAAACGTATTCTGACCCGCGTCCGCCGCATTCGGGGCCAGGTTGATGCCCTTGAACGCGCGCTGGAGTCGGGCGACCCCTGTCTGGCCATCCTGCAGCAAATTGCCGCCGTGCGCGGGGCTGCCAATGGCCTGATGGGCGAAATGGTTGAAATTCACCTCAAAGATGAGCTGGTAGCGGGGGACACCACGCCGGATCAGCGTGCCGTTCGCATGGCGGAAGTCGGCCATTTACTGCGCTCTTATCTAAAATAAATCCACATACCTGACAAGAAGGGAAGACATATGAAATCTCGCGCTGCAGTTGCATTTGGCCCCGGCCAGCCGCTCAAAATCGTTGAAATTGACGTGGCACCGCCGAAGAAAGGCGAAGTGCTGATCAAAATCACCCATACCGGCGTATGTCATACCGATGCGTTTACGCTCTCGGGCGACGACCCGGAAGGCGTCTTCCCAGCGGTGCTCGGCCATGAAGGCGGCGGGATTGTGGTAGAAGTGGGCGAGGGCGTGACCAGCCTGAAGCCGGGCGATCACGTGATCCCGTTGTACACCGCGGAATGCGGCGAGTGTAAGTTCTGTAAATCCGGCAAAACTAACCTCTGCCAGGCCGTTCGCGCCACCCAGGGGAAAGGGCTGATGCCCGACGGGACGACCCGTTTCTCGTACAACGGCGAGCCGGTTTATCACTACATGGGCACCAGCACCTTCAGCGAATACACCGTTTGCGCGGAGATCTCGCTGGCGAAGGTGAACCCTCAGGCGCCGCTGGATAAAGTCTGTCTGCTGGGCTGCGGCGTGACCACCGGTATTGGCGCGGTGCATAACACCGCAAAAGTCAAAGAGGGCGATACCGTGGCGGTGTTCGGTCTCGGCGGCATTGGTCTGGCGGTGATTCAGGGCGCGGTGCAGGCGAAGGCCGGTCGTATCATTGCGGTCGACACCAACCCGGAGAAATTCAGGCTGGCGGGTGAAATGGGTGCGACCGATTTCGTG
>OKVS01000434.1_pt1 | contig 14203 bp, 14 predicted proteins | sample 1606911 | NCBI WGS metagenome assembly OKVS01 (sample SAMN03281016, study PRJEB24777) | human gut metagenome | isolation source: fecal sample PR161 from 1 month old female Malay infant, caesarean... | reverse complement strand
GGGCGTCCGGAGTGGGGAAGTGGCGGGCGTTCAGATGGTGCAGGACGTTCTGCCGTGGGAGCAGATGAAATTACGCATGCTTAACGGCAGCCACTCTTTCCTGGCGTATCTGGGGGTATCTCGCCGGGTACGCGCATATTAATGAATGCATGGAGGACGCCACCTTCCGCGAAGCCGCCCGGCGGCTAATGCTGGATGAACAGGCGCCTACGCTGCGTATAAAGGATGTCGACCTGACTGCCTATGCCGACAGCCTGATCGATCGCTTTGCTAACCCGGCGCTGCAGCATCGTACCTGGCAAATCGCCATGGACGGTAGCCAGAAGCTGCCGCAGCGAATGCTGGATGGCATCCGCGTTCACCTTGAGCGTAAAACAGAATGGCCGCTGCTGGCGCTGGGCGTCGCTGGCTGGATACGCTACGTCAGCGGGTTCGACGAACGCGGCAACGCGATTGACGTTCGCGATCCCCTCAGCGATAAAATCCGCACGATTGTCGAGGCCAGCAGCGACGCCGACCGCGTCAATGCGCTGCTGGGGCTGAGCGAGGTCTTCGGTCACGATCTCGCGCAAAATAGCGTTTTCGCTGAGGCTGTTAGCCAGGCCTACCAGCGCATCACCCGCCGTGGCGCACGCCAGGCTGTTATTGAAACGTTAAATCTTTAGCGATTATTGCGCTTAATGCGAACGGACATTGCCTCCGTTCGCCCTCCCCCTTCTCATTGCGCCCGTTTTTCGCCAGGATAAGAGCATAGTGTTATAGCATCACAATTCTCTTGCGGAGCGCACGTGACCAAAACCAACCTCATCACCGGTTTTCTCGGCAGCGGTAAAACCACCTCTATTCTTCATCTGCTGGCGAATAAAGATCCCGCCGAGAAATGGGCCGTGCTGGTCAATGAATTCGGCGAAGTGGGCATTGATGGCGCGTTGCTGTCATCCAGCGGCGCAATGATTAAAGAGATCCCCGGCGGATGCATGTGCTGCGTAAACGGCTTACCGATGCAGGTAGGCCTCAATACGCTGCTGCGTCAGGGCAAACCGGACCGCCTGCTGATTGAACCTACCGGTCTGGGCCACCCGAAGCAGATCCTCGATTTACTGACCGCCCCGGTTTACGAGCCGTGGATCGATCTTCGCGCCACGCTGTGCCTGCTCGATCCGCGTCAGCTTCTGGATGAAAAAGCGGTGGCCAATGAGAACTTTCGCGATCAGCTCGCCGCAGCAGACGTTATTGTCGCCAATAAAGAAGATCGCGCCACGGCGGAAAGCCGGGCCGCGCTGGACGCGTGGTGGCAGCATTTCGGCGGCAATCGGACACGGGTGCAGGCCACGCAGGGGAATATTGATAGCGCCCTGCTGGATCTTCCCCGCCTGAACCTGGCGCAACTCCCGGCCAGCGCAGAGCATGCGCATCACCATTCTGCAAAGCAGGGTCTGGCCGCGCTTAGCCTGCCGGAACACCAGCGCTGGCGTCGTACCTTAACAGCGGTCAGGGGTATCAGGCCTGCGGATGGATTTTCGATGCCGATACCGTTTTCGACACCATTGGCATCCTTGAGTGGGCCAGGCTTGCGCCGGTCGACCGCGTGAAAGGGATCATGCGCACGCCAGACGGGCTGGTGCGGGATCAACCGGCCAGGGGCGACGATTTCTTTTATCGAAACGCAAAACGTCGCGCCACCTGCACAGCCGAATAGAGTTAATTAGTGCGGTTAACGCCGACTGGAATGCCCTGCAGTCCAGCCTGTTGAAGCTTCGTTTAAGTTCGGGCGGCTAACGTTGCCCCAGTTTTCACTCAATGCAGAACGTTATGACGACTCGAATTCCCCAGATACTACTGCTTAATGTCGCCGGTCTGGCGCTCTTTTTCTCCTGGTATATCCCGGTGAATCACGGTTTCTGGTTCCCGCTGGATTCATCCCTGTTTCATTTCTTCAACCAGGGGCTGGTGAAGAGTGACGCCTTTCTGTGGCTGGTGGCAATTACCAATAACCGCGCCTTTGACGGCTTTTCCCTGCTGGCCATGGGCTGCCTGATGCTCTCTTTCTGGCTCAAAGAGGATGACACGGGGCGTCGCCGCATCCTGATTATCGGACTGGTGATGCTTCTGGCTGCGGTGATCATTAATCAGCTGGCGCAACATCTGATGCCGGTAAAACGTGCAAGTCCTTCGCTCTCTTTCCCGAATATTTATCGCGTGAGTGAACTGCTGCATATTCCAACAAAAGATGCCTCGAAGGACAGTTTCCCGGGCGATCACGGCATGATGCTGCTTATTTTTTCTGGGTTCATGCTACGCTATTTCGGTAAGAAGGCGTTCGCAATCGCCCTGCTTATTGTGGTGATATTTGCCTTCCCACGCGTGATGATTGGCGCGCACTGGCTGACGGATATTGTCGTGGGTTCCCTTTCCGCGGTGCTGATTGGTCTGCCGTGGGTTCTGATGACGCCTTTGAGCGATCGCCTAATTACCCTTTTCGATCGCTATCTTCCGCGTAGAAAGCAACAAAAATTGAACAAATAATTACCGTTTTTTAACGTAAACTATCGGGGATCATCACGATCCCTGATAATGCCCTTCCCGCGATCTTTCTGCGCTGTCATATTCTTGTCATCACATTCGTGATAAAAATGAATCAATTGCACGATTACGCGGCGGATCTGCCGCTATTTTGTGCAATGACAAATTTTTACTTTCTGTATCACAATTTCTTATAAAAAAAAGGCTCTTTTTACTCGCAATAGCCCTGGCAATCGGTTAATCTCGAACTCGTTTTGCCCCATGGAGATAATTATTTCGATGGTGAATAATTTTGTGCGCTGCACCACAAATGTCACCAGAAACAATTGTCTCAATGTGAACAGATAATTAGTCTCGTCACGTTTGGCATTTTTATAACGATATTTGTCGTTAAGGACTTCAAGGGAAAATAAACAAAATGGTCAAATCTCAACCGTTTCTGAGATATATCTTACGGGGGATCCCGGCGATAGCAGTCGCGGTACTGTTATCTGCATGTAGTACATCGAACACCGCAAAGAATATGCATCCTGAGACGCGTGTTGTGGGAATGGAAGATTCCTCTTCACTGCAAGCCTCTCAGGATGAATTTGAAAATATGGTACGTAATCTGGACGTGAAGTCCCGCATTATGGACCAGTATGCTGACTGGAAAGGCGTGCGTTACCGTCTTGGCGGCAGCACTAAAAAAGGCATTGATTGTTCCGGCTTTGTACAGCGTACCTTCCGCGAGCAATTTGGGTTAGATCTTCCGCGTTCGACCTACGAACAGCAGGAGATGGGCAAGTCGATTTCACGTACCAAACTGCGCACCGGCGATTTAGTGCTGTTCCGTGCAGGTTCTACCGGTCGACATGTGGGCATCTACATTGGTAATGACCAGTTTGTACATGCCTCCACCAGCAGCGGTGTGACCATTTCCAGCATGAATGAACCGTACTGGAAGAAGCGCTACAACGAAGCGCGCCGCGTACTGACCCGCAGTTAATATGATAATTGTATCGTTGGTTATCCCTTGGCTGGCGATACAATAAAAAAAAAAGCACTGCTTCGGCGGTGTTTTTTTTGCCCGTTACAATGAATACAATCAGCGGCAATTCAGGAACCACGACGTTTATGCTCACCCGCTACTTCTCCAGTCATCGAAAGATACTGTTCCTCAGTATCATTACCGGCCTGATCGCCGCCCTGCTCCTGGGTTCATTGCAATTTTTCTGGAGCTACCACAAGCGGGAAATCCGATTCGATACGTTGATCATGGATGTGCGCATCTACATGGAGAGCTATTTTGACGAGCTGAAAGCCTCCATCGACGTGCTCCAGCCGCTGACGCTCAATAATTGTCAGGATGTTAACGCGGAGCTGACCTCGCGCGCGGCCTTCAGCCTCAACGTACGCGCCTTCCTGCTGGTCAGAGACAAAATGGCGTTCTGCTCGTCAGCCACAGGGCCAATGAATGCCCCGATGGAGGAGCTGATACCCGAGCTGCACATCAACAAGCAGGTTGATATCGCACTGCTCCCCGGCACGCCCATGCTGCCCAATAAGCCCGCGATTGCCATCTGGTATCGTAATCCGCTTGTGAAGGACGGCGGCGTATTCACCTCGGTGAATCTCAACCTGACGCCTTACCTGCTTTACACCGCGCGCCAGGACGAGTTTGCAGGCATCGCGATCGTCATCGGCGACAATGCGTTATCCACTGCCTCAAGCGCCCTCGTCAAAGCGAAGGATTTACATGAAACGCCGGCGCGCACCGCGACGCTCAAAGACGTTCCTCTGACCATCAACCTGTACGCCGAGGAGTGGACGACCGATGAGATACTTTACGCCCTGTTCTTCGGGCTGGTGTGCGGGATTGCGGCAGGGTCGCTTAACTTCTACATCCTCACGACGCGTCTCAATCCGGGCAAAGAGATTCTGAGCGCCATCAAGCGCGGCCAGTTTTATGTGGTTTATCAGCCCGTTGTCGACGCCAAATCGCTCAGGATGACCGGGCTTGAAGTGCTGATGCGCTGGAAGCACCCGACCATGGGTGAGATCCCGCCGGACGCCTTTATCAATTTTGCCGAAGCGCAGAAGCTGATTGTTCCGCTCACGCTGCATCTTTTTGACCTGATTATTCACGATGCGCCAGTGCTACAGACCGTGCTGCCGCCGGGTGCCAAAGTGGGCATTAATATCGCGCCGGGGCATCTGCATGCGGAAAGCTTCAAAGACGATATGCGCACCTTCAAAGCCCTGCTGCCGCCTGATTACTTCCAGATCGTACTGGAAATTACCGAGCGCGACATGCTGAACCATCGGGAAGCTAACAGCCTCTTCGAATGGCTGCATAACGAAGGGTTTGAAATTGCCATCGACGATTTCGGCACCGGCCACAGCGCTCTGATTTATCTTGAACATTTCACCATGGACTACCTGAAAATCGACCGTGGTTTTGTCAACGCCATTGGCACAGAAACCGTGACCTCCCCGGTGCTGGATGCCGTACTGACGCTGGCAAGACGACTGAATATGTCGACCGTTGCGGAAGGGGTGGAAACACCGGAACAGGCGGCGTGGCTGCGCGAGCATGGGGTTAATTATCTGCAGGGTTACTGGATTAGCCGCCCGATGCCGCTGGAGCAGTTCCGCACGTGGCAAAATACAGTGTCCCCTGACGGGGAATAATTTCACATTGCCCGTGGCGTCACTTATTATTCAGCTTAACTGAGCCGGTCTGTAAAAGAGGGAGCCGCCGCGAGATGTTTATGCGCTTTATGTTGCTTTGGTTGGCAGTCGTGAGCCTGTCCAGCCAGGCGCAAACCATCAAAGAGAACATCGCGTTCGCCGTGATTGGCGAGCCAAAATACGCGGTCAATTTTACACACTTCGATTACGTCAATCCTGCCGCCCCTAAGGGTGGAAAGGTCACGCTCTCGGCTACGGGAACGTTCGACAACTTTAACCGCTTCGCCCTGCGCGGCGTGGCCGCGGCGCGAACGGAATCGCTCTATGACACGCTTTTTGTCACGTCTGATGATGAGCCCGGCAGCTACTACCCGCTGATTGCCGATAACGTGCGCTACGCGGATAACTTCGCCTGGGCCGAAATTACCCTAAACCCCCGGGCCCGCTTTCACGACGGCATGCCGGTCAAGGCCAGCGACGTCGCTTTTACGTTTCATAAATTTATGACCGAAGGCGTTCCTCAGTTCCGCATTGTGTATAAAGGCGCAACGGTGCGCGCCATTGCGCCCCTCACCGTACGCATTGAGCTGAGCGAACCGAACAAAGAGAATATGCTCAGCCTGTTCTCGCTGCCGGTTATGCCTGAATCGTTCTGGAAAAACCATAAGTTAAGTGACCCGCTCTCCACGCCGCCGCTGGCCGGTGGCCCTTACCGCATTACCGACTGGCGCATGGGGCAGTACGTGGTCTATTCCCGCGTGAAAGATTACTGGGCGGCTAACCTGCCGGTAAACCGCGGGCGCTGGAATTTCGACACCCTTCGCTATGATTACTACCTCGACGATAACGTGGCGTTTGAAGCGTTCAAGGCCGGTGCCTTCGATTTACGCGTGGAGAACAGCGCCAAAAACTGGGCGACCCGCTATATCGGCAAAAACTTCACGAAAGGCTACATCGTCAAAGACGAGCACAAAAACGAATCCGCCCAGGACACGCGCTGGCTGGCGTTTAATATTCAGCGCCCGGTATTTACCGACCGCCGCGTTCGGGAAGCCATTTCCCTGGCCTTCGATTTTGAATGGATGAACAAAGCCCTGTTTTACGGGCGTACAGCCGCGCGAACAGCTATTTGCCAGAACACCGAATATGCCGCGCGCGACTACCCTAAAGCCGACGAACTGCTCCTGCTGGCGCCGCTGAAAAGCGGAAAGTGCCGCCGGAGGTGTTTACCACGGTGTTTCAGCCGCCCGCTTCAAAGGGTGACGGCTACGACCGCGACAACCTGCTGAAGGCCAGCAAGCTGCTGGATGAGGCAGGCTGGCAGCTGAAGAACCAGAAACGCGTCAATGCGAAAACCGGCAAGCCTTTAAGCTTTGAACTGCTGCTCTCCTCCGGTGGCAACGATCAGTGGGTGCTGCCGTTTAAGCACAACCTTGCGCGGCTGGGGATCACCATGAACATTCGCCAGGTCGATAACGCGCAGATCACCAACCGCATGCGCAGCCGCGATTACGACATGATGCAACGCCTGTGGCCCGCACAGCCGTGGCCCAGCTCGGATCTGCAAATCTCCTGGGCCTCCAGCTACATCGACTCCTCGTACAATGCGCCAGGCGTAAAAAAGCCCGGCGATTGATGCCCTGATTGCGAAAAATTGTGGCGGCGCAGGGCGATAAAGATAAGCTCTTGCCGCTTGGTCGCGCCCTCGACAGGGTGTTAACCTGGAACTACTACATGCTGCCCATGTGGTATATGGGCGAAGACCGCCTTGCGCGCTGGGACAAGTTCTCCGTGCCTGCCGTGCGCCCTGTCTATTCTCTGGGCTTTGACACCTGGTGGTATGACGTGAATAAAGCCGCCAGACTGCCCGCCGAGCGGCGATAAGGAATTATCATGGGTGCCTATTTAATACGCCGTCTTCTGCTGGTCATTCCCACGCTGTGGGCCATTATCACCATTAACTTTTTTATCGTGCAAATTGCCCCGGGCGGGCCGGTCGACCAGGCCATTGCCGCCATTGAGTTTGGCAACAGCGGCGGCATGCCCGGCGGCGGCGGAGAAGGCATGGGTGCCAGCCATGCGCGAACCGGCGTAGGGAATATCAGTGAAAGCCACTACCGCGGCGGGCGCGGGCTGGATCCTGAAGTGATCGCCGAGATCACCCATCGCTACGGCTTTGATAAGCCGATACACGAGCGCTATTTCAAGATGCTCTGGGATTATATCCGCTTTGATTTTGGCGATAGCCTGTTCCGCAGTGCGTCCGTATTAACGTTGATCAAGCAAAGCCTGCCGGTTTCGGTCACGCTGGGGCTGTGGGGGACGCTGATTATCTATCTGGTCTCTATACCGCTCGGGATCCGAAAAGCGGTGCATAACGGCAGCCGCTTCGATATCTGGAGCAGCACCTTCATCATCATCGGCTATGCTATTCCGGCGTTTCTGTTTGCCGTTCTGCTGATTGTCTTCTTTGCCGGAGGCAGCTATTTCGACATCTTCCCGCTGCGGGGGCTGGTCTCCGCCGATTTCAGCACGCTGCCGTGGTACCAGAAAATCACCGACTATCTCTGGCATATCACGCTGCCGGTGCTGGCGACGGTGATCGGCGGGTTTGCCGCCCTGACCATGTTGACCAAAAACGCCTTTCTCGATGAAATCCGCAAGCAGTATGTCGTAACCGCCCGCGCCAAAGGGGTCAGCGAGAAGCAGATTATGTGGAAACACGTTTTCCGCAACGCCATGCTGCTGGTGATTGCCGGATTTCCAGCCACGTTCATCAGCATGTTTTTTACCGGCTCGCTGCTGATTGAGGTGATGTTCTCGCTCAACGGTCTCGGCCTGCTGGGCTACGAAGCCACCGTATCGCGCGATTATCCGGTAATGTTTGGCACGCTCTATATTTTCACTCTGATTGGCCTGCTGCTGAATATCGTCAGCGATATCAGCTATACGCTGGTCGATCCCCGAATTGATTTTGAGGGCCGCTGATGTCGCGTTTAAGCCCCGTTAACCAGGCCCGCTGGGCCCGTTTTCGCCATAACCGCCGCGGCTACTGGTCGCTGTGGATTTTGCTGTCCTGTTTGTCCTGAGCATGTGTTCGGAGCTGATCGCTAACGACAAACCGTTGCTGGTGCACTTTAACGACCGCTGGTACGTGCCGGTACTGGCTAACTACAGTGAAAGCGACTTCGGCGGCCCGTTTGCCACCCCGGCGGAGTACCAGGATCCGTGGCTGCGTCAGCAGATCGAACAGCACGGCTGGGCCCTCTGGGCTCCGGTGCGCTTTGGCGCCAACAGCATTAACTTCGCGACCACAACTCCCTTCCCTTCTCCGCCCTCTGCGCAAAACTGGCTGGGAACAGACGCCAACGGCGGCGACGTGCTGGCGCGCATCCTCTACGGTACGCGGATTTCTATTCTCTTTGGATTAATGCTGACCGTCTTCTCCAGCGTAATGGGCGTAGTGGCCGGCGCCGTTCAGGGCTACTACGGCGGAAAAATTGACCTGTGGGGGCAGCGTATCATCGAAGTCTGGTCCGGTATGCCAACGCTGTTTCTGATCATTCTGCTTTCCAGCGTGGTACAGCCGGGCTTCTGGTGGCTGCTGGGCATCACCGTTCTGTTTGGCTGGATGGCTCTGGTGGGCGTGGTACGGGCAGAGTTTCTGCGCACCCGTAATTTCGACTATATTCGCGCCGCGCAGGCGTTAGGCGTGAGCGATCGCGCAATCATCTTCCGCCATATGCTTCCCAATGCGGTGGTGGCGACCCTCACCTTCCTGCCCTTTATTCTGTGCAGCTCCATCACCACCCTCACCTCGCTGGACTTTCTGGGCTTCGGCCTGCCGCTGGGGTCGCCGTCGCTCGGCGAACTGCTGCTGCAGGGCAAGAACAACCTGCAGGCGCCGTGGCTGGGCATCACTGCCTTTCTTTCCGTGGCCGTGCTGCTTTCGCTGCTGATTTTTATTGGCGAAGCCGTGCGCGATGCCTTCGATCCCAACAAGGCGGTATAAGATGACGCAGCCTCTTCTCAGTATTGATTGCCTGTCGATTGCCTTCTCGAAGCAGGGCGAGACCCGTACCGTGGTCACCGACCTGTCGCTGCAGATCCAGCGCGGTGAAACGCTGGCGCTGGTGGGTGAATCCGGTTCGGGCAAGAGCGTCTCGGCGCTCTCCATCCTGCGTCTGCTGCCCTCCCCGCCCGTGAGCTATCCGCAAGGGGATATTCTGTTCCACGGCAGTTCGCTGCTGCACGCTGATGAACATACCCTGCGCGGTATTCGCGGCAATAAGATTGCCATGATCTTCCAGGAGCCGATGGTGTCGCTCAACCCACTGCATACGCTGGAAAAACAGCTCTATGAAGTGCTGTCACTTCATCGGGGGATGCGCAAAGAGGCCGCGCGGGGCGAAATTCTGGATTGTCTGGAACGTACAGGCATACGCAACGCGGCCAAACGGCTGAATGATTTTCCGCATCAGCTCTCCGGCGGCGAACGCCAGCGGGTAATGATTGCCATGGCCCTGCTCACGCGCCCCGAACTGTTGATTGCCGACGAGCCGACGACGGCGCTGGACGTCACGGTGCAGGCGCAAATTCTGACGCTCTTGAGGGAGCTACGTGACGAGCTGGACATGAGCCTGCTGTTTATCACGCACAACCTGAGCATCGTGAAAAAGCTGGCCGACAGCGTCGCGGTCATGCAAAACGGGCGCTGCGTTGAACAGAATACCGCGTCCACGCTGCTGAACGCGCCGCAGCATCCCTATACGCAGCGCCTGCTCGACAGCGAACCTTCCGGCGACCCGGTACCTCTCACGGCAGACAGCACACCGCTGCTGCGCGTCGATGATTTATCCGTCTCGTTCCCGATCCGCAAAGGCGTTCTGCGGCGCATCGTTGACCAGAACCCGGTGCTGAAAAATATCCGCTTCTCGCTGCGACCGGGTGAATCCCTGGGGCTGGTGGGCGAATCCGGTTCGGGGAAAAGCACTACCGGTCTGGCGCTGCTGCGCTTAATTGCCTCTCAGGGCGAGATCCTGTTTGACGATATGCCGCTGCACCGCTGGAATCGCCGCCAGATGCTGCCCGTGCGGCCCCGCATGCAGGTGGTATTTCAGGATCCCAACTCCTCGCTTAACCCGCGCCTTAGCGTGTTGCAGATTATCGAAGAGGGCCTGCGCGTTCACCAGCCTGGCCTGAGTGCGCAACAGCGGGAACAGGAGGTCATGCGGGTGATGGCGGAAGTGGGCTTAGATCCCGGCACTCGCCACCGCTACCCTGCGGAATTTTCCGGCGGACAGCGCCAGCGTATCGCCATCGCCCGCGCGCTGATCCTAAAACCGGAGCTGATTATTCTGGATGAACCGACCTCGTCTCTGGACAGAACCGTACAGGCGCAGATCCTGGCGCTGCTCAAAGGGCTACAGGAAAAGCACCGGCTGGCCTATATCTTCATCAGCCATGATCTACAGGTGGTGCGGGCGCTATGCCATCAGGTGATTGTGCTACGACAGGGTGAGGTGGTCGAACAGGGTGATTGCCAGCGCGTATTTACTGCGCCAACGCAGAGCTACACGCGCCAGCTGCTCGCGGCAGACTAGCGCTTAAAACGGATACTGGCCGGAGAAAGGTTCAGCAATCGCAACGCCAAAATTTTTCAGGCGGCAGGTCGCGGCGAATTCGTCCTGGCTTTTGACAAACAGGCACGGCTCCCCTTCGCACTCCAGTACGGAGCTGTCCACTTCGATATCCGTCAGGGCCTGGCTGAGACGCTCCATCACCCGCCACGCATTTTCGTCGCTCGGGCTCAGCAGCTTGAGCGCCACCAGGCAATTCTCACAGCCCGCGACGCTTTGCGGAATCGGTTCAACTTTCGAACCTGCAAAACCCGCCGACCAGCGATAGCTCTGGGGCAAGCGATGGACAATGGAGAGTTGTAATGTATTCACGTTCGTTCCCCGGAAGCAAAATTTACTTCACAATTTATTTACATTTATAGTAACACATCATCGCCAACCTGCACTATTCAGCGCTTTTTTATCGGTATCGAGGCTCGCGTCGGCGCTATATGTACCCGTTTCTGCGATCTAACTCAACCTTTTTGAATACAATGATGTGACTTTTTACATAAATTAGATTTTACATAAAATAAACAAACACGGAATAAACGAACGCGAGTTTGGTTGATATGCGTCAACAAAAAAGGCCCTTTCGGGCCTTATCTGCGCGTTAGTGCGCCGCTTTTCGCGGCCGGCTGGCGTAAAGACAGAAAAGCACAGAACTGGTTGCGCAAAAAGCCATCGCCCACAGCATAGGCCAGGCCGTAGTAAAGGTCGCCATAGAGAGTAAGGCCCCGACGATGGCACCAATCCCGAAGCGGAAGGTTCCCGCCAGTGACGATGCGGTTCCCGCCATGTGCGGGAATTCGTCAAGGATCACCGCCATCGCATTGGACGAGATCATCGACACGCAGCCGACAAAGGCCGCCACGCCGATCACCAGCGCCCAGAAACCCACGTCCAGAAACGCGCTCACCACCAGCCAGACCGCCATCACAAACTGGATCCACAGCCCGGCGCGGAACATGTTCAGCGCGCCCACCCGCCGGACAAAGCGGCTGTTAATGATGGTCAGGACAAACAGGAAGACGATATTGAGCGCAAAATAATAGCCAAAGTGCTGCGGCGAAACGTGGTTCAGTTCGATATAGACAAACGGCCCGGCGCTCAGGAAGGAGAACATTCCGGCGAAGCTGAACCCGCTCGCCAGCATGTAGCTCAGCACCCGCTTGTGGCGAAACAGCGAGGCAAAGTTGCCTATCGTGGTTCGAATATGAAATTTCTGGCGGCGCTCGACGGGCAGCGTTTCATCAATAAAGAAGAAAATCATCGCCGAGGCCAGCAGCGCGGCCAGCGCCAGGATCCAGAAAATCGCGTGCCAGCTAAACCACACCAGCACCGCACCACCGGCCATCGGTGCCACCAGCGGCGCAATCGTCGTCACCAGCATGACGAACGACATCATGCGGGAGAACTCTTCTTTCGGGTAGATATCACGCATCAGGGCGTTGATCACCACGCTCGCGGCAGCGGCGGCCAACCCGTGCAGGAAGCGCATGATAATCAGTTGATCGATACTCTGCGCCAGCGCACAGGCGACCGCTGCGGCCGCAAAGACCAGCGTCCCGCCAAGAATAACCGGCTTACGCCCCAGGCTGTCGGCCATTGGGCCATACAGCAGCTGTCCGAGCGCGAAACCGAGAATATAGGTGCTGAGCGTCATCTGCGCGCTGCCTGCCGGTACGCCAAACTGCGCGGAAATCACTGGCAGCGCAGGCAGATACATGTCGATAGACAGCGGCATCAGCATGGCCAGCAGGCCAAGAATGAAGACAATTTTGAACGACGAGTGTGGCCTGGTGGTCACAGGGTTCTCCTGAAATTAGTGCGAAGGCAGACCGACGCTGGCGATCTCTTCTTCCGTCAGCGGACGATATTCACCGGGCGCCAGGTCGGGATCGAGCGCAATCGCACCGATGCGTTCACGGTGCAGGCCCACAACGTGGTTACCCACGGCGGCAAACATGCGTTTCACCTGATGGTAGCGTCCTTCGCTGATGGTCAAACGGACCTCCGTCGGGGTGATGACCTCAAGCACGGCGGGTTTGGTCAGATCCTTTTCATTATGCAGCTGAACGCCTTTCGCGAATTGCTCTGCCGTGTCATCCGCAACCGGTGACTCCAGCGTGACCAGATAGGTTTTCTCGCAGTGGTGGCGCGGGGAAGTGATGCGATGCGACCACTGACCGTCGTCGGTCATCAGCACCAGACCGGTAGTGTCGATGTCGAGGCGGCCCGCGGCGTGCAGCTTATGCGCCACCGGCTCGTCGAGGAAATAGAGCACCGTCGGGTGATCCGGATCGTCCGTTGAGCAGACATAGCCTTCCGGCTTATTGAGCATGAAATAGCGGGGACCGTGCTGCTGGGTCAGCGGATTGCCGTCGTACTCAACCTGATGGTCAGGCTGCAGTTTGAACGCGCTGTCTCGCACAATGTCGCCATCCACGGTAACGCGGTTGGCGCGAATTTCGCGCCCGGCAATAGCGCGGCTTACGCCGAGTTGCTGAGCGATAAACTTATCAAGTCGCATGAAATCTTTTTAGCCTTAATGGTGCTGGATGTCGGACCGTGCGTCCGAAAAAAAGAAGCAGTCAGGAACGGTTCAGTATAATGGTCTGGTTGCGCCACTCAAGGGAAAAAGTTTCGTGGCATACTATATGCGGATTAACGAAACCGAGACCCCATGACTTTTACACTTCGTCCCTATCAGCAGGAAGCCGTTGACGCGACGCTCGCCTGGTTCCGTAAACACCGGGAACCGGCGGCCATTGTCCTCCCGACCGGTGCAGGCAAGAGCCTGGTCATTGCCGAACTGGCGCGCCTGGCGCGTGGTCGCGTGCTGGTATTGGCCCACGTCAAAGAGCTGGTGGCGCAAAACCATGCCAAATATTGTGCGCTGGGGCTGGAAGCCGACATTTTCGCCGCCGGGCTGAAGCGCAAAGAGAGCCACGGCAAAGTGGTTTTCGGCAGCGTACAGTCGGTGGCCCGTAACCTGGATCTGTTCCGCAGCGAGTTTTCGCTGCTGATTGTCGACGAATGTCACCGCATCAGCGATGACGACGACAGCCAGTATCAGCAAATCCTGACGCACCTGAAAGAGGTGAACCCTCACCTGCGCCTGCTGGGCCTGACGGCGACCCCGTTTCGTCTGGGTAAAGGCTGGATCTATCGTTACCATTATCACGGCATGGTGCGCGGCGATGACAAGGCCCTGTTTAGCGACTGCATCTACGAGCTTCCGCTGCGCTACATGATTAAACATGGCTACCTGACGCCACCTGAACGGCTGGATATGCCGGTGGTGCAGTACGATTTCAGCCGCCTGCAGGCGCAGAGCAACGGGTTATTCAGCGAAGCGGATCTTAACCAGGAGCTGAAAAAGCAAA
>OKVS01000433.1_pt1 | contig 14308 bp, 17 predicted proteins | sample 1606911 | NCBI WGS metagenome assembly OKVS01 (sample SAMN03281016, study PRJEB24777) | human gut metagenome | isolation source: fecal sample PR161 from 1 month old female Malay infant, caesarean... | reverse complement strand
AATTGTACCAACGATTTTTTCTTCATAAACGACTTACTCCCTTTTCCTTTTTGATAAATTTAAGGATAGCAAGTAGTTAATTAACTCCACCTGTCCATAATATGAACAAATTATTAAATAATAATCATTATAATTATCTTAATAATAATATTTAATTATAACTAATAACAATTTATTTATAGAAGAAGAGAAAACAAAAGAACGTTGGGGGACGTTCTTTTGTTAAATAAGAGAGAAGACAAGAGACTTTTAGAAAGTAAAGGCTGGGTGATATGTGCCTTGGTAAGGTTCATGTTCCACGAACACTTGAATATCATTACCAGCATTATCTTTACCCATTCGAGTATACGTAAATCGATCATTGTTTAGTTCCGTTAATTCTAGCGCTGCACCGTAGCGATTCGTACCAATAGATACATGGGCCCGAATCTTGTTATTGTCCACCACTTGGAAGTACCCAAAATCGCCGCGGGTTTCACCTTTTGTAAATTGAAAATTCATATTTACTTGTGTTTGGATCAAATTTCGCTAAACTAATGAAATTTTGATTGGCCGCTGTCACATCATTACCGTTTTTATCTACGACTTTTGTACCATTCCACAAGGTTGTTCCTAAAATTTTATCCCCTGATTTATTTGTCACAATTTTGCCAGTTTGATTGGTTAATGCTTCACGTCCATTTGTAAAAGCTAATTTTTTCCCGTGATAAGGGATGTGTTCCACGTAAACTTCAACATCATTCCCCAGTTTATCTTTCCCTAAACGCTTGTAAGTAAATTTGTCTTTACTCACTTCGGTTAAATCCACTACGGCTTGATAATTTTGTGTCCGCGAAATTAAAATTCGTTTTGTGCCATCACCCGTCACAAAAAATGTTCCTTCGTCACCACGGGTTTCCCCAGTATTTTTGTCGAAAAACTCGTAAAAATCGGTTTCACCATCATATTTTGCTAAACCAATAAAATTAGCATTTTCTGCTGTTAAATTATTATTATTTTTGTCGTAAACTTTTGTGCCTTGCCAATCAGTACTGGATAAAATTTCTGTTAATTCTTGTCCTTTTGATTGCTCTTTAGCTGCTTCTGCTGAACTAGAGACTGCAGTGCTTGAGCTAGCTGCACTTGATTTATCTGTTGCAGAGTTGGCTCCGCCAGCACAGCCTGCAATCAACAACGTACTAAAGGTTAATAAGGTAAGCGCACTAAAAACTTTTTTCTTTTTCATGATTGGTAATCCCCTTTTTCTTTTTGATATATTTAGAATAGCAAAGCCTTATAAACTCCTACTTGCCGAAAAATGAACAAATTATAAACAAATGAAAAAAAGTTAATAACAATACTAGCCTTTTTTTGTTCACTTGTAATACACTATAAGTAAGAAATAGATTAAAACCACTAGGAGGGACGCTTTTGACCATTAAACGCCGCTTTTTTATTTCTTATATTAGTGCCATCATTATTACTTTAGCCTCTGTTTTAGCTGTTTTATCCTTAGCTTCTTACATCACATTAGGAACTGTCCCCAGTTTGCCCCAAGCTTACCGAATGATGAATAAGCAACGACCATTGACCGCTAACGAAGAAGAAAGTTATTTGGCCTTAGATCAACTGTTAAAAAAGTCACCGAAATTACTAGATACGCCTTTAAGTAAAGAATTAAAGGAAACGATTCAAACAATTGAGGCAAAAGGATTAAGTGTGATTATTCGAAAGAATGCACGGTTTCCTTATTATTCGGATAATTTAGTAGAAAAATCTTTGTCTGTACATATTCCAAACTACGAAATGAATAATATTATGCCAACTGGCACACTGGATAATGCAGGGCGTCTATATCATTATGTCAAATCCGATTTTCATTATTTAGATGGTTCTAACGGGAGCTTTATTGTCTTGAAACGCGAAAGCAGCCTTTTTGAATTCTTCACACGCTGGATTATCTGGATGATTTTGTTAATTATCCTTGTAGCAATTGCGGCAGCTTGGCTCATTAATAAGCGCTTAACCAAAACCACTATCGAGCCATTAGAAGCATTAGAAAAAGCGACTAAAACATTGGGTAAGGATGCCCAAAAAGAAAATCCATTTACACCAACTAGCCACCAAACCGTCTCAACAGAAGTCAAACAGCTCCAACTTAGTTTTGAACAAATGTGGCAAGATTTAGAAGAAGCCAATGCGGAACGCGAAAAATATGAAGCTAATCGGAAAGAATTAATTGCAAATATTTCTCATGACTTAAAAACACCAATTACTTCTATTATTGGTTACGTTGAAGGTTTGATGGATGGCGTTGCCAATACTGAAGAAAAAAAACAGCGCTATTTAACGGTCATTCATGAAAAAAGTTTAGGCCTCAATGATTTAATTGAAGAATTATTTTTGTATTCTAAATTAGACCTAGACCGTGCTGTCTTTACAATGGAAAAGACCAATTTCACTCGTTTTATTGCACATATTCTTGAAGAATACCGTTTGGAACAAGAACTCGTGATCACTTCTGTACTTCCCACCGAAGCTTTATACGTTCAAATGGATCCCACGCAGATGAATCGCGTGATTACCAATCTAATTCAAAATAGCATTAAATTTGCGGATCCCACTAAAGAACAACTAGCCTTTACGATTTCTTTAACGCATAATCAAACAGACTTAGTTTTAACCATTACAGATAACGGCATTGGTATCGATAAAAAAGAATTACCTTATTTATTCGAACGCTTCTATCGTGTAGACAAATCTCGAACCCCAACAGTTAAAGGAAGCGGCTTGGGATTAAGTATTGTCAAACAAATTATTGACTATCATCAGGGAACAATCACTGTCACAAGTAAAAAAGGAGACGGCACCAACGTGATAATTACGTTGCCGTTGTTGGAGGATGAAAAATGAAACCACATGTATTAATTATTGAAGATGATCCAAGCATTGCTGATTTGCAAAAAGATTATTTAGAAATTAACGATATGACTGTCACAATTGAACATGATGGAAAAAAAGGATTGGAAGCAGTTTAAATGAGCCCTTTGATTAATTATTTTAGATGTGATGCTGCCAACTATGGATGGTTTTGAAATCTGTCGTGCAATTCGGAAAAAAAAGCAAACGCCGATCATGATTGTTTCGGCTAAAAAAGAAGATATTGATAAAATTCGTGGGCTTGGCTTAGGTGCAGATGATTATATAATCAAGCCGTTTAGTCCCAATGAATTAGTCGCTCGAGCAAAAGCCCATATGAACCGTTATCAATTGTTAAGCAAAGCAGAACAACCACCACAATTACTAAAAATCAATGAAATCGCTGTCGACACTGCCGCCCACAAAGTGTTTGTTTTAGAAAATGAAGTTATTTTTACAAGCAAAGAATACAAATTGTTGGTTTTCTTGATGGAACATCCTAACCGTGTGTGGAATAAAGAAGAACTTTTTGAAAGTGTCTGGGGGTTTGATGCCTTAGATACTGAGGTTTCGACTGTCGTTGTTCACATTAAACGGATTCGGGAAAAATTAAAAAAAGCCAATCTTTCTGACTCTCCAATTGAAACGCTCTGGGGAAGTGGCTACCGCTTCAATCGATAAAGAGAGCAAAAATAAGTCGGAGCCTATTTCTAGGCTCCAACTTATTTTTTATTAATTTACACGAGAAAATTTTTGATAAAGTTGGTTGAAAACAATCATAAACTGTTCAATTTCTGCCATTGTATTGCTTTCATCTAAACTAATGCGCACAGCGGAAGTCGCCAATTCCCCAGGCACATGCATGGCATACAAGGTGCTACTAGCCATTTTTTTTCGGCTAGAACAAGCACTCGTAGTCGAAATATAAATCTGTTTTTCTTCCAATGCATGGACTAGCACTTCGCCACGAATCCCTTTCAAAGCAAAACATAAAATGTGTGGCGCAAAATGTTCATTATCTTGTGAAAAAACAGTCACATTTTGAAATTCTTCTAGCGCCTTTAATAAATAACTCCGTAATGTCGCCACATGTTGCGGCCGTTGTTGTTCGTTCTCTAAATGCAAACGTAACGCTTTGGCCATTGCCACAATTGCTGGTACGTTTTCTGTCCCACTGCGTTGGTTGTTTTCTTGCCCGCCTCCTGTTAAAAGCGGCGCTAAACGTTTTCCTTGTTTCCAATACATAAAACCGATGCCTCGTGGTCCATGAAATTTATGTGCAGAAAACGTTGCAAAATCCACCCGATCCGTTAACCACTCTGAGTAATTAACTTTCCCAATTGCTTGAACCGCGTCTACATGAAAATGAATTTTAGGAAACTCCGCTAAAACCTCGCTGATTTTTTTAATTGGTTGAATCGTTCCCACTTCATTGTTCACTGCCATAACAGAAACCAAAATCGTTTCTTTTCTAATTAATTTCTGTAGTTCCTCGACTTTTACACGACCTTCTTTATCCACTGGCGCATAAGAAAGTTCAAAACCTAGTTCGACTAATTGTTCCGCTGTTTCTGTAACTGCTGGATGTTCCACTGCAGAAATAATAATATGATTACCAAATTCTCGTTTTTCGATTGCCGTTCCTTTTAAAACCCAGTTATCTCCTTCAGTTCCGCCACTTGTAAAATAGATTTCATTTGCTGAAACATTGATTAGCTCCGCAATCTGCTTCCGTGCTTGTTGTAAGAGCCGATTCGCTTGGTTGCCTAAGTCATGCAGACTAGACGGATTGCCAATAATCCGCTGACTGGTTTTTACATATGTATCTAAAGCCTGGGGGTAAATCGGTGTAGTTGCACTATTATCAAAATAAATCATTTGTCACCCTTCTTTTTTAAAATTCTTTCCCATTATATACTTTCTAAAGTATCACTTCAAGTCACCACCACGCCATAAAAACAGAGGCTTGTCTGTCGACAAACCTCTGTTTAGTGATTGTTTAATTAAATTGCTGTTAAATTAGGGTTATTGATATTTTTAAAATAAAAATCTTCGATTCGCTTGAACGCTCCTGGCTCAACAGCTTCCAATGCCGTTCCAATTTCATCTAATGCATCTTGATAACGGAATTCTGTCGAGAATAAATACATGCTTTTATCTAAAGCCGCTCGGATGGTCTCGTGAGTATGACGATAGCGGTTTGCATATTGCATCATTTGTTCTGTCAGAGCTGCTGCATTGACTAAATCTTTTGTTTTCTTATCTAATAACTCTAAATCATCTTCGCATAAGTCACACAAACGATTGATTTCATCCATGTTAATGCGCATTTTATTTAAGGCTCGGCTTAAATCTTCAATTCGATCCGTTGCCACATAGAAAAATTCTAAGTAATCAGCAGACAAACCTGGTAATCGTTGCTTTTCAACATACCGCTTGATACTCCGTAAACGGAATTCGTATTCGTCGACTTTTTCTTGGGCGACTTTTTCGCCTTTTCTTAGTTCTTTCAATGAAGCATCAATTTCTAATTGTTGATTTTCAATATCATCTAAAATCTTATAGCATTCTTTATAGAATGCTTGAATTTCAGAGTAATGGAACGGTATGTTCTTTCATTCGATGGTTCCAAGTCTTTTTGACGGCGGATAATTTCTTCAATTTCCGTTTGGAAGCCACGACTACGTCCTAGCTCGTTGTTGTTTAAGGTGTAGCTTTGTGATACATGGTCCAATTCAATCATTAATTGACGGTTATTTTTTAAGGAATGAGAAATATAATCGTCAATAATTTTTTGATTGGTCACGACATATTTCTTCGCTTCAATTTCACGTTCCATCACTTCATATAATGCATCAATCGCCGTTGCTGTGTCGCGATTTGCGACCTCTACTGCAGCAATCTCTGTTTTTTCTAAATCAGCCATTGAATTCTCGACACGTTTTTTCGCATGTTGAATTTCTTCAGCAAAGTTTTGTTCAGGGAACACGTAATCGTCAGCTAATAATTGGTTGTAGCCTTCTTCGATTTCTTTTAATTGATCTGGGAAAGTTTCATTTAATTCTTCATACATTGGTGGAATCCGTTTCATTAAGTCTTCCAATTCATACGTATGACGTTCCGCATCTTCTAGGACTTCTCGAGCCTCGATTGGGTCCCCCGATGTATTTAGTGTGACAAATTGTGTGAATTCAATTTCGACGTTTCTTAATTGTTTTTGGATTTCGGAGTAAGCTGGACCAAAGCTAGCTTTATCATCTTTTAGTGATTTACTTAATTCTTCATAGACATCCAAAGCTTTTTGAACTTCTAATGAATTGCGCTCTTCACTTTCACGTAATTCTTTCAAGCCATTACGAATGACTTCCACTTCGGCTTCCATTTCGGTCATCGTTTCATTCGCTTCCACGACTGCTTTCTTCGCTTTCATGAAACGGAAAATTTCATTTTGATTTTCGACTTCATAAATTTGACTCTCTAGTTCGGCGAAAGAACGCGTCGATAGTTCTACCCAACGTTGATTCCATTCACGGAAACTATTTTGACTCTGTCCAACTAGATGCATTTTTTTAATGTCATCGATTTCTTCAAAGACTGGCAAGTCAAACAGGGCTTCTTTACGAACTTCTAATTCATCTAATTGTTCTTGATTTTTTTTGCGCATAAAATAACCAATTAAGTATAGCACCGCAGCAATAATAACGATTACTAGTACTAAAATGATAATCCAATTATTCTTCATTTTGGCTCCTCCGATAATTTTTCTATAATAAAAGAAAGGTTGTTTGTTCTCTTCACACGGTTATCTATTGTTCCTGACCCTTGAAAAAGGGCATTCTTGCAGAAATACCTATAGAAAATTATAGCACAAACTGTATATTCATTCACTAGTTATAACAAACTTTTTTTAAGAAAACCCGCGATCTTCTTACGAAGGGGTTGATTCACTGCTTTCATCGATCCGATTTTCACTAATTTTTTTACAAATATCACTTAGTTGTGTTAAGAAGGCATCCGCTTGACTTTGATCCATCCCAAAGTGTTCATCGCGCATAGCCCAAACTTCTAGCCCAGCTTCTTTGGCAGAGGCAATGCCTTTTTCTGAATCTTCAATGGCTATACATTCCTGTGGCGCAACAGCTAATTCTTGTAACGTGTGCAGATAAATATCCGGCGCCGGTTTACATTTCTTCGAAATCTTCCCCACTCACGACCGCATCAAAATAACTACTTAATTGCCCCACTGTCAAAACCTCTTCAAATTGCGTCTTTTGTGGAAGAAGAAGCTAATCCGATTTTATAGCCTTGTCTTTTTAAAAATTGTAAAACACGTTTCGCATTTTTCATCAAGCACAGCTAAATAATCTATCGGATGCGCTTTTTTATAGGCTATGTATTGTTCATTTAAAAAAGCAATATCTAGCTCTTTTTTGTTGACTTGTTCAATCTTTTGCCATAATGAACGCATATCCGCACCGACTAATTCTGGCAAGATTAGGCCCTCAATGGTTAAATCAAATTCCGCTAAAAATGCTTTACGTCGCTCATAATAATAAGCTTCGCTATCTACTAGGACACCGTCCATATCAAAAATAATGGCAGTTTTGGATTCTGTCATACTATTTAACTCCTTCGTTACGACTCATATCTTTACAGTTTAACAAAATTTTAAGGAAAAATGAAGAACAAATATTTTCATGATTTCCTAACTTTCTGAAAATAAGTGGTTGCTTTTCTAAATGTTTTTCGGTATCCTTTTACTAATCTACAAATGAGAAAATAATTAAAAACAGGAGTGATAAACGTGAACGTAGTTAAATTCGGCGGTAGCTCGCTAGCATCAGCACCACAGTTACAGAAAGTCTTACAAATCGTCAAGGAAGAGCCGCGCCGAACGTTTGTCGTTGTATCCGCTCCTGGAAAGCGAACCCCGCAAGATATTAAAGTGACTGATTTATTGATTCAATACTATCAGCGCTACTTAAATAATGAGGAAATTGAATCGACAATCTCTGCCATCATTCGTCGTTATGAAGATCTTTTTGATGAATTACACTTGGATAAAGCAGTTTTAGCTGATATTGCTATTTCGATTCGCCAATTAGCCACTTTACCAAAAGAAAACAATGCTTTTTTATTTGACTATTTTTTAGCTAGCGGCGAGGACAATAATGCAAAAGTTGTTGCCAGTTTTTCAATCAGAATGGCTTAGATGCTCGCTACATTAGTCCAAAAGAATTAGGTCTCCTAGTGACACCTGAGCCAGGTAATGCCCGCATTTTACCAAAAGCTTTAGAGAAAATTAGTGCCTATCGTGAGACTCAACAAATCTTGGTTATTCCAGGTTTCTTTGGTTATACAGAAGCCGGCGAAATTTGTACTTTTTCTCGTGGCGGTTCCGATATCACAGGGTCCATTGTTGCCGCAGGTGTTCAAGCAGATTTGTATGAAAACTTTACCGATGTGGACGGAATTTATGTCGCCCATCCTGGAATTATTGAACAGCCTCAAACGATTCAAGAATTGACCTACAGAGAAATGCGGGAGTTAGCTTATGCAGGATTTGCCGTCCTTCACGACGAAGCCTTAATGCCTGCCTATCGCGCAAATATTCCAGTCGTTATCAAAAATACCAACAACCCACATCATCCTGGCACCCTAATTACCACCTCTCGCAAAGTGAAGCATGCTCCTGTTGTAGGAATTGCTAGTGATCAAGGGTTCGCAAGTATTTACATTAGTAAGTATTTAATGAATAGAGAATTAGGTTTTGGGCGACGGCTCTTAGAAGTACTAGAAAAATTAGCCTTGAGCTATGAGCATATGCCCTCAGGAATTGATGACATCACGATTGTTTTAAGAGAAGACCAGTTAACAACTGAAATTGAAAATCGACTGATGGCCCAACTCCAAGAAGTTTTAGCGCCTGATGAGTTACGCATCACGCATCACCTTTCCATGATTATGATTGTTGGCGAAGGCATGCGCCAACGAATTGGGGTTACTGCTGAAAGTACAATGGCGTTAGCCAAAGAAAAAATCAACTTAGAAATGATTAACCAAGGATCTTCGGAAGTAAGTATTATGTTTGGTATCAAAAAAGAACAAGAGGAAAAAGCCATCAAAGCCTTATATCGGACGTTCTTCCATGATTAATGAAAAAGACGAATGAGTTTTCTCATTCGTCTTTTTCATTGGTTTCAGTAATTTTCAATTGGCGCTGAATTTCCGCTTTAATTTTAGCTTCTGGCGCAAAATCTTGTTCCCAATTTTCAGGTTTTAATACTTTATTTGTTTCTGGATCATAATGTGGCTGCCCATCTGGAAATAATTTCCCCATATTGGCTTGATGAACGATTTCAATAATTTTTGTTGGATTGACGCCCATTAAGCAAAACGAACCATAAGTAAAATACAATAAATCAACTAGTGCATCCACTTCCTCCACTAAAGGATCAGATACTGGTTTGCCTTTCGCCAAGACTTTCTGCTCTGCTTTATCGACAGATTTTTTTAATCCGTTGACCAATTGTTGAAAAAGTACTTGGTCATTATCAGCAGCACTATATAAAAATTCTACAAGTTCTTCAACTTTAAACTCTGCTCGTCGACTGGCTAACTCCGGCGAAAAAGCAGTTGGTTGCTCTGGTTGTTGTGGATTAAAAACCTCGTGGAAGGCACAAGCCATTTCATAAGGGGATTGCTTTTCAGACATTCAGCTACCTTCTTTCTCAAAATAAATCTAATTGTTTTGGATTCAAATCATCGTAACTCAAATTCAAGACTTTTTGCATCTGTAGAGCGTTTTCTGCGGCATCGCCGCCAGAATTATTATTAAAAATTACGCCCACTTCTTTAGCTTCTTGCGACATTTTTAAAACAGCTTCGCTTAAATCAGCGATTTCCTGCGTATTATAATGATAAAGGGTTCTTTTTTTTCGCCACTCTGCATCATTGGCTAACCAGCCAGCCGCATTACGTCCGTGAAACCGGAAGAGCACGAGATTAGGATTCGTTACATAAGGATAAAAGGGCACTGGATTCGTAGGAATCTGCGGTTCATCTACAATCACAAGTGAAAATTGATTTTCTTTCATAAATTGCAACATTTGTTTTACAAAGTTTGGTTGATACCATGAATTATTTCGTAATTCAATGGCGATGGGTAGGTCTTTAAACCAGTGACGAATTTTTTGCAAGTAAGCGACATTTTCTTTCGTACAACCAAATGTTCCTGAAAATTGTACCAGAAAGGCAAATAATTTTTTACTTTCAATTAATGGGGCCATACTTTCTAAAAAGGCGGTAATCATTTCTTCTTCACTTGCATAATAGGTCTGCCACTCACCTTGACAACTGATTCCACTATAAACTTTCATGACAAAGCGAAAGTTTTCGGGAACTGCTTTGACCCATTCAGCTACCCGTTCTTTGGGAGGAATCCCGTAATACGCCGTGTCCATTTCAACTAGCGGTAAATGACTGGCATATTCATAAAGCGTGGCCCGTTTTTTTCCAGTTAAATAGTCGTGTTCACTAAAAGATGTTAATCCTAAGCGAATCATGTCCTTCCTCCTCTGCGTAACTTTTTATTTTTCTAAACCGTCATCTCAACTTAGTTGGTCCAATCGATATTCGCTTCACAATAGGTTTGACCATCAATCCGAATCTCATGGCGCGTTTTCAACTGATTTTCTTGTTCGACAATTTCGTAATGACTTTCGACTTCTTGGCCATATTCTACTTCTTTATCAAATTTCACAAGAATTTTTTTCGGTTGATGCGTTGTTAAAAAGTCATACCCTAACACATCCAATAACCAATTAAAGTAAATCGCATTATTAACATGTTGATTGCCATCAATATCAAAAAACGCACACGATAAGGTAAAAGTTCCCCTCTGTGACCTTTTCAAATTTTTTTATGGCGATAAATTTTAGTGATTTTTTCAGAATCAAAAGGTGCAATAATTTCTGGTAACACACTACTGATTTTCCGATTTTTTTGATCCATTAAGACAAAGGTTGATTTCACAAAGACACATTCATTGCCTTCTTCATCATGAACCCAAAAGTTACGATAACAAAAATATTTGTTATAACTCATAGCTTGCGTTGTAATTGCTACTTTTTCACCAACTTTTGGTAAGCGGTGAATCTCTATTTCATAATTGGTGATGACCCAGCCTAGACCAAATCGAGCGACATAAGCCGCATCTCTTCCTAGTAATTCTGTTTGTTCTTCGGATACTTTGATGACAACCGCTAACAAAGCCGGTATCTTCATTGCACCAGTAAAATCGCCGTCATAGTAGGCAACTTCATAAGAGGATGTATGTTTTTTTCCCACGAAATAATCTCCTTTTTCCAATGGCTACTTTCGTGTCATTGTTTCTTCTTAAAAGTATACCACGTGATTTCTTCAATTGCGATTCCGAATGAAAAATTAACAAAACTTTGAAAAACACTATTATTTATATTATTTAAAAACATTCTTAATATTACTTAAAAAATATTGTTTTATTTTTAAAAATAACATTTCTTATTATTTGTATCCGAAAGATTATTATGTTATATCCCTATCTGTAAGCGCATACAAAATAATTTTTTTAGGAGGTTTTTTTCGTGAAAAAGAGTTTATTAACAATCGTCCTGGCTTTTAGTTTTGTTTTAGGTGGCGCTGCATTGGCCCCTACTGTTTCGGAGGCTCATGGTTACGTAGCAAGTCCTGGAAGTCGTGCTTTCTTTGGTAGTTCTGCTGGTGGTAACTTAAATACAAATGTTGGTCGTGCACAATGGGAACCTCAAAGTATCGAAGCGCCCAAAAATACGTTTATTACTGGTAAATTAGCCAGTGCAGGTGTCTCAGGATTTTGAACCTTTGGATGAACAAACAGCTACTCGTTTGGCACAAAACAAACATTACAACAGGTCCCCTTGACATCACTTGGAACTTAACTGCCCAACATAGAACTGCTTCTTGGGATTACTATATTACTAAAAATGGCTGGAATCCCAATCAACCATTAGACATTAAAAACTTCGACAAAATTGCTTCAATTGACGGTAAACAAGAAGTTCCTAATAAAGTTGTTAAACAAACAATTAATATTCCGACAGACCGCAAAGGTTATCATGTCATTTACGCTGTCTGGGGCATTGGTGATACGGTGAACGCCTTTTACCAAGCGATTGATGTGAACATTCAGTAAAAATACTCACATCTTAAACTACATTAAAGGAGTTCTCAAAAAATGAAGCTAAAAAAATAATTCCTGCTTTTCTCCTTCTTTCAACCGTTGCAGTTGGCTTGTGGTTAACGCCTACTCAAGCTTCTGCAGATGCTGCGGATACGATGGTAGATATCTCTGGCAAAAAAGTGTTGGTTGGATATTGGCATAACTGGGCCTCAAAAGGACGCGATGGTTACAAACAAGGAACATCAGCATCACTGAACCTTTCAGAAGTAAATCAAGCCTACAATGTCGTACCGGTTTCCTTCATGAAAAGTGATGGCACGACACGGATTCCTACGTTCAAGCCTTATAACCAAACAGACACTGCCTTCCGACAAGAAGTCGCACAATTAAATAGTCAAGGTCGCGCAGTTTTATTGGCACTTGGTGGAGCAGATGCACATATCCAATTAGTCAAAGGCGATGAACAAGCCTTTGCGAATGAAATCATTCGTCAAGTGGAAACATACGGCTTTGATGGTTTAGACATTGACTTAGAGCAATTGGCGATTACTGTTGGCGACAACCAAACCGTCATCCCTGCTGCATTGAAAATAGTCAAAGACCATTATCGAGCACAAGGCAAAAAATTTCATCATTACGATGGCGCCAGAATTCCCTTATTTAAAACCTGGTGCCGCTTATGAAACATACATTACTTCCCTAAATGGTTATTATGATTACATTGCCCCACAATTATATAACCAAGGCGGCGACGGTGTCTGGGTTGATGAAATTATGACTTGGGTTGCTCAAAGCAACGATGCTCTAAAATACGAGTTCCTCTATTATATGTCTGATTCATTAATCCATGGCACGCGCGGCTATCTACAGATACCAAACGATAAATTAGTCCTTGGTTTACCAGCAAATCGGGATGCTGCTGGTAGCGGCTATGTCGTTGAGGCTACCCCTGTAGCCAAAACTTTTGATCAGTTAGCAAAAGACGGTAATCCTATCCGTGGCTTAATGACTTGGTCTGCAAATTGGGACGTTGGTCAAGATGTCAACGGCAAGTCCTACAACAATGAATTTGCGACACGTTATAGTAACCTTGTAAAATAAAAGCTATTTTGAGACAGAACACCGCATTTGGTTCTGTCTCTTTTTAAATTTTACTCACCTGTCTTTCAATAATCCAAACAATGTTCTCTCGCCTTCTAACCAATTAATTTTAAACCAATCACAGAAACAATGATTAAAAAAATAAAAAATATCCGGCGTAGGTCTTTTGATTCACCTAAGAGCATTCCTAAAATAGCGCCTCCTGCTGTACCAATTCCTGTCCAAACTGCATAAGAAACGCCCATCGGCAATTGTCTCATCCCTAAATATAAAAATAAGAAACTACCACTAAACGCTAGAATTAAAATTAACAATGAACGTAAGTCTTTTTTTGTTGTAAATAATTTAATTGAACCTACGCCAAAGATTTCAAAACAGCCTGCAATGACTAAGTATAACCAACTCATCTTGTTTCCTCCTCTTTATTTCCAGTTACCATTTTTAAGCCAATCACACCTATTAATAACAGCAACAGAAAAAGAACTTTTCCTATACCCAAAGGTGTGTGGAATAAAAAATGATCTGTTACAATAGTTCCAGCACTACCTAAGCCGACAAATACAGCATAGGCTGTGCCGACTGGCAATTCCTCTCCTGCTTTAATCAGCGCATAAAAACTGATAAAGATTGCGATTACTGTCCCTAAAATCTCCCACCATGTTATGCTATGCTTCATGCCAATGACCCAAATCACTTCACAAAAAGCGCCAAAAATAACTTTTAACCAAGCTTTACTCATCTTGTTTTCCTTCCCTTCCAAACAAAAAAAGTGCCAACAAACAGTTCAGCTATGGCCTAAGAACTGTTCATTAACACTTTAGTCGCAAGCATCCGGCGATGTTTACGAAAGTTTATGTATTAAAATATCTCAGGTCATTATATTCTTATTTTTTTAAAAAATCAACTAAAAAACAATAGTTCGAATTCGAGACATTTCTTTTGCATTTTTAGGACTAATCATTTAAACTTACTTTAGTAAGTTAATTAAAAAATTATTTTTCTTTAGGAGGATTTTTATTATGAATACACAAATTTTAAGGTTTAACATCCATGTCATCTGCCATGAACTTCAAGTGCCGAAAAAATTTATCACTTTTTCACCGATATTTT
>OKVS01000429.1_pt1 | contig 14426 bp, 12 predicted proteins | sample 1606911 | NCBI WGS metagenome assembly OKVS01 (sample SAMN03281016, study PRJEB24777) | human gut metagenome | isolation source: fecal sample PR161 from 1 month old female Malay infant, caesarean... | reverse complement strand
CGCGCCGGGTTCCCTGGGCTTTAGCTGACAAAGCGCAGAACTTCGAAGTGGTTGACTCAGTACCAGTTCGACTTCGGTCTGCGTCCGTCCGTGGACTTAACCTGCAGTCTAAAGGTAAAACCTGCAGAATAACTTCACAGGTGTAAACTACGGCGACCAGGACATCCTGAAGTATGTTGACGTTGGCGCGACCTACTACTTCAACAAAAACATGTCCACCTATGTTGACTACAAATCAACCTGCTGGATGAAACGACTTCACTCGTAAAGCCGGTATCTCTACCGACGACGTGGTTGCACTGGCCTGGTTTACCAGTTCTAAGTTGCAAGCTGCATAACAAAAAGGCGCCTCTGGCGCCATTTTTTTTATGTCCGGGTTTAACCTCGCTGGTATACTCTTGTCGCCCTGGTAAGAGGAGCCTCGATTAATGGATATGACTTTCTTTCGTGCCGCGCTGCTGGGCGCCTGCGTTCTGCTCTCTGGCTGCGATTCAGCTACCACTCCTGCGACCCCACCGCGACGGCCACCGTGCTGGATGGCAAAACGATGGGCACCTTCTGGCGGGTCAGCGTCATTGGCGTGGATGAGGCAAAGGCCCAGGCGTTGCGCGCCAAGGTTCAGGCCCAGCTGGACGCCGACGATCGCCTGCTGTCGACCTGGAAAAACGACTCAGCGCTGATGCGCTTCAATCATGCCGCCACTACCGAACCCTGGCCGGTGAGCGAAGCGATGGCGGATATCGTCACCCTGTCGCTGCGGATTGGCGCCAAAACGCACGGCGCGATGGATATTACCGTGGGGCCGCTGGTCAACCTGTGGGGCTTTGGCCCGGATAAACAGCCGGTCACCACCCCGGATGCCGAGGCGATAGCCGCGGCGAAGGCGCGCACCGGCCTGCAGCATCTGCAGGTTATTAATCAGAGCGGCAGGCAGTTCCTGCAAAAAGATATTCCCGATCTGTTTGTCGACCTCTCCACCGTGGGGGAAGGCTATGCCGCCGACCACCTCGCGCGGTTGATGGAGCAGGAGGGGATCTCCCGCTATCTGGTGTCGGTGGGCGGAGCGCTGGTCAGCCGCGGGATGAACGGCGAAGGCAAGCCCTGGCGGGTAGCGATCCAGAAACCGACCGACCGCGAAAACGCCGTTCAGGCGATTGTCGACATCAATGGTCACGGCATCAGCACCTCCGGCAGCTATCGCAACTACTATGAACTCGATGGCAAACGCATCTCGCACGTTATCGATCCGCAGACCGGGCAGCCGATAACCCATAAGCTGGTCTCCGTGACCGTCATTGCGCCAACGGCGCTGGAGGCGGACGGCTGGGATACCGGACTGATGGTGCTGGGGCCGGAAAAAGCGCAGCAGGTGGTGCGCGAGGAGGGGCTGGCGGTCTACATGATCGTTAAAGAAGGAGAGGGTTTTAAAACCTGGATGTCGCCGCAGTTCCGCACTTTCCTTGTCGGCGAGAAAAATTAAAAAGCAAGATTGCGGGTTTTTTACTGCGGGCTTTACCACAGACTGAGGGTACACTTACAGCTGGAGACCCGTCATGAAACCGATAGTTGCCGATACCGATGATCGCCGCTGGCAGGCGGTCTGCGAACGTGATACCCGGGCCGATGGTCAGTTCGTCTTTGCGGTACTGACCACCGGCATCTGCTGTCGTCCCTCCTGCCGCTCGCGGCGCGCGCGGCGAGAAAACGTACGCTTTTTTGCCGACGTCGCCGCCGCCGTGGCGGCGGGATTCCGCCCCTGCAAACGCTGCCAACCGGATAAAGACTACCCGCAGCAGCAAAGGGTCGACAAAGTGGCGCAGGCCTGTCGGCTGCTGGAGCAGGACGCGCCCCTGACCCTCGAGGCGCTGGCAGGCCAGCTGGCGATGAGCCCGTTTCATTTCCACCGTTTATTTAAATCCGTCACCGGCATGACCCCTAAAGCCTGGCAACAAGCGTGGCGGGCGCAGCGCCTGCGGGAAGCGCTGGAGCAGGGGATACCGGTGACCCGCGCCGCGCTGGCGGCTGGTTTTCCCGACAGCAGCAGCTATTATCGCCAGGCCGACGCAGCGTTAGGGATGACCGCCAGCCAGTTTCGCCGCGGCGGCGCCGCCACCGTGGTAACCTGGACCACGGGCGACTGCGCGCTGGGTCGTTGCCTGGTGGCGCAGAGCGAGCGCGGCGTCTGCGCGGTGCTGCCGGGTGATAACGATGCGGCATTGCTCGACGACCTGCGCCGGCGCTTTCCCAATGCCGAGCTGCGTGAAGGCGACCCTGATTTTTGTCAGCAGATGGCCGAGATTTTCGCCCACCTCGACGACAGCCGGCGGCCGGTATCGCTGCCGCTGGATCTGCAGGGCACTGCGTTTCAGCTGCAGGTCTGGCAGGCGCTGCGGCAGATCCCGGTGGGCGAGACCCGCAGCTACCGCCAGGTGGCAGAGCATATTGGCCAGCCGCGGGCGGTAAGAGCCGTGGCCGGCGCCTGCGCGGCGAATTCGCTGGCGGTGATTGTTCCCTGCCACCGGGTGGTGCGTGAAGATGGCGCCCTGTCCGGTTATCGCTGGGGAACGGCGCGAAAAGCGCAGCTGCTGGCGCGCGAGGCCCAACATGAGGAGGAGTAATGCTCGATCTGTTTAGCGATACCCCACCGTGGCAGGAGCCGCTGGCCCCCGGCGCGGTGGTGCTGCGGCGATTTGCCCGCGAACGCGCCCCGGCGCTGCTGCAGGCGATAGCCGACGTCGCCAGTCAGTCGCCGTTTCGCCAGATGGTCACGCCGGGCGGGTACACCATGTCGGTCGCCATGACCAACTGCGGCGCGCTGGGCTGGACTACCGATCGCCAGGGCTATTTGTACGCCCCGGTCGACCCGGTAACCGATCAAACCTGGCCGCCGATGCCTGCCGTATTTCATGAACTGGCGCTGGCGGCGGCCGCCGCCGGCGGCTATCCGGAGTTTTCCCCCGACGCCTGTTTGATTAACCGCTATTGTCCTGGCGCAAAACTGTCGTTGCATCAGGATAAAGATGAACAGGATCTGCGGGCGCCGATTGTCTCGGTCTCGCTGGGCTTGCCGGCCATCTTTCAGTTTGGCGGCTTGCAACGCAGCGACCCGCTGCAGCGGCTGCTGCTGGAGCATGGCGATGTGGTGGTCTGGGGCGGCGAGTCGCGCCTGTTTTATCATGGCATTCAGCCGCTGAAAGCGGGGCATCATCCGGAAACGGGCGACTGTCGTTACAATCTCACCTTCCGACAGGCGGGCGGTCGCCAGTATTAAAATAAGAATTATTCTTGATGTCATCGGCGAGCCGTTTAAACTGCTGGCTGTTTTGCTTTTGCGGATAGCCTGTTATGGAACTTCTCTCTCTCGTCTGGCGCCAGTATCGCTGGCCGTTTCTGGGCGTTATTGCTCTCAGCCTGCTCAGCGCCGCGCTGGGTATCGGCTTAATCGCTTTCATTAACCTGCGTCTGATTACCGCTGTCGATACCTCGCTGCGGGTCCTGCCGGAGTTTCTTGGTCTGCTGGGGCTGCTGATGGCGGTGACCCTGGGTTCGCAGCTGGCGCTAACCACCCTCGGCCACCATTTTGTCTATCGTCTGCGCGGTGAGTTTGTTAAACGCATCCTCGATACCCAGATTGAACAAGTAGAGAAGATCGGCAGCGCGTCGCTGCTTGCCGGGCTGACCAGCGATATCCGCAATATCACCATCGCCTTTGTGCGCCTGCCGGAGCTGGTGCAGGGGATCATTCTCACCTTCGGCTCCGCGGCCTACCTCGCCTGGCTGTCAGGAAAAATGATGCTGGTGACGGCGCTGTGGATGGCGCTCACCATCTGGGGCGGCTTTGTGCTGGTCTCGCGGGTGTACAAACATATGGCCAGCCTGCGCGAAACGGAAGATAAACTGTATCACGACTATCAGACGGTGCTGGAGGGGCGTAAAGAGCTGACCCTCAACCGCGAGCGCGCGGAGTATGTGTTTAACCAGCTCTACCTCCCGGACGCCAGGGAGTACCGGCACCATATCGTTCGCGCCGATACCTTCCACCTCAGCGCGGTCAACTGGTCGAATATTATGATGCTTGGCGCCATCGGGCTGGTGTTCTGGATGGCCAACAGCCTCGGCTGGGCCGATACCGCCGTGGCGGCGACCTATTCCCTGACGCTGCTGTTTCTGCGCACGCCGCTGCTCTCCGCCGTCGGCGCGCTGCCCACGCTGCTCAGCGCCCAGGTGGCGTTTAACAAGCTGCGTCAGTTCTCCCTCGCCCCGTACCGGGCCGACTTTCCCCGGCCGCAGGCGCATCCTGACTGGCAGACGCTGGAGCTGCGCGATGTCACCTTCCATTATCCGGACCAGCGCTTTGCGGTAGGGCCGCTTAATCTGACGCTGAAGCGCGGCGAGCTGGTGTTTTTGATAGGCGGCAACGGCAGCGGCAAGTCAACGCTGGCGATGCTCCTGACCGGCCTGTACCAGCCAATATCCGGTCAGATCCTCGTCGACGGCCAGCCGCTGGCGGCGGAGAGGCCAGAGGAGTACCGCAAACTGTTTTCCGCAGTGTTTACCGACGTCTGGCTGTTTGACCGCCTGCTCGGGCCGCAGGGCGAGGAGGCCGATCCGGCGCTGGTGGCGACATGGCTGGAGCGTCTGCAAATGGCCCACAAGCTGCAGCTGGAGAACGGAAAAATCGCCGACCTGCGGCTGTCGAAAGGGCAGAAGAAGCGCGTGGCGCTCCTGCTGGCGCTGGCCGAGTCCCGGGACATCATTCTGCTGGATGAATGGGCGGCGGATCAGGATCCGCATTTCCGCCGCGAGTTCTACCAGGTCCTGCTGCCGCTGATGCAGCAGATGGGCAAAACCGTGTTCGCCATCAGCCATGACGATCACTACTTCCAGCACGCCGATCGTCTGCTGGAGATGCGCGCCGGCCAGCTCGCCGAACTTACCGGCGAAGAGCGGGAACAGGCTTCCCGCGATGCGGTGGCCCGTACGGCCTGACAATCGCCACGCGCCCGGGGAAAAGCCCGGGCGCCGCTGAAATTTTCAGCGTCTACATCGCTGACGGTTATTATTTCCCCCTCCTCGCGCTATGCTTAAGGCTTCCGGCCCGCAGGCCGGCTCACCATTCTCAAAAGGATTGCCCGATCGATGTCCGTTTTGCATAAAAAAAGCGCCCGCTTGCGTGACGAAGAGCGCGCCCGTCTGATTTGGCTCTTGAGCACCGATAAAGCGGTGACTTCCGCGCTGCTGGGCAAACTGACGCTGGCTGAGCGCTATGATGAAGGGACGCTGGCCGATGACCTGGCCGAAGTGGAAATGCTGGTCTCGCATCTGCCGCCGCCGGATCTCGCCGATGCGCTGGAAGCGCTTCCCTATGACGCCCGCACCGCGCTATGGTGCCTGGTGCCCGACGATAAACGCGGCGAAGTGCTGCTGGAGGCCTCAGAGAACGTCTGGGGCGACCTGATCGACAAGATGAGCGACCCCGAGCTGCTGCAGGCCATGCAGCCGCTGGATATCGATGAACAGGTTTACCTGCTGCAGCATCTGCCGCGCAACCTGACCGGACGGCTGCTGGCGACCCTGCCGGCCGAGAAGCGCGCCCGTATTCGCCAGATTATGCGCTACGCCGACAACAGCGTCGGGTCGATCATGGAGTTTGAGGTCATTACGGTGCGACCGGAGGCCACCCTGGCGGCGGTGCAGCGCTATCTGCGGCGTCTCGGTAAAATGCCGGAAAACACCGATAAGCTGTTCGTTACCACCCGTAACAAGCTGCTGCTCGGCGAGCTGGAGCTGCAGACCATTCTGCTCAATGATGCGCAGAAGCGGGTGGGGGAGGTGATGGAGGGCGACCCGGTCACCTTTCAGCCGCACGAAGAGGCGGAGAAGGTGGCGCGCACCTTCGAACGTGATGACTTGCTCAGCGCCGCCGTCATTGATGCCGACGGCAAGCTGATCGGGCGCCTGACCATCGATGAGATCGTCGATGTGGTTTATGAAGAAACCGATAACGATCTGCGGCGGATGGGCGGCCTGAGCGATGAAGAGGATGTCTTCGCCCCGGTCAGCAAAGCGGTGAAAACCCGCTGGGCATGGCTGGCGGTCAATCTGTGTACGGCGTTTATTGCTTCCCGGGTCATCGACGGCTTCGAACACACCATTTCACAGCTGGTGGCGCTGGCCTCGCTGATGCCGATCGTCGCCGGGATCGGCGGCAACACCGGCAACCAGACGATCACCATGATCGTCCGGGCGATGGCGCTGCAGCAGATCCAGCCCGGCAGCTTTACCTTCCTGATCCTGCGTGAAATGGGGGTCGCCCTGATTAACGGTCTGGTGTGGGGCGGGATTATGGGGGCCATCACCTGGTGGCTGTATGACGATCCGCAGCTCGGCGGGGTGATGACGCTGGCCATGATGCTCAACCTGCTGATGGCGGCGATGATGGGCGTGATAATCCCGATGGTCATGGTGAAGCTGGGGCGCGACCCGGCGGTCGGCTCCAGCGTAATGATCACCGCCATCACCGACACCGGCGGCTTCTTTATTTTTCTGGGTCTGGCGACGCTGTTTCTAATGTAGCCTGCGCTTTTGCCCGCAGGCGGCGGGGGATGATCGCCATCGCGACAATCCCCGCCAGCACACCGATCGCCAGATTGCTGGTTCCCACCGTCGCGGCGACGGTCACCAGCATCACCAGCGTTTCCGGCCACGGATTACGCGCCAGCTCGCCCGGGCGAATGCTGTGCCAGCTAAAGGTCTTCACCGCCACGATCACCATCACCCCGGCCAGAACCGCCATCGGGATCTTCGCCATCACCTGGCTGAGCGCTGTCACCAGCAGGAGCAGCACCAGGCCGGCGATTACCGTTGAGAGGCGGCTGCGGGCCCGGCCCATTTCCACGTTCACGATAGTCTGGCCGATCATCGCGCAGCCGGCGATGCCGCCATAGCAGCCGGCAAGGATATTGGCGATACCCAGCCCGGCGCTTTCCCGCGATTTGTTCGACGGGGTATGAGTGAGATCATCCACCAGCTTAGCCGTCAGCAAGGACTCCATCAGGCCGACAAAGGCGATGCTGAGGGCGCACGGCCAGATTATCTGCAGGGTGGTCAGGTTCAGGGGAACGGTCAGGGCGGTGAACCCCGGCAGGCCGCCGCTCATTGACCCTTCATCGCCGACGGTCGGCAGCTGCTGGCCGGTGGTCGCGGTATAGAGGGTGAGCGCGACGATGGCGATCAGCGGCGCCGGGATAGCCTTAATAACGCGCTGCGCCCACAGGACGATAAGCAGCGTCAGGACGAACAGGCCAACGATTAGCGGTTGTCGACTCCAGAAATGCGGCACCTGAGCAAAGAAAATCAGGATCCCGAGGGCGTTGACGAAGCCGGTCATCACCGCCGGGGGAATAAAGCGCATCAGGCGCGCCATGCCGCACAGACCAAACAAAATTTGAATAATACCCGCCAGAATGACAGCCGGTAAAATGTACCCCACGCCGTGCTGATGCACCATCGGGCCAATCACCAGCGCCACCGAGCCCGCGGCGGCGGTGACCATCGCCGGGCGTCCGCCGAAGACTGACATCGCCAGGCAGAGCACCACCGAAGCAATCAGGCTTACCTGCGGGTCAACGCCGGCAATGACTGAAAACGAAATCACTTCAGGGATGAGCGCCAGGGCGGTGAGCACGCCGGCCAGCACTTCGCGCGTCAGTAAAGACGGGGAGCGGAGGATGGGACGCAGGTTGCCGGAAGCGGCGGGGTCAGAAACTGGGGGCATAAAAAAAGTTCGCAGCTTATAAAAAAAGAGGGAGCGGTGTCAGGCCCTGCTTCCGTGCGGTCTGTCACAAAACCAGGGATGATAGCGCGGAATCTGTCAGCGCACCAGTACAAAAAGTGATTTGGTGTATACATTTATTAAACATTTTTATAACGGATCTCAAAACAGAACTTAAAATTTAAACAATATTTAAATTTTTGAGCTTCGGTGGTAACGTGAGGGGTGAGAATCGTATCACCTGCGCTAAATAAAAACAGCGAGTAAAGTAAGGCTCAAATCCGATGAATAAAAAGATGGCCGTACCACGCTCACAGGCGGTTGGTCCCAACAGCACTCGGACCAACACCCGCCATGAGCAAGAGACGGATGTATTGTTGATTGGCGGCGGCATTATGAGCGCCACACTGGGAACCTGGCTGCAGGAGCTTGAGCCAGACTGGTCTATTACCATGGTTGAGCAGATGTCCAGCGTGGCGGAAGAGAGCTCAAACGGGTGGAATAATGCGGGTACCGGCCACGCGGCGCTGATGGAGCTGAACTACACGCCGCAGACCGCCAACGGCATCAATATCGACAAAGCGGTCGACATCAACGAAGCCTTCCATATCTCGCGTCAGTTCTGGGCGCATCAGGTGACGCGCGGCGTCCTGAACAAACCAAAATCTTTCATTAACAGCGTGCCGCACATGAGCTTTGTGTGGGGCGAAGATAACGTCAACTTCCTGCGTGCGCGCTACGCGGCGCTGCAGCAAAGTGAACTGTTCCGCGGTATTCGCTATTCTGAAGACCATCAGCAGATCAAAGCCTGGGCGCCGCTGGTGATGGAAGGCCGCGACCCGTTGCAAAAGGTCGCCGCCACTCGCTCAGAAGTGGGAACCGACGTCAACTATGGTGAAATTACCCGCCAGCTGATCGCCGGTCTGCAAAAGCATGATAATTTCTCCCTACAGCTGGGCACCGTGGTGCGTCGCTTCAAGCGCAACGCCGACAAGAGCTGGACGGTCACCCTGGCGGATGCCGACAATCGTCGTCAGAAGCGGGTCATTAAAGCCAAATTTATCTTTATCGGCGCCGGCGGCGCAGCGCTGACCCTGCTGCAGGAGACCGGCATTCCGCAGGCCAAAGAGTATGCGGGCTTCCCGGTCGGCGGCCAGTTCCTGGTCTGCGAAAATCCGGAGGTGGTGAACCACCATCTGGCGAAGGTCTACGGTCAGGCCGAAGTGGGCGCGCCGCCGATGTCGGTGCCGCACATCGATACCCGTATTATCGACGGTAAACGCGTGGTGCTGTTCGGACCATTCGCCACCTTCTCGACCCGTTTCCTGAAGAACGGTTCGCTGTGGGATCTGCTGGCCTCGACGAATACCTCAAATATTTTGCCAATGCTCAACGTCGGCCTGGACAACTTCGATCTGGTAAAATATCTGATTAGCCAGGTGATGCAGAAAGATAAAGATCGTCTGGCCGCGCTGTGCGAATATTATCCGGAAGCGCGGAAAGAGGACTGGCGGTTGTGGCAGGCCGGTCAGCGCGTGCAGATCATTAAGCGCGACGCGAAGAAGGGCGGGGTACTGCGCCTGGGCACCGAAGTGGTCAGCGATGATGAAGGCACCGTCGCGGCGCTTCTCGGCGCGTCGCCAGGGGCCTCCACCGCGGCGCCTATCATGCTGCAGCTAATGGAAAAAGTGTTTAAAGATAAAGTCAATTCGCCGGAATGGCAGGCCAAGCTGAAGGCGATCATCCCAACCTACGGTATTCGTCTTGACGGCAACCCGGCGGAGATCGAGAAAGCGCTGGCGTGGACCAGTGAAGTGCTGGAACTGAAATATGAGCCAGCCGGGGCGGTGGATGAGGTACCGCAGGCGGAGCTGAAGCCGCTGAGCGGCGGCAAGCCGATGGCGGATATCGCGCTCTGATAAACGCTCTGACAAAAACGGCAGCCTGCGGGCTGCCGTTTTTTATTGCCGTTTGCGCTGTTCGCCTTAGCGGACGACGGCGTTGCCGATAGTCTCGTCGGCGCGCCAGATGCGATATTTCACATCGACATTGCTCGGCGTGTATACCACGATCGGCAGTTTGCTGTTGTAGCGCAGCATGGCGTCATCCCCGAGGCCGGCAGTGACAAATTTCTTCTCTTTTTTTGCCGTCCGGGCAGGCCATCATGGTGGATACCGGGCCGCTCAGCTTCTCAAAGACATAGTAATCATAGCCCCAGCCTTCCAGGGTTTTACTTTCCAGTTCCCCGCCGAGACGATGATGGTTGCAGTCGACTTCCAGCGTCTGGCCGATCATCAGCTCAACCTTGAGCGCCGACTCATCCTGCTGCTGCGGCAGCTGAATCACCTGACGCTTCATGCCTTTTTCCGCTTTCGGGAACGGCGCGACTTTTTCCAGCGGCTGGTCTGCGGCCAATGCGCCAGCGGACATGCAGGCGGCGGTCAGCAGAGAAACGGCTAGCGTAGTGATTTTTTTCACGGTTGATCATCCTTTATTTTCGTTCCTGACAGAGATAGCCTATCATCACTCAGCTGAATGTTAAGATTTATTTACCAATTTTTGCAAAATGAATAGTGTTATCTACTGGTAAGACATCGGCCGCGCAGAGCGCAACAGAGGCGCTGGCGGGCCGCCAGCCCCCTGCCGGGAAAGCTATTCATTACGGCTATTTTTCGCTTCCTCAATAAACTCTTCATCGATTTCATCGGTATTGCCGGCATGTTCTCGTCCCGACAGCAGGTTCCAGCAGGCGATAAACAGGGCGGCGATCAGCGGCCCGATCACGAAGCCGTTGATACCGTAGATCTCCATGCCGCCCAGAGTGGCGATAAGGATCAGATAGTCCGGCATCCTGGTATCCTTGCCCACCAGCAGTGGACGCAGAATGTTATCCACCAGGCCAATCACAATCACAAAGAAGCCGACGATAAAGGCGCCCTGCCACAGCTGGCCGGTGGCGAAGAGGTAGATGGCCGCTGGCACCCAGATAATGGCCGAGCCCACCGCCGGGATAAGCGACAGAAACGCCATCAGCGCTCCCCAGAGAATGCTGCCGTCCAGACCGGCGATCCAGAAGGCAAAGCCACCCAGCGCCCCCTGCGCCAGCGCCACGGCGACGGTACCTTTTACCGTGGCGCGGGCCACAGCGGCGAATTTAGCGAACAAATGCTGCTTCACATAGCTTGATAACGGTAGAGACTCGAGGATCAACAGCACCAGATAAGGTCCATCCTTCAGCAGGAAAAACAGCAGATACAGCATGATGCCGAAGCTGACGGTGAAGCCAAAAGTCCCTTTGCCAATCAGAAACGCGCTGCCGGCCAGATACTGACCGCCTTTCAGAGCGGCATCAGAGAGCTGCTGCTGGATCTGCTGCGCGCTATCAAGGTTATGATCGGCGAGGAAGCTTCTGGCCCAGCCGGGGAGATGGGCGAACAGGCTGGCGACCACCGTCGGAAACTGGGTGTCGTTATGCTGCAGTTTGCTGTACACCAGATTGAGCTCGTAGGCCAGCGAGGAGAGAATGATAGCCAGCGGCGTAAAAACGATAAGACAGATAATGACGATGGTCATCAGCGCCGCGAGGCCATTGCGCTCGCCGAGGCGGGTACGGATCTTGTTTTTGACCGGATTAAAAATCACCGCGAGGATCGCAGCCCAAAGGATGGCGGAATAATAGGGTGAGAGAACATCAAAAAAGGCCAGGGTTACAATGAAGACGATAAGGATGAAAAATCCTTTGGTAAGTCCATTAACTCTCATGTTATCCGCTCCTGCTTATGAGTCATACGGTCGAATAATAGATGCTACGACGTAATTTACCATCAGGATAGTCGTACATCTTCACGATACATTGAAGAAAGGCACAAATTAAGCGAGCGGGCGGCAACAGGGGAAACAGGCATAAAAAAAGCCAGCCTTAAAAGGCTGGTTTCTGTGGAGTTTTTGGTCGGCACGAGAGGATTTGAACCTCCGACCCCCGACACCCCATGACGGTGCGCTACCAGGCTGCGCTACGTGCCGACGCGTGGGGAACAATATTACCCGTTCCCCAGGCGAATGCAAGCGGGTCACGCGCGATTGATTCATAATTAATCAATCAGTTAGCGATAAAGCGTTTTTCGTCAGTCAGGACCTGCAGCAACAGACTGAGCTGCGGTTTCTGATCTTTAATTTTCTCGCCGTCGCGGCTCCAGGTGGTATAGGTGCCGTTATGGTTGAGGACCACGGTGATGGTCGGGGTGGTGATGGCCAGCGTATCGCCGTTGGCCGCGGTGACCCAGTTACGACGCCGCGCGGCGCTGAACAGATCTTCTCCCTGCGAGTACTCATTGGCCGGCGTCGAAACGTGAAGCAGGCGCTGCATCAGCGTAGTCATCACATCTTTGTTATCGGTCAGGGTGGCAATCTCCTGCGCCGGCGTGCCCGGCCAGTGAATAACCAGCGGCACCTGCAGCTGCTCGCGCGACCAGTCGAACGCGTCGTGTTTCGCATTCAGCGGCTTGCCGTGGCCGCCGGTAATAATTACCACCGTATTATCGAGTTTGCCGGCTTCGCGCAGCGCAGTCAGCACCCGATCGATCTGGGCATCAACGTCGCCAGCCGCCTTGCTGTAGCGGCGGACAAAGCCCTGCTGCTGCGTGTCGTCGAGGGTGGTGCCATTGAGCGAGATCCACGAGAACCAGCGATTCTCATCCTGCGCGTAACGGTCCAGCCAGCCGATCCACTGATTGGCCGTCTGCTCGTCGCTCTGGGTCTTCGCGCTCGGCAGCGAGAAATCGGAGAGCAGCGCCTGGCGATACAGCGGGCTGCTAAACCCATCGGAGGAGAAGAGGCCCAGCTGGTAGCCCTGCTGGTTGAGGGCGGTAATCAGCGCGGCGGGAATACGCGCCGAGAGGACACCGTCCATATAGCCAGGCGAAATACCGTAGAACAAGCCAAACAGGCCGCTGTCGGCGGTATTGCCCGAGCTCATATGCTGGGTAAAGTTAACGTTTTCTTTGGCAAATGCCGCCAGCGCCGGCATGGTCTTTTCAAACCGCGAGTAGTTCAGGTTGTCGACGGTGATCAGCAGCACGTTGTAGCCCGCGCCGAGGTCACGATAGCGCAGGTTGCTAAGCGGATACTGGACCGATACCGCCTCCGGCGCCCCTTGCTCCACCAGACGACGCTGATAATCCTGGGCGTCGAGCAGGCCATGTTTCTCAAGGAAACGACGGGCGGTCATCGGATAGGAGAGCGGCAGATTCGCCCGCTGCATAGTGATCGGGCGATAGAAATTGGCGTCCGCCCAGATATAGACCAGGTGGCTGCTGACGAACGACAAAAAGAAGAACCAGGCGACCGGGCGGGCGTAATGGCGGCGGCGCGTCAGGCTGCGCAGCTTTTGCCAGCTCCAGGTGGCGAAGAGCATTTCAATCAAGAAGATGACCGGGACGCTGATAAACATCAGCTGCCAGTCGCGCGCCATCTCATTCTGGTCAGGGTTGATGACCAGCTCCCAGACGACCGGGTTTAAGTGCAGATGGAAGCGGGTAAAAACCTCGCTGTCTATCAGCAGCAGCGTCATCCCGGCGGTGGCAAGGATCACCGACAGGAAGCGCATCAGGCGCTGCGAGACCACGATAAAGGTCAACGGAAAGAGGATCAGCACATAGCTGGTAAACACCAGAAAGCTGAAATGCCCGACGAGACTGACGTACGAAAACAGTCGTCCGGCAAGCGTCGTCGGCCAGTCGGCGACAAAAAGGTAGCGGCTGCCGAGCACCATGGCCAACAACATGTTGAACAGGGCGAACCAGTGCCCCCAGCTAACCATCTGGGAGACTTTTTCTCGGTAGGGCTGACGTAGAGTCACCATATACTGTTGCTGTTATCCTTAATGCGCTGGATCGTCGTTAATCGAAGATTGCAAAGCCTGCGCGAAAGAACGGGCGATGGCCTGACGCTGCGCCGGCGCGACGCTACTGTTGATCAGGTTGGTCACCATATTGCCTAACACCATCAGTGAAAGGTCCACCGGGGCTTTGTGTGATTCCAGGACGTTCGTCAGCTCGCTGAGCAACTGTTCGACCTGTTGATCGCTATAGCGGGAAATTTGCGGCATAAACTCAAAATCTGTTTGTTCGTGAAAGGGCAACATATTACCGTAGCAGCAGCTTTTTTTCCGCATTTTTTCGCCGCGGCGCAAAAGCGCATCAATCGACGTTAACGACGTCGAAATGTGTGGCGCCAGTTGCGTCGGCCACCCGGCGGTGGTTGAATACCGCCCGGTCTAAAAGGAGAGTTTAACATGAGTCTGGATATCGACCAGATTGCCCTGCATCAGTTAATCAAACGTGATGAACAAAATCTGGAGCTGGTGCTGCGCGAGTCACTGCTGGAGCCGAACGCGACGGTCGTCGAGATGATGGCTGAACTGCACCGGGTCTATAGCGCCAAAAGCAAAGCCTATGGCTTGTTCAATGAAGAGAGCGAACTGGCCCAGGCGCTGCGCCTGCAGCGTCAGGGGGAAGAAGAGTTTCTGGCGTTTAGCCGCGCGGCGACCGGTCGCCTGCGCGATGAGCTGGCGAAATACCCGGTTCGCCGAAGGAGGCATTGTCCTCTTCTGCCAGTATCGTTACCTTGCGGTCGAGTATCTGCTGGTGGCGGT